>Ga0302325_10015427_pt1 | contig 16242 bp, 18 predicted proteins | sample Palsa_T0_2_FD_201948 | JGI IMG/M metagenome (GOLD analysis project Ga0302325, IMG submission 201948) | Peat permafrost microbial communities from Stordalen Mire near Abisko, Sweden - Palsa_T0_2 | ecosystem: Environmental > Terrestrial > Soil > Palsa > Peat permafrost | place: Sweden: Abisko... | reverse complement strand
CGAGGGCGGCCAGATGCCGCTCCATCGCCGCCTTCCGAAACGCGGTTTCACCAATATCTTCCACAAAGACTACGCCATCATTAACGTTGGCGTTCTGGAAAAGCTGGAGGGCGACACCTTTACGCCGGAGTCGTTGCTGAAGAGCGGCATTGTTAAGAAATTGAACGCCGGTTTGAAAGTGCTGGGCAACGGCGAACTGACAAGAAAGATCACGGTTACGGCGCACATATATTCGAAAGCGGCGCTGGATAAAATCCAAGGGCATGGCGGCAGCGCGGAAGTGATTGCCCGGCCGGCCCCGGTGTCCAACAGAAAAGGCGTCAAGAAGTAGCTCCACCGATCGACAGAAAGCCAAAACGGTTTAGGTAAACCATGAATAAGTTTTTTGAAGCGCTCGCTAACGTGTTCCGGATTCCGGACCTCAGGAAACGTGTTTTGTTCACGCTGGGTCTGCTGGCCATCTATCGTATCGGTGCCCACGTCCCCACCCCGGGCATCGATTACGTGAAGTTCGAGGCGTACTTTACACGCGCGGCGCAATCGGGTTTCCTTGGGTATTTCGATCTCTTCAGCGGCGGCAACGTCCGGCGCATGACGATTTTTGCCTTGGGCATTACACCGTATATCACTTCTTCCATCATTCTGCAGTTGCTCACGGTGGTCATACCGACCCTCGACAAACTGCAGAAAGAAGGCGAACTGGGCCGGCGCAAAATCACCCAGTGGACGCGCTATTTGACGGTCGGCTTGGCGATTGTACAGTCTTTCGGTATCGCCATGGCTTTGCAGGGTTCGGACGGGAACTTCGTTCTCAATCCAGGCCCGGCCTTTATTGTAATGACGATGTTAACCTTCACCGCCGGTTCAGCCTTCATCATGTGGCTGGGCGAACAGATTACCGACCGCGGTATCGGCAACGGCATGTCGCTCATCATCTTCACGGGCATCGTTGTGGGCCTGCCGCGCGCCATGGTGAGCATCTATCAGAATACGTTCGTCACCAGAGCTTGGCCAGTCCCTCAGATGATCGCCATCTTGGCCGTGATGGTTGCGGTGGTGGCTTTTGTAGTTTTGGTGGAACGCGGGGAACGCCGCATTCCGGTGCAGTATGCCAAGCGCATTATCGGGCGGCGCATGATGGGAGGCCAATCCACTCACTTGCCGCTGAAGGTGAACGCCGGTGGTGTCATTCCCATCATCTTTGCTTCCTCTTTGCTGGCCCTTCCATCGACATTTTTGCAATTTGCGCCGTTCAAGAATAGCCGCTGGGCCGCTAGCTTCTTTGGCGCTTTCGGCAGCGCGGAGCCGGTTTATTATCTGGCCTTCGTCTTGCTTATCATCTTCTTCTGCTTTTTCTATATCTCGATCATTTTCAATCCTGCCGAAGCGGCCGACAACATGCGCAAGTACGGCGGCTTCATCCCTGGCATTCGCCCTGGAAAAAACACCGCCGACTACATGGACAAAATTCTGTCCAAAATTACCGTCGTAGGCGGCCTCTACTTGTCGGTCTTGTCGATTATTCCCACCATTATGATCTCCGGCATTAAGCTGCAGCATTTGCCCCCGCCGGCGCTGGGTAACTTTATCGACGCGCATTTTCCGCGCTGGCTGCTCGACGGCCTGAATGTGAACTTCTATTTCGGCGGTACGTCCCTGTTGATCGTCGTCGGCGTGGCCATGGATACCGTCAATCAGATCGAAGCGCAGTTAATTATGCGCCACTACGAAGGGTTTACGCCGCGCGCCGGCCGCGTGCGCGGAAGACGCTAATCAGATCCTTAGAGCAAATTTCTTTGACCGGAACTACCACAAATTCGCTAGCTGCGGCACCCGCCATCATTCTGTTCGGCTCGCCTGGGTCGGGCAAAGGAACGCAGGCGAAGCTGTTGCGCCAAACCCTCGGGCCGCACATATCTACGGGCGATATGTTGCGCGCTCACATCGGCATCGGCGACGAATTGGGGCATCAGGCCGAAGAATTGCTGAAGGCCGGCAAACTGGTGCCGGATGAAGTGGTCAACGAACTGGTCGCAGAGCGCATCCTCGAACCAGACTGCAAAGATGGTCTGATTTTGGATGGGTATCCGCGTACCGTGGGCCAAGCCCAGGTGCTCCTCGAACTGATGGACCAGGACGGATTCCGTCCGGGCGTGATACACTTGGTGGTTGACTACGAAAAAATCGTAGCCCGCCTGAGTGGACGTCGCCAGTGTCCAGTTTGTGGAACCCTGTACAACTTAACCACGAATCCTCCTAAAGTCGATGGCAAGTGCGATCGCGAGGGAGCTTTGTTGGTGACGCGCGAGGACGATAAAGAATCGGTGATTCGGGAAAGGTTGCGCGCCTACGATTCGCAGACTGTACCGATCTTGAGCTTCTTTCGGAATGCGGGCGTTTCGCTGTTTGAAATCAGCGGCGGAGACGATTCGCCGCAGCGGGTTCTGGAAAGGATTCGCAAGGCGTTGGCGGAGTCGGGCTTGCTTTCAGGCAAGAATGGCGCCGCTAAAAAGAGTGTACGGTCGTGATCGTGAGGCGGAGCGGTGTGGAGCTTGAGAAATTGCGGCGCAGCGGTTTGCTGGTCTACCAGATTCTGCAAGATCTCAAAAACATGGTATCCGAGGGCGTAACGACGCAGGAATTGGAGTGGGCGGCGGAAAAGATGATAGCGGACGCGGGGGCAAAGCCGGCGTTCAAAGGCTATTATACGCAGGCATCGGGCACCAAGTATCCGTTTGTTTTGTGCGCGTCGGTGAATGAAGAAGTGGTGCACGGCATGCCGTCTGTGAAACGGAGGCTGAAGCTGGGGGATATTGTTTCGCTCGATACCGGCGTGCTGCTGGACGGCTATTACGGCGATTCCGCGCTGACGGTAGCGGTGGGCGAAGTGAACGATTCGGTGAAACGCCTGCTGAAGGTGACCGAGGAGAGTTTGGAAATGGCGATTGACCGGGTGCGTTCCGGCAATCGTCTATTTGACATTTGCGGCACGGTTGAGAAGCATGTGGTGTCGCAAGGCTTCTCGATCGTTCGCGAGTTTGTGGGGCACGGAATCGGGACTTCGCTGCATGAGGAACCGCAGATTCCGAACTATGTCGACCGGCGTGGCGAGAACCCGCGCTTGAAACCGGGCATGGTGCTGGCGATTGAGCCGATGGTGAACGCCGGCAAACCGGAAACGAAGGTGCTGCCCGATAAATGGACAGCGGTAGCGAAGGATGGTTCCTATTCGGCCCACTTCGAACATATGGTGGCGGTGACGGATAACGGACCCTGGGTTCTGACTCGTCCCTAGCGGGCGGATTTTGGCATTGGAAAAGGAAAGACAATGAAGGTTAAAGCATCGGTTCGTAAATTGTGCGACAAGTGCAAAGTGATTCATCGCCACGGTGTGGTGCGGGTGATTTGCACGAATCCCAAGCACAAACAGCGGCAAGGTTAGCGAAGAGGAATTATGGCGCGTATAGCAGGTGTTGATTTACCAGCGAAAAAGCGGGCAGCCATCGGGCTGACATATATTTACGGCATCGGGCGCACGCGCGCGTTGTCGCTTCTCTACCGGGCGCAGGTCGATCCGGAAAAGAAGGTGGGCGATCTTTCCGAAGAGGAAGTGAACCATCTCCGCACCTTGATTGAAGGCGAAGGGGCGATTGAAGGCGACCTGCGCAAAGAAGTTTCCATGAACATCAAGCGCCTCATGGAAATGGGTTCGTATCGCGGTTTAAGGCACCGGCGCGGCTTGCCGGCTCGCGGGCAGCGTACCCATACCAACGCCCGTACCCGCAAAGGTCCGCGTAAGGGTACCGTTGCCAACAAGAAGAAGGCGACCGGGAAGACCTAGGGAGATTTGAGATAAATGGCAAAGGCAGCGGCAAAGACATCAAAGGCACCGGCGAAATCATCGAAGAAGAAAGCCTTCAAAAAGAAGGAAAAGAAGCACGTGCCATTTGGGACGGTGCATATTCAGGCATCGTTCAACAACACCATTGTGACGTTCACCGATCCTATCGGTAACGTTTTGGCTTGGTCCAGTTCGGGTTCGCTCGGCTTCCGCGGATCGCGCAAGGGCACGCCGTTCGCGGCACAGCAGGCGTCCCTGACTGCGGCGAACAAGGCGAAGGAGTCCGGCTTGCGCGCGGTGGAAGTACGTGTCGCCGGGCCTGGCTCCGGACGCGAATCGGCGGTGCGCGCGCTGGCTACGGCAGGCATCGAAGTGAAGTCCATCAAAGACGTCACGCCGATTCCGCATAATGGCTGCCGTCCGCCTAAAAAGCGCAGAGTTTGAGAATTATTGACTTGGGGCTTTGGACCCGGGTTCAACCAGAAGCATAAGCGGGACGAAGGCGATCATCTAAACCGATCGGCGTAAACCGCACCTGACAAACGCGTCGCGAAAGCGCGCGTCATTTGTGGAGGTCATGGATTGGCACGTTATAGTGGCCCCGTTTGCCGGCTTTGCCGGCGCGAGGGCATGAAGTTATTTTTGAAGGGCGAGCGCTGCCACACTGAAAAGTGTGCCATTGAAAAGCGTAACTTCGCTCCTGGTCAACACGGCAAAGATAAGAAAGCCAAAGTTGTCGGTTATGGCCTGCAGCTGCGCGAAAAACAGAAGGCGCGCCGCTATTACCAGGTGCTCGAAGGCCAGTTCCGCAATCTGTACGAGAAGGCCGTAAAACAAAAAGGCATCACTGGCGAATTGATGCTGGCCGCCCTCGAAAAGCGCCTTGACAATGTGACCTACCGGATGGGTTTGGCCACCAGCCGTGCGCAAGGCCGCCAATTAGTTCGCCATGGCCACATAGCGGTGAACGGTAAGAAAGTGAACATTCCGTCTTTCACCGTTAAGCCCGGCGACGTTGTTGAAATACGCGAAGGCAGCAAAAATAATACCAGCATTCTGGCTGCCCGCGATGCCACCGCTCATACTCCCAGTCCTTCGTGGCTGGAGGTAGACCGCGATGCTCTCAAAGCTCGCATTCTGCAGCAGCCGAAGCGTGAAGAACTGGTGCAGATTCAACTGAACGAACAGCTCATTGTCGAGTTGTATTCGAAGTAAGTGGAGAGGACCTAAAAGTACATTATGTTTAAAGGATTCCAGAAACCAAAGCGTTTAGTCGCCAATACCGAAAGTCTGACCGAGCGTTTCGGCCAGTTCACCGCCCAGCCGTTTGAACGTGGATTCGGCTCGACCATCGGCACGGGATTGCGCCGCGTGCTGCTCAGCTCCATTGAAGGCGCGGCCATCACCGGCGTGCGGATCGATGGCGTGTCGCACGAATTCAGTCCCATTCCGGGCGTCGTTGAAGACGCCACTGATATCATCCTCAACCTAAAGCAGGTGCCGTTCAAGATGATGGGCGAGGGCACACGCATCGCCCGCCTGACCGTCGACGCGCCTGGCGAAGTGATGAGCAGCCAGATCGAGACCGATAACGACATCGAAGTCCTCGATCGCAATTTGCACATCGCCACCGTGGGCGAAGGCGGCAAGCTGAACATCGAAATGCGCATCAAGAGCGGCCGCGGATATGTATCGGCCGATCGCAACTACGACGAAGATCTGCCCATCGGCTATATTCCGATCGATTCGGTTCACTCGCCCGTGCGCAAAGTGAACTACACAGTGGAAGCCGCTCGGTTGGGCCAGAACACCGATTACGACAAGCTCACGATCGAAGTCTGGACCAATGGCGCCATTTCTCCGCAAGACGCCGTGGGCCAAGCCGCCAAGCTGCTGAAAGACCACATGACGATCTTCATTAACTTCGAAGAGAGTCCCGAAGTGGCCGAGGAGCCAGCCGAGCGTGCCATCAACCAGATGAACGAAGTTTTGAATCGTTCGGTGGAAGAGTTGGAACTGAGCGTCCGTTCGTACAACTGCCTAAAGAACGCGAACATTCAGACCATTGGCGACCTGGTGCAGAAATCCGAATCGGAAATGCTGCGCACCAAGAATTTCGGCCGCAAATCGCTGAACGAAATCAAAGAGATTCTTTCGGGTCTTGGTCTTTCGTTCGGCATGAAGTTCGACGCGCAGGGCCGCTTGGTGGGTGGAGCGCCGCCTGCGACTCACGCCGATTTCGCCGCTGCCGAACAATACGGAGCAGAGGAATAAAACATGCGGCATCGCAAGGCCGGATTCAAACTCAAGCGCAACGTGAGCGCGCGCCGTGCGTTGCTGCGCGGCTTGGTCACTAGCGTTATCGAAGAAGAGCGAATCACCACCACCATACCGAAGGCCAAAGCCACGCGCCCGTTGGTGGAGAAAATGATTACGCTAGCCAAAAAGGATACGCCGCATACCCGCATGCAGGCTGCGTCTTTCCTGATCAGGCCCGCAGCGGTTGAGAAACTGTTCGAGAAACTCGGGCCGCGCTTCAATCAACGCAACGGCGGCTACACGCGCATTGTGAAACTCGGCGCCCGTAAAGGCGACGGCGCGGAAACGGCCAAGCTGGAACTGGTTGGTTCTGAACTCGTCAAACGGGCCGCAGAACGCGCGGTGCGCCGTGAAGAGAAGCTGAAGCAACTGCGCGAGGGCCAGGGCGAGGGCACAGAGCCGGACGGCGAAACGAAGTAAACAAAAGCAAGAAAGAACAAAAGGCCCACGAGCACACTAAGCTCTTGGGCCTTTTCTCTTCTTGTGGCAACCAAGGATGTCAGCAATTACGACCTTGTAGTAAAGGAACTGTTCGAGCGCGACCACCCGAGCCTCTTGGATGACCTTGCTGGCGGCGTTACCGTGCGTCAAGTCCTGAATAGCGAATTGGCCGTTACCCTGGCGCGGCGCGCGGATCTGGTTTTCTTGTTGGAGGACGAAAGCATTCTTCATCTCGAATTCCAAAGCCGCAACGACAAAGCGATGCCGTACCGCGCGGGCATCTATTGTTTGCTGCTGGCCCAGAAATACCGGCGACGCGTTCGGCAGGCGGTTATCTACTTGGGACGGGCAAAGATGAAGATGGAGAATTTCTTGGACCTGGGCCAGACAAAGGTCGCCTATTCTTTGATCGATATCCGCGAACTGGATGCGCTCGCGTTGATGGCCAGCGGGAACCCCGGCGATCTCGCACTGGCGACGCTCGCGAGTGGCGGTCCGGAGCAGGTGGTCGAAATTTGGAAACGTGCCGCCCGTTTGAAAGGCAGCGAACGGCAAAGGGCGTTCTTCCGGATTGGCCTACTATCCGGGTTGCGCCGTTTGGATGAACGGCTGATAATGGAGTTGAAAGCCATGGGAACTACGACCGACCCTTTTTTCAAGAATGCGTTCGTCAAAGATATTCTTCGGGAAGATCGAGCCAGAACCTTGCGCCGCCAGTTGAAAGCAAAGTTCCATAGCGTCCCTAAATGGGCGAACGAGCGGCTTGACGCAGCCACGTCCGAACAGATCGAACGTTGGTCGACGAAAATCCTTAGAGCCGAAACCCTCGAAGGCGTTCTCGGCAAGAAGTAATCACTTTCCCGCTTGCGGCCCGATTTTGCTCAGAATCCGGTCGTGAATCCAGTGCTCATCCCACCATTCCTTGGGATCCACCTGATAACCCGCAATCAACATGCTGAAGTGAACATGGTCGCCGAAGGCCATGCCCGTCGCGCCGCTCACGCCAATCTGCTGCTCCTTCTGAATCATGTCGCCCACCTTGACCAGCAGGCGGCTCATGTGGCCGTAGAGGCTCTGTAGCGAATAGCCGTGGTCGATGATCACGCAATTGCCGTAAATGCCAAGTCGGTCCGCCCAAATGACGCGGCCTGAATTGGCCGCCTTTACGGGCATGTTGGTAGTTTGCGCCAGATCGTAACCCAAATGAACCTGTTCATCGATCTTCTTGCCATTGTAAAAGTAACTGCGCCTGTCGGCAAAATAAGACTCCCGCGCGCCCTTCACCGGAATGAATGGCCCCGACCAGAGAATCTTGCTTTCAGTCTTATTGCGCAGTTCATAGATCTGCTGCGTGTTCGCGCGCCGCATCTCTTTATTCAACTTAACGAATCGCTCGACCAGGCTGCCCGTGCCATCGGGGTCAAGTTCGCCCACCACCTTCGTCAGCTCTTTATCGGTAACGTTGATATCGCTCGAGCGAAAGCTCTTGGGGAACACCTTGGTCCAGAAAGTCGTGGTGACTTCCGTGCCCGCGCCATTACGCGCGAACGCCAGTGGAATTGCGTCCGCTGAAACGTTCCAGGGAAACGGAAACATGGAGAAGCGGTGCGCGCTGTTCGCCGGCTCGCCCGGCATTGGGAAACTGCCGGCTGTGTAGTTTGCTACATGCACTCCGGCTTCGGTCCAGTTTCCGCCCGGATCAAGCACTACTAGTTCCATGCCGCCCTGATTGATGTAATGCTGCTTGCCGTCGGCCACAATCATGGGCGGCCTCAACTCCACTTGCACATCCTGCGTTAGCGTGGTTGACGCGCCGCGCAGATCGTTGCTCCACGCCTTCACGGTCAGCTTCGCCGGGCCCTCTTTCAAAAAGCCGGCCTGCTGTTTACCCGCGCTGAATGTGTAGATCCGCATTTTTTGCGGCGAGGGAATTTTGTCTTCGTAAACAGTCTGTTTCTGTCCGTTCTGCTCGACCGAAGCCGAGAACCGTTTTACGCCAACTGGATCGTCAGTCTGGACGCTCACTGTGGTGGATGTGCCGATGCCGGCCACGGGTTGGGCAAACTGGATCACGGCCCTTTTGCCCGAGAACCAGAAAATAAGAAAGCCGGCTACCAGAATAGCCGCGAGTCCTGCATATATGCGATTCAACATTGCTTACAACAATTGTCTTATGTCTTGACCACCCGGCGCCCTTCGATCCGGTAATTGCCCGCGGCCACCCAGCCGATGGCGTCGGAATAAATTTTGTGCTCCTCTTTGAGTATGCGGGAGGACAGCGTTTCGAGTGTGTCGTTGTCGAAAACGGGCACGGCGGATTGCAACAGAATCGGACCGCTATCCAGATTTTCGTCCACCAAATGAACGGTGCAGCCGGTTATCTTCACACCATGAGCAAGCGCTTGGTATTGGGCGTCGAGGCCGGGAAAGGCTGGGAGCAGCGAAGGATGGATATTCAAGATACGCTGGGAAAATTGCGAAACGAACCCACCGCTCAAAAGACGCATATAGCCGGCCAGACAAATTAAATCCACCCCGTTGTCTTTCAGCAATCGAGCGACCTGCTCATCGAAAGCAGCGCGATCCACGCCGGCGGATGGCAGCGCGCTGCAAGGCAGGCCGAGAGCGCGGGCGCGCGCTAAGCCCGGGGCCTCAGGCCGATTTGAAAAAACGAACCCAATTTCGCAGGCGAGTTTCCCAGTCAGAACATTGGCCGCAATGGCTTCGAAATTCGAACCGCGGCCGGACAAAAGAATGCCAAGGCGGGGACGCCAGCCCGTCACTGGTACACGACCTTCGATTTCCCGGTCTTATGCTGCTCGACATGGCCGATTTTGTGGAAGGGCTCTCGCATCTTTTTGAGAATTTGCGATACGAACCCAAATTTCTTCTCGGCCACCACCAGCACCATGCCCACACCCAAGTTGAACGTGCGCCGGTAATCGTCTTCGGGAAGATTGCCCAGACGCTTGAGCAATTCGAAGATCGGCTGGTTCGGCCAAGACCCGCGATTGATTACGGCGCATGTCCCGCGGGGCAGAATGCGCGGAACGTTGTCGGTCATGCCGCCGCCGGTAATGTGCGCCGCGCCTTTTAAGAGTTTGGCTTGATGGAGGGCCTGCAGCGGTTTGAGATAGGAGCGATGAGTCTTCAATAACTCTTCGGCAATGGTGCCGGAAAGTTCGGCAAGGCGCGCATCGGGCGCATGGCCGGCTACTTCAAACAATAGCTTGCGAGCGAGGGAATAACCATTGGTATGAAGGCCTTCGGAGGGCAGGCCAATAATCGCATCGCCCGGTTCAATAGAGATTCCGGTGAGCATGTGCTTGCGCTCAACCGCGCCCACAATGAAGCCCGCCAAATCGTATTCACCGGGAGCGTACATGCCCGGCATTTCCGCCGTCTCTCCGCCGATTAACGCGCAGCCGTTGCGTTTGCAGCCGCGCGCGATTCCCGCTACCACCTTGCCGCAGACGTCGGAGTCAAGCTTCCCAACCGCAAAATAATCCAAAAAAAACAACGGTTTCGCGCCTTGCACCGCAATATCGTTGACGCAGTGATTCACCAGATCCTCACCGACGGTGTCGTGCCGCCCGGTCGCAAAGGCAACTTTCAGCTTGGTGCCGACGCCATCGGCGGAACTCACCAGCACCGGGTCGCGCCAACCTTTCAGTGAAAAGCCCGCGCCAAAACTGCCAATCGATGTCAGAACCTGCGGCGTCAGAGTCTTGGACGCGTGCCGCTTAATGAGCAGGACCGCGCGCTCCGCCTCATCAATGTCGACACCCGCTTGCCGGTATGTGGTTTGAGTACTCACTGCACGAATCAGTTTAGCGAACAACGGCATAGAAAAGTAGGGGCAGGCCAATCAGCCGGGCCAGTCAGACTGCCCCTCCTCACTTAATCTTGCGGAAATTCAAAGTCCGCATTGTACCCACTCCCCGGATCCTGGTAAAGAGCCGGTTGCGGCAGTGGTGTCGAACCTACGGTCGGAGGATGAAAATTCGCCTGATAATTGGCTTTATCGTGCTGCACAAGCGAATCCAGTAGCGGCTTGGTGAACGAGCCGCTCTGGGGTTTAGTTTTTTCTTTCATGCCCTGAAACTAGCAGCTGGCAGCGCGCACCCCATGCTTCTTGCCGTGCAAAACAAGTGCGACGGCTGGCGCTTAAACGCTTGATGGTCAAGCGCTTCCAGGAATCTGTGCCACAATATTAAAATTCTTGCAAAACTTGTGACTGGAGATTTACGCGGAATGAAACAACCGCTTCGGTTGCTGATTGGTCTCGCTCTGGCTGCCGGCTGCACGCTAGCCGAAACGCACGGGGCCATCGCTATTAGGAACGCCCGCATCGTAACGGTGAGCGGCGAAGAACTGCCGAAAGCCACGGTGCTGATGCGAGACGGAGTGATTAGCGATGTCGGCGCGTCCGTGAGCGTGCCCGCCGACGCCTGGGTGATTGACGGCGCCGGGCTGACCGTTTATCCGGGCTTCATTGATGCTTTGAGCACATGGGGTATTCCGGTGACGGCGACCCGCGGCAACGCCGCTCAAAGCACGGCAACGACCACGCCCGAGCCAAGAGCGCGCGGCCCCGAGGACCGTCCCCAAACGTTTTCCTTCGAGCGCGCCGCCGATTTGGTGTCGCCCAGCGATGCCAGGCTTGAGGCCGCACGCGCCGCCGGTTTCACCACCGCAGCCACTTACCCCACCAAAGGCATTTTTCAGGGATTGGGAGCGATCGTCGATCTGGCCGGTGAGCGCGGGCGCGATATGGTGATCATCCAGCCCATTGGCCAGCAAATCGCATTTCGCCAAGGCGGGTTTGGGCGAACGGGCTTTCCCGGTTCACTGATGGGCAACATTTCCTACGTGCGCCAGCTCTTTTTGGATCTCGATCAGTATGAGCAGGCTAAGCAGATTTACGCTTCGAACCCAAACGCCGGCAAACGGCCGGAGTACGATCACGCCCTGGAAGGTTTGGCGGAGTCTCCGCGCTTGCTTCTGCCGGCTGATGAATCACAGCAGATTGACCGCATGCTCAACTTTGCGCCGGAGTTTAAAAAGCCATTCATTCTTTACGGCTTGCATGAAGCGTATGAACGCGTGGACGAACTGAAGCAGGCGAAGGCGCCCTTGTTGGTGAGTCTGAAATGGCCTGAGAAGCCGAAGGATGCAGATCCAAATGAGGTTCAGAGCTTTCGTGAATTGACGATGCGCGATAAAGCGCCGAGCGTGCCGGGAATGTTGGCCAAAGCCGGCGTGCGCTTCGCTTTTTACTCCGATGGCGTGGATAGCGCGGCCGACTTGAAGAAAGCGCTGAAGAAGGCGCTGGATGCCGGCCTTTCGCGCGCCGATGCGATTCGCGCACTCACCTTGAATGCGGCGGAAATCTACGGCGTGGCCGACCGCCTGGGCACAGTTGAGAAAGGAAAAATCGCCAACATGGTCGTGATGAAAGGTGATGCTTTCGAAGAGAAGACCACAGTGGAATACGTCTTTGTGGATGGGCTGCAATTTCAACCGTCAAAAGACCAGCAGCAAGGGCCAGCCCAAGGCGGAAGAAGACCCGGCACGCCATCGGAAGGATTGCGATAATGACAAAACGGACTTGGCTCCTGGCTGTATCGGCCGTGCTGCTGAGTGTGTCGGCGCACGCGCAAGCGATTGTCATTCGCAATGCCACGGTCATGACGGTTACCAAGGGCACCATTCAGAACGGCAGCGTGCTCGTCGAAAACGGTAAGATTGCCGCCATCGGCAAGAACTTGAGTGCGCCGGCCGATGCAACGATTGTGGATGCGTCCGGCAAATTTCTCACGCCGGGCATTATCGATTGCCATTCGCATACCGCCGTGGAAGGCAGCGTCAATGAAGGCACGGTTTCCGATTCATCGATGGTGGATATCAGAGACGTCATCAATCCGACGGACATCAACATCTATCGCGCGTTGGCGGGTGGACTCACGGTTTCGAATGTGCTGCACGGCAGCGCCAATGCCATTGGCGGTCAAACGGTGGTGATCAAACTGCGCTGGGGCAAGAGCGCCCGAGAGATGTTGTTCGAAGGTGCTACGCCGGGTATCAAATTTGCGTTGGGCGAAAATCCGAAGCGGCAAGGCTATCCCACGCAAGGCTTCTTAAGTCAACAGGGGCCAACTCCAGAACGCCGTTATCCGGGAACGCGCCTGGGCGTGGAAGAAGTGATCCGGCAAAGCTTTACGGAAGCGAAAATCTATCAGGCCGAGTGGAAAACGCACAACGAGAAGGTGGCTCGCGGCGAGCATCCCATCCCACTTCGCAAGGACTTGCGGCTGGAGCCGTTGGTGGAAGTGATGGAAGGCAAGCGCTATGTGCATGCGCACTGCTACCGCTCAGACGAAATTCTGATGTTGCTTCGCGTAGCCGACGAAATGGGTTTCAAAATTCGTACGTTACAACACGTGCTGGAAGGCTACAAGGTTGCCAAGGAAATAGCGGCTCATGGCGCCGGCGCTTCGACGTTCAGCGACTGGTGGTCTTACAAGATTGAAGCTTACGACGCGTCGCCTTACAACGCCGCGATTATGGCGCACAAAGGCGTTGTGGTCTCGCTGAATTCCGATTCCGACGAATTGCAGCGCCATTTGAACTTGGAAGCGGCCAAGACCATGCGGTACGGCGGTTTGAACGAAAACGAAGCGCTGGCGATGGTCACTATTAATCCGGCCAAGCAGTTGGGCATTGACGACAAAGTGGGATCGATTGAAGTAGGCAAATCGGCCGATTTGGTTCTGTTCGACAAACATCCGCTATCGGGCTTCTCCAAGCCACAGAAAGTTTGGATCGACGGGCATGAATATTTCGATCGCGAGAAGGATATAGAAACCCGGCCGGAGTTCGAAAAGAAGAAAAAAGCGCTGGAGGATAAGGAAGCGGCCTCTGCTCCGACAGGGCGGCGCAGGAATGGAGCCGGAGCGGCTGATGCGGAAGCTAAACCGAACAGTGAGGAAGACAAATGAGGGGCGCGGTCTTATTTCTTTGCTGTGTTGTAGCGCTGAAGGCCGCCGAGGTCAATTCGGTTTTGATCCGCAACGTGACGGTCCATCCCATCACGTCGCCCGACATTCCCAACGCTTCGGTGCTGGTGATCGAGGGCAAAATAGCTGAGATTGGTCCGCGCCTGGGCGCGAGCAAAGGCGCCCGTGTGGTGGATGGGCGCGGCTTGCAGCTATATCCTGGCATGATCAACGCCGCCACGAATGTCGGCTTGGCCGAGATTGAATCTTTGCGCGATACCGTTGACCTTGACGAAGTAGGAACATTCAACCCAGAGTTGCGCGCTGAGATCGCCTTCAATCCCTCGAGCGAGCATGTGGAAGTGACCCGCGCGTCCGGCATCACGAGCGTCGTGACTCTGCCCGGCAGCGGCAGCCGTGGAGGGCGTAGCGGCGGCGGACCGATTATCGCGGGGCAAGGCGCTTTGATGCACTTGGACGGTTGGACGTGGGAAGAGATGGCGGTGAAGCGCGGGGCCGTGCTGGATATGGTCTTTCCGCAAGTGCAATCGGATATGCCGCGCCAGTTTGCGGCATTGTCAGGCACGCCCGCGCAGACGTTTCAAGAGCGCGAGAAACAATATAAGGAACGCTTGCAACAAGTGAGCGACTTCTTTCAACAAGCGCGTAAATACAAAGTGGAGAAGGCGGCGGGCGGCGCGGAATTTCGCCCGGATTTGCGGCTGGAAGCGATGCTGCCCATCATTGATGGCAAGGAGGCGATCTTTGTGCGGGCCGAGCGCGAGCGCATGATCAAAGACGCGGTAGCGTTCGCGGATAAGGAGAAAGTGAAAATTATCATCGCCAATCCACGCGAGATCGGCAGTACAGGGCCGTTGCTGAAAGAGCATCACATACCGGTGGTACTCGGCAAGACGTTCGAACTGCCGTTGCATGAAGACGACCCTTACGATACGCCGTATACGTTACCGTCGGAGTTTTACAAGGCGGGCGTGAAGATTTGCTTCGGCACGTTCGATGTGGAGTTTGCGCGCAATGTACCGTTTGAAGCCGCGCAGGCGGTGGCGTTCGGCTTGCCGCATGATGAAGCGTTGAAGGCGCTGACGATTAACAGTGCGGAGATTATGGGTGCGGGTGCGTCGTTGGGCTCGATTGAAAAAGGAAAATGGGCCGATTTGATTTTGACGGACGGCGATCCGATGGAAGCGAAGACGAATATCAAGGAGATGTTTATTGCAGGGCGCGAGGTGCCGTTGGAATCGCGGCATACGCGGGAGTTTGAGAAGTGGATGAAGCGGTAAGGCTATTCTAGGTACAGGCTATGCCCGCTGACCCAGCGTATTTCGAGTTCATCGATTTCATCGCCGCAGGCACGACGCCGGAACAAATCATCGCGTTTCGTCCTTCTTCCGTTGCTCAACAGCGCGTGGAGGAATTGATTGCGCGGGAGAAAGAACAGATCCTTTCCCAGGACGAGCGATCCGAATTAGACTACTTCTTCCAGCTCGAGCATATATTCCGCGTGGCAAAGGCGCGCGCCGAAGAGATCCTTACGCGTGCCTCGTGAGCTGCCGGAGGCTACAAGGCAGGAGGGTCTTAGTGATCTTGCCGATTGCAGAGTCTCCAACCGCCAGCGGATACGTCCGACCGGCATCTTCTCCTACTGTTGACGCAATCTATGCCTTCTGACCCAGCGGCCGCAGCGTTGCGCGACCTGGAGCACCATATCAATCTCGCACTTCAATTTACTCAGGGGATTTAGTGTGAGGCGTTTCAGTGCGACACACGCACGGTCTACGCCGTAACGCGCTGCCGTGAAATCATGTTGCCGCCAAAAAATCGCCGCGCCCGCCCTAGGCCGTGATTAAATAAGTTATATCGTCCGATGAACCTTTTATGAGATTACTATTTTCGGCGCTCGCCCTGTTGGTGCCTTTGAGCCTTGCTCAAACTCCTCCCGATCTGGCATCGGTTCACAAGGTATTTATCGACAAGCTGCCGAATGATTTGGATCAGTACCTCCGCGCGGAGTTTTCGAAACAAATGGCTGGCAGGATAGTCGTGGTGCTGTCCGAAAAGGACGCCGATGGCATCATCACTGGCGTGAGCGAAGAGGAAAAGGGTACGGGCGCAAAGATCACCGGCCGTTATCTTGGCTTGCACGACATCGCCACCGCCAGTCTAAGTATGGTCGACAAAGACAGAAAAGTAATCCTCTGGTCCGACGAAGCCGGGGATCGGAGCTTGATGTTTGGAGTGATGCGCCGGGGGGGCGAGCGCAAAGTCGCGGAGCGCCTCGTGAAGAAGCTCAAGGCAGCGATGCGTCGCTGATCGGCGTGCGGGACCCCGCGGCTGTGGCACTGCGCGACAGGGCGCTTTTGACGCATGAACTGCCGAGGTTAAGCCCCGTCGAGTATCATGTAGAAGTCAGCCCAACTTGCCACCACATGACCAGTCACTCGGTCAAGATGGCTCACGACTCGCCGCAAGCCCCGAGAACGTTGCTTCTGAGGCTCAAAAGCGAGACCCGCGATGTACATGAGAGCCTGGAGCGAGATTTGAATCTCCTCCGCCCCGATCTGACTCTGGAACGATACCGGAGCATCGTGGAGCAATTTTACGGTTTCTATCAACCGTGGGAGC
>Ga0302325_10015425_pt1 | contig 16244 bp, 10 predicted proteins | sample Palsa_T0_2_FD_201948 | JGI IMG/M metagenome (GOLD analysis project Ga0302325, IMG submission 201948) | Peat permafrost microbial communities from Stordalen Mire near Abisko, Sweden - Palsa_T0_2 | ecosystem: Environmental > Terrestrial > Soil > Palsa > Peat permafrost | place: Sweden: Abisko... | reverse complement strand
ACAACCATAATACTTTTGAGGGTACTACCCTGAAACGAGTGCGAGTTTTGGTGGCAAACCGGCCGCGATTGATGCGCGAACTCGTGCTCGCCCTCATCGCCGACCAACCTGACATAGAAATCATCGGTGAAATCGAGGATGCGCACGGACTAGCAGAGGCAGTCGAGGACGCGGAGCCCGACGTCTTGATCATTGCCCTCGATGACGCCGACAAACGAATCGCCCAATGCGGCTTTCTACTCGGCAGATATCCACAAATGAAGATCCTTGCGCTGGCGCCGGAAGAAAATCGCGGTGTGTTCTATTGGGCGACTGTCGACGTCCGGACGAAGCCACTGGAGAGTTCCGAAGCGGGAATTTTACGCGCTTTGCGCGAGCGACCGTCGCTGGTTGGAACAGTGCATACATAGTTACTAGATTTGCCCATAAGTTGCTGATAGTTATATAACTTACGGTCGTCCGCCGGATGTAGTTGAGAGGGCGGAGCTGTATTCAGGAGCTAAACAGACGTGCTTGAGAGCTCTAACTTAAATTTCGAAGGACCAGAGGCTGGGGTCCCGGGCAGGACATTTGGCTGCCGAGAAAAGCCTTTGCCCGCTGAACCTTCATCTGCCGAACACTCGTCTGTGGAACATTGGTACGCGGTTACGGTTCGTCCGAGGCACGAGAAGTCGGTTACTCGGCATTTCGAACACAGGGGATTGAACTATTTTCTTCCGGTCTATCGCAGCACGCGCCGATGGAAGGATCGCCGTAAGGAATTGGACATGGCGCTTTTCCCGGGTTATGTCTTTGTGAACCTCAATCTGCGAGATCGATTGGGCGTTCTTCAGTCTCCCGGAGTCGTACAGTTCGTAACTTTTCAGGGCCAGCCTGCACCGGTTCCGGACCCGGAGATCCGCGCGCTGGAGTCTGGGCTCTCGGCGGGACTGCGGGCGCAACCTCATCCTTATCTGCGTCAAGGTAAAAAAGTTCGAGTCAAGAACGGGCCTCTGGTCAATGCGGAAGGAATCATGATCCGCCGTAAGGAAGGATTTCGCCTGGTGCTCTCGATCGATCTGCTTATGCGGTCGGTAATGCTCGAGGTGGATGAAGCTGACGTCGAACCCGTTTAGAAATGTCCTGCCAGCGAGACGAATTCAGTTCCGGTCGTGGGTCAGTTTCGCAATAGCAGCGAGAAAACCCTTGGACCACCAGGAACACGAAGGATCACGAAGGCCCTAATGCTACAGCCGATTCGATCGCACTTCGCCAGAACCGCAATTCTGGCATCGCTCCTGACGCTCTGTGCTGGTTTTATGTCGGCTCAGGATTCACCCGTTAATGGGCGCTCGCGCGCGCTTGACGAATCGCATTCGCAGGCGGAGCGGCAAGCGGAGCAAATGGTGTCGCTTTCTGCGGAAAAGCTGATTGCACTTCTGCAGAAGGAAACCGGCCTGCTTCTCGAAGTAAAGAAAGCGCTGGTCCGAAAGGCATTCGAGCAAGGCAGAATTCTGGAGCCCCAGGAACTAACCGATGAAGCGCTCTTCCGCTTGCTGCGCGAGGACGAGAACATACGGGTGCTCGCGACGCAAGAGGTCTCGAAGCGGCTTTACATCCGGGCATTGCCTACTCAGGATGAGCGCCGGCGCGAACTGGCTTTGCACGGTCCTACAATGCCGGCTATGCAAGAAGCGGGTTCGACTCCGGAAAATTCAGACAAAACCCATACTCCCAGTCAGGAAGAGCGCTATTGGTCTGATCAGGAACGGCGCGTACCGCTGAGCACTCAACCGGCGCAGGCTCCCAATACGCCCTACAGCCCTCAGTACAATCCTCAGACGCCGGAGAACGGACCCGGAACTCAGACTCAGCCTCAGCCTGAGTTCGACAGCAGGCGTGCCCTGGAGCAAGCCCAGATGCAGGACTCCGATGACCTTGACGTCATGCCGGGCGGTGCGGGGTCGCTTGGATCCGGGTCAATGGGATTGGGATCAGGATCAGCGGGATCAATGGAGCGGATCAGTCCCGAAGATCTGCCGGAATTGATTCGAGCACGGTCCGAGCAGCAGGTGACTCCAGGGGCAGGTGGGGCCGGAAGCGATTCAGGCCAGCCTTCCGAACCGGACTCGAGTCGAATACCGAGTTATCCATCGCAAATGCAGCCAGGTGCGGAATCCGTCGGCTCCAGGACGCCGGGCGCGCAGGATCAGAGCTCACTTAGTCAACGCGCCTCATTGGATACGCGCCGAAACCGGATGTACTTGCCGCCACTCACGCGTGATTATCATGCGCCACTACGGCATCGGGTGAATCCATACGCGGACATCCCCTCGCTCTACGATTTGTACGCGCAGTACGGCAGGCAATCGCCCAAGTTGGTTCGCTTCGGGGATGATGTCTTTCGCAACGGCACTGGAAATTTCGATCAGCTGCCGATGGATCTTCCCGCTGGTCCGGACTACGTGCTCGGGCCTGGAGATGGTGTCACCATCAATCTTTGGGGCGGAGTTTCTCAAAGGTTGCGCCGGGTCGTCGATCGCGAAGGCAAGATTTCATTGCCCGAGGCAGGCTCGGTGCAAGTCTCAGGCCGGAGCCTGGGCGATGTTCAGCGGCTGGTACAGACCAGTTTGCAGAGTGAATTTCGCGATGTGCAAGCCGACGTTTCGCTCGCGCGATTGCGCACGATTCGAGTTTACGTCGTGGGAGACGTCGAGCGCGCTGGCGCTTATGACGTCAGCTCGCTTTCCACGCCATTGAATGCCGTGTTTACGGCGGGCGGTCCGACGTCGCGCGGATCCTTGCGCACGCTGCGCCATTTTCGCGGAAACACCTTGGTTCAAGAGGTCGATGTTTACGATCTGCTGCTACACGGTGTCCGCAATGGAGTTGAACGGCTGCAATCGGGCGATACGGTGCTGGTTCCTCCCCTCGGCCCTGAAATAACCGTCGAGGGCATGGTACGCCGCCCGGCAATTTACGAACTGCATGGCGAGAAGGATTTGGCCGAGGTGCTGGAGTTAGCCGGAGGCGTTCTTAGCTCGGGCACGTTGCGCCACGTCGATGTCGAGCGCGTCGAAGCGCACGAGAGCCGCACCATGCTGCGCCTCGATATTCCGGAAAATAACAATCAGGAGAGCGTGAACAGGGCGCTCGAAGATTTCGCGGTGCAGGATGGCGACAAGATCAAGATTTCTCCCATCCTTCCTTATGCAGACAAAACCGTCTATCTCGAAGGTCACGTCTTTCGGCCGGGGAAATACGCTTATCGCGACGGCATGTTGATCACCGACCTGATCAAGTCATACAACGATTTGCTTCCGGAACCTTCCAAGCTTCATGCCGAAATCGTCCGTTTGAACCCGCCCGATTACACTCCGCAGGTTATTGCCTTCAACCTGGAAGAAGCTTTGACTTCGAAGGAGCAGCCGGTCGCGTTGAAGGCGTTCGACACGGTGCGTATTTTCTCTCGCTTCGATTTTGAAGATCCTCCGATCATCACCGTCACCGGAGAGGTGCGAGATCCTGGCGATCACTTGACGAATGGCGCAGCTCGCGTGCGCGATGCCGTGTACCTGGCAGGGGGGTTGACCTCCGATGCCTCTACCGATTCGCTGCAGATATTCCGCCGGACGGGCGACAACAAACTCGTCGTATTAAGTGTCAACCTGCAGAAGGCGCTGGCGGGCGACGACCAGGACAATCTTCCCCTGGAACCAAAAGATCGGCTGATCATCCACCGCAACCTCGCCAAGGTAGATCCGCCGACGGTTACGATCGAAGGTGAAGTAGGCCGGCCGGGAAAATATCCGCTGGGGCAGGATATGACCGCCGCTGAATTGGTCCGGACGGCTGGAGGCTTCAGGCGCGGCGCCTATACCGAGGCCGCGGATCTGACCCGCTACACCGTGGAAGGCGGCCAGAGTGTGGTCGGCGAGCATGACACGATCCAGATTGCTCGCGCACTGGCGGGCGAACCCGACACCGACATGCGTCTGCGCGACGGTGACGTGTTGACGATCCGCCAACTGGCTGGCTGGCGAGATGTGGGAGCGGTGATTACCGTTGGCGGCGAAGTCATGCATCCCGGGACGTACGGGATTGAGGAAGGCGAACGCCTGAGTTCAATTCTCGAGCGTGCTGGAGGTTTGCGAAGCGATGCCTATCCTTACGGCGCCATTTTTGAACGCGTGCAGGTTCGCGAACTGGAAGAGCACGATCGCGCTGAACTGCTCCAGAGCGTCGAGCAACAAGGCGCCGCTTTAAAGGCCGAGCCGGATGCAGACCCGGACAAGAAGGCTGCCAAGGATGCGGCGCTTCTGCAATGGCAGTCGACGGTGGAACGGCTCCAGAACACGCCGCCTCAGGGACGCATGGTAATCCACATCTATAAGGACGCCAAGCGTTGGCGGAATACGGCCGCGGATATTCAAGTGCGCGCCGGAGACAAAATCTTCATTCCCAAAGTCCCCACATCTGTGATGGTTGATGGAGCCGTTTACAACCCAACTGCTGTCTCTTACAAGCCGGGGAAGTCCGCAGGTTGGTACTTAGAACAAGCTGGTGGACCGAGCAATACCGCTTACAAGAAAGGCATCTTCGTAATTCGTGCCGACGGCTCGGTGGTCGGCGGCTCGCACGGATTATTCAGCGGTGGAGTCGAAACGGCTGAGATGCGGCCTGGCGATATGGTCGTCGTACCCGAGAAGGCTTTCAGCGCTAATACGCGATGGAAGGATATTTTGCAGGGATCCCAGATTGCGTATGCCGTCGGTATTGCCATCGAAGTCGGCCGCACGTTCTAAGCGGCGCATGCGGTTGTGGGTGGTTTTCGTGACGCTTGTGACTCTCTTGCCGATCGAACAGGCCATTTCTCAGACCGATTCTCAACCGTCTTCCCCCGCGTGTGGGACGAGAACAGAATCACCGGACAGTTCAATTCCGTCGACTCCCAGAGTGAAGATCGAAAATGGTCGGCCTGCATTACCGCCGGTTACAGATGATCTGCCTGCCGTAGGCCAGAACTCCGTCGATCAGAACTCCGCGCATGCTGGCCAGCAGCAAAGCGGCGGAATGAACAGTTCTGCTCCAATTCTTCCCGATGCTCCCCAACCCGCTCAGCGGCAAAACTCTTACCCGCAAAATAAAAATAATGACGATGAGCCGCGAAACGCGGTCAGGGGTCTTCCGTGGGCGTTGCTGCGAGACCAGTTCGGCCTGTGGACAAGCCCTGCCAAGGCGCGCCTGACGGATGCCACGTGGCTGGTTCCGATTGGAGGATTCACAGCCGCGCTGCTCGCGACGGATAGCGATGTAAGCCGCCATCTTTCGAATGCGCCCGACACACTGCAACGCTACCGCCACATTTCGGATTATGGCGTGTATTCTATGGCCGGCGGCGCCGGAGGTCTTTATCTGCTTGGCCTCATCGACCACGACGAACACCAGCGGGAAACGGGATTTCTGAGCGCAGAAGCAACCATCGACAGCCTGGCCGTCGTCGAGGCGCTCACTTATGCGACGGGCCGGGAACGTCCCTACCAAGACAACGCAAGGGGGAAATTCTGGCACAGCGGTACATCATTTCCGTCGGACCATTCGGCGATAGCCTGGTCGATCGCAGGCATAGTGGCGCACGAGTATCCCAATCCATTCATCAAGTACCTCTCCTATGGACTTGCGACGCTCGTAAGCGCATCGCGAGTCACGGCGAAGGAGCACTTTAATTCCGACGTTCTGGTGGGTGCAGCGCTGGGCTATCTGATCAGTGAGTATGTGTATCGGCAACACCACAATCCTGGACTCCGGGGCGAAGCTTGGGAAACTCCGGCGATCCGGCCGGAGGGGCCATCCCATTGGCAGTCGAAGTTCATGGGATCGCCCTACGTACCGCTGGATAGCTGGATCTACCCTGCACTGGAGCGGCTGACCGCCCTGGGATACATCCATAGCGGTATTGCCGGAATGCGTCCGTGGACGCGATTGGAATGTGCGCGGCAGGTGAGTGAGGCTTCGGATCTCATCGTCGAGGACGAACCTCAGCAAGACGAAGGAGCACGAATTTACAGCGAATTGCTGAAAGAGTTTGGCCGGGAGGTGGAGCTGCTCGGGGGTGGCGACAACGCCGAACTGCGCCTGGAATCAACGTATACGCGAAGCACAGCGATCGCCGGCAAACCGCTTACTGACGGTTATCACTTTGGCGAGACCATCAGCAATGATTTTGGCCGACCTGAGGAACAGGGCTTTAACAACGTTTCGGGCTTGTCGGGATGGACCGCGGACGGTCCCTTCGCGCTTTATGTCCGCAGCGAATATCAGCATTCTCCTTCGTCACCTGCCTTGCCGGTTACTGCTCGCGAGGCTATCTCGCAGGCGGATTTTGGCCTTTCTACTGCTCCCCCGCCATATCCCGTACCGCCTGACACGCCGACGGCCTCTGTTGATCGTGGCCGCCTGCTGGACACCTACGTCGCGATGAACATCTCCGACTGGCAACTTTCATATGGGAAACAAAGCCTGTGGTGGGGACCGAGTGCAGGCGGGGGAATGATGTTAAGCGATAACGCCGATCCGCTGACTATGTTCCGCATCAACCGGGTCACACCTATCTCGCTCGGATTCCTTGGAGAAATTCGCGAAGAGTTTTTCATCGGACACTATTCCGGATACGAGTTCATGCTCACTCCTTCGGGGCTGGTTGGCCAGTATGGCCAAACCCTGCACCCGCAGCCAATCATCCACGGGGAAAGATTCAGCTGGAAGCTGACGCGAAACTTCGAGTTTGGCATGTCGCGGACGACTGATTACGGTGGCCCGGGCTACCCGTTGACCTTGCACTCTTTTCTCCGAAGCATGTTTTCAACCGCCATCACCGCTCCGGGCGCCGCCAACAAGCCCGGAGCTCGCCGGTCGGGTTTGGACTTCAGCTACAGGTTTCCGCGATTACTTGGATTGACTTTCTATGCTGATGCTTTTACCCAGCATGACGTTTTCAGCCCAATCGTTGGTCCCGATGTGGCCGCTTGGCTTGGAGGAATCTATTTTCCTCGGTTGCCAAAGATGCCGAAAGTGGATTTCCGCGTGGAAGGGGTCGAGACCGATCCTCCGATTGGGGGGAATGTCGGACACGGCTTCTTTTACTACGATCAAACGTGGATCACCGGCTTCGAGAACGCAGGCCATTTGATGGGCAATTGGATCGGCCGTGAGGGCCAAGGCGTACAAGCTTGGACCTCCTATTCGTTCACCCCGCGCAACAGATTGCAATTTGAGTTCAGGCATTTGAAAGTCAGCCGCGAGTTCGTCGATGGCGGCACCCAGGCCGACGCAAGTGTCCGCGGAGACGTCTGGGTGCGGTCGAGTTTCAGCCTGTCTGCGGCAGTGCAATACGAAGCTTGGACTTTCCCGGTGATCGCACCGACGCGGCAGTCCAATGTCTCATCTTCGTTGCAGCTGTCGTTTTGGCCTAAAGGCCTTTCGCGCAAGAACAGTCCGGATCAGTGACTTGGCTGAGCACGAGGGAATTCGGGAAGAAATGACTACAGATGGAGTTACATTCGCCCGCCCGTGACCGGGTGAGCGGATGAAAGGGCGCAGCTAAAGAGGGGGCGACTTTATTCCGCAGCTTGGGTTGTAGCAACATAGTTAAGAGCAGTCCGACAATTTTCGGGAACAAATCAGATAGGTCAGAAAACATAAGATGACTTCGATCGGTCTAAGCCCAGCGAAAACCGCCCCAGCTCCCGATCTGGCTTTGGTTACGCCGTTTGGGCGCCACACTTCCGCCGAGCGATTCCAGAGTTACCTGACCAAACTGGAAGTGCTCGCCGATTTTGTAACCGTGATAGCCGCGGTCATGTCGAGTTATGCGGCCTACTACATCCTAGGATTGGGCAAGCAGATTCACTATCCGCGTTCGCTGGCTTTGGGCGTGTCTGCCACGTTCGCCGCAGTCATCGTCCTGATGCTGGACCGCGTGGGCGCGTATTCTCATGGAACCAGCTTGTTGCGGGTACGGGAGACCGAACACGTCCTCCGTGTGTCTATGCAAGCGCTCGGCTTCATACTGTGCGTAAGTTTCTTCACCAGCTTTCTTTTTTCACGCTGGTTGCTGATCATCGCCCTATGTTTGGTGCCGCTGTTTCTGTTCCTGCAAAAGCACGCCGTCTACACTTTGGTCCAGCACCTGCATGCCAAAGGCTACGGCATTGAACGGGTCCTGATTTACGGTTCGGGATCCACCGGGCGACGTGTGTACTCGGTTCTCCGACGTTCACTAAAACTCGGACTGGAACCGGTGGCATTCGTGGATGACAATGTCGCCAAAGTCGGCTGTGATATTCCGGAACTAGGCTACGAGAATCGTCGGTCGGCATCGGTACTGCGTGGTCCGATCACCCGGCACCTGGTGTCGGAGTGTGCGGCCGACTTGGTGGTGATCGCAATCCCTTCTATTCAACACGAGAAGTTCCACCTAACAATTGAAGAGGTTTTGGCGGCCAACGCGCGCGTGTCTTTCGTCCCGAGCACCTTCGTTCACTCCGATCCGCTGGTTGACTTTCAGGACATTGATGGCGTTTTGCTGGCCTCGTTCAGCCGTGACCGGGGGCGCTTCACGTACGAGTGGGCGAAGCGGATTTTAGACTTCGTTACGGCGGCGGCGCTGCTGGCTCTGGGTCTGCCCTTCTTCCTGCTTCTTGCCGTCTTGATCAAATTGGATTCAGCCGGGCCGGCGCTGTTTCGACAGGAACGGGTTGGCCTGAATGGGCGAAGGTTCCGGATGTTCAAGTTTCGTACCATGCGCAAGGAGGCTCCGCCCTACGCTTATTCCCCGAAGGAAGCGGAGGATCGCCGCATCACCCGTCTCGGCCGTTTCCTCCGCCGCACCAGTCTGGATGAGCTTCCGCAATTGCTTAATGTGGTTTTGGGAGATATGTCGCTGGTTGGACCACGTCCGGAAATGCCCTTCATTGTGGACACCTATAACGAACGTCATTTCCAGCGGTTACAGGTGAAACCGGGAATCACCGGCCTGTGGCAGCTGAGTGGTGACCGCAAGTACCTTATTCATGAGAACATCGAGTACGATCTCTATTACGTCAAGCACCGGAATTTCTTCATGGACATTGCGATCCTGTTGCACACGACGATTTTTGCTATGCGCGGAGTTTGATTGCGAATTGGCAGCCCGTGCGGTTAACGGCAGCAACGACAACCGATGGTGCAGTGGTGAGACACAGCAAGGGCGAGATTAGTTTACTTCCACTGCGGTGGCTCTGGGCCCAAGTGGCGCAGTTCGTTCCCGTGGTGAGGCAAATTCACAGGCAAACTCGGATAATAGTCACATGCAAGTTGGAGAGGTAACCAGGAAGAGTTTGTGACGCAGACCAAGGAATCCAGATCCCGGGTGGTCGAGAGCTCGCCGGAAATTGAGCGGGCCGATACCCATTACCTAGGGGCCGCACGTTCCGTAGCTCCGACCTCCGATGGCATGGTGTGGCTGTGGCTACTTTGGGCACATCGCGCATTGCTGTCCCGGATCGCGCTCTACGCGCTCCTTACCAGCACGGTTGTTGCTTTTCTCATACCTGCGCGATATGAATCAACGACCAAGCTCATGCCACCGGATAGTCAATCAGCATCTGGCCTTTCAAGCATTATCGCATCTATGTCGGGTAGCGCTGGCGGTTTGGGGGGAATCGCGGGCGAACTTCTAGGACAGAAGAGCACCAGCGACACGTTTGTAGGAATACTTTCGAGTCGTACGGTGCAGGACAAACTGATTCAACAGTTCGGTTTGAAGAAACTCTATTGGGCTCGTCGGATGGAAGATGCCCGCAAAGACTTGGCAGAACAAACCGAAATCTCCGTGGATAGGAAAAGCCAGATCATCAGCATCACGGTGACAGACAAGAACCCGCAGAGAGCAGCCGCCATGGCGCAAGCATACGTCGAAGAATTGAATCGCCTTTCAGCGGAGCTAAGCACATCGTCGGCTCGTCGCGAACGAATCTTCCTAGAAGGCCGCCTTCAGGCCGTCGGTCATGATCTGGAAGAGTCGGAGAAAAACTTCAGTCAGTTCGCGAGCAAAAACGAGGCCATTGACATCAAGGAACAGGGCAAAGCTATGGTCGAGGCAGCGGCGGCACTGCAGGGCCAAATGATTGCCTCCGAGTCCGAATATGAGGGACTCAAACAGATATATACCGACAACAATGTGCGGGTTCGTTCCGTGAAAGCGCGCATAGATGAACTCAAGCAGCAACTTGACAAGCTGGGCGGGAAGGACGAAAGCGCCGTCACTGCGACTAGTCTGCCCGGCGATTCTCTGTATCCCTCAATCCGGAAACTGCCTCTGCTGGGCGTCGGGTATGCAGACCTCTACCGGCAAACCAAGATTCAGGAAGCCGTCCTCGAAACGCTCACCAAAGAATACGAACTAGCGAAGGTCCAGGAGGCAAAAGAAATTCCGACGGTAAAGGTGCTCGACGTGGCCAACATCCCGGAGAAGAAATCATCTCCGCATCGATTCTGGATCATTTTACTCGGAACGATTGTCGGATTTTCCGGCGCCATAACCTGGATACTTGGAAAAACCATGTGGGATGAAACCGATTCTGCCGATCCGCGAAAGCTTTTTGCCCAAGAAATTTTTTCCGTGGTTTCGGATCGCTGGTCGCGGTTCTCGCGTAACGGTTTGGAAGGCCGACTCCATCGCCGGCGCTTCTGGAGCGTGCGTCGCGACGGCCGACTGAACTCACCGAACTCGGAATAGGGCCATACCTTCGTCCCGGCAGTAAGAGGTCCACGGGAAAGGCAACTTGTTGCCTGCAATCGTGTTTTATCTGATGTATAAGAAAGAAAAACTCATATTAGTGAAAAACGCCATCGCAAATGTGATTCGCGGTGGTGCAACTGCGCTCGTGGCTATAGCCTTACCGCCATTCCTCACACGGCTGATGTCGCCATCTGCATTCGGGGCGTGGGTGTTAATCCTGCAGTTGAGTGCTTTCGTCGGCTATCTGGACTTCGGGATACAGACAGCTGTCGGCCGTTTCGTAGCGCATGCCAACGAGAGAGGTGACACAGAGCATCGCGATCGAATCGTGAACACCTCGCTGGCGGTGCTCAGTTTGACCTGCCTAGTGTGCATTCTTGCGACCGCCATCGCGGCCTTCCTGCTGCCCCGCTTTTTCTCGCAACTGCCTTCCTCCCTCGTCGCGGATACCCGAGTGGCATTTGTGTTGGTAGCCAGTTCCCTAGCGATTGGGCTTCCAGCCTCGGTCATCAATGGAATCTTTGTCGGCCTGCAACGCAATGAAATACCGGCAGCGACCATAGGAGGATCGCGGATTTTTAGTGCCGTGCTCTTAATCCTAGTCATCAGGCAGGGAGGCAATCTCCGTCAGATGGCGGTGGCAGTCGCGCTCGTGAATCTCGCAACCTACCTTATCCAGTACATCATATTTCGCAGAATGGCTCCGCGGGCGAGGCTTTCGCCTCGGCTCGTGTCACGAAAGACAAGTCGCGAGCTTTTTGATTATTGTTGGAGCCTGACGATTTGGTCATTTGCCATGCTATTGATCACTGGTCTTGATATCACTTTGGTTGGACACTTTCAGTTTGGAGCAGTTGCTTATTATGCTGTTGCGGCAAGTTTGGTCACTTTCATCGCAGGACTGCAAAATGCGGTCTTCAATGCCCTGATTCCCGCTACCGCTGTGCTCCACGCCCGTGGCGACCCGGCTGAGTTGGGACGAATCATGATTGTAGCGACTCGCTATGGAGCGTTCCTTCTTCTGTTGACAGGCCTTCCGATCATCATCCTCGCCAGGAACGTCCTCACATTATGGGTGGGATCAGCATATGCCGCTCACGGCGTCAGGCTGCTGCAGGTTTTAGTTGCAGCAAATATCATCCGACTTTCCGCGACTCCATATGTGGTGACTTTGATTGGAGCGGGTCAGCAAAAGCTCCTGGTCGTTACCCCGATCTTAGAAGGGTTCTCCAATCTGCTCGTGAGTGTTGCCGCCGGCTATTTCCTTGGTGCTATGGGGGTTGCACTGGGTACCCTTCTTGGTTCATTCATCGGCGTGGGAGGAAATTTCTTCTACAACATGCGCCGAACGACTAGTTTGAAGTTCAGAATTTCTGATTACTTGCGCGACGGTCTTCTCCGCCCTTCAGTCTGCGCAATTCCGGTCGTTGCCTTGGTCTTAATTCTTCATGGGTTCCCGCACACAAGTCTCCTTTTGCTCTGGATATCGGCGACCTTAGCGCTTCTAACAACGGTCGCGTGCTTGTGGCACTGGGGTTTATCAGACAGAGAACGCGAGAAATTGAGGCCGCAGCAAGTATTGGCTTTAGCTGCGCGAGGCTTCGATGCCGATCGGTAAATCCTCCTGGGGTAAGTTGCAGAGTTTCTGGCAGGAGCCTTTTTTCAATAAGCTCAACAGGATCAGTACTTTCTTGTACAAGATTAAAGGCACACTGTTTTATCGCTTGGTCTTCGAAAACTTTGGTAAAGGCTCTTACATTCGCAAACCTCAGTTCATCAGTAATCCGATGTTCATAAGCATCGGGGACAGAGTATCGATCCGAGATGGTATCCGGCTTGAGGTGATTCAGGACAGCAAAGACAGAAATCCAGAGCTTTTCATCGGAGACGATACTAACATCGAACAGAACGTTCACATCGTCTGTCATAGCAGAATCCGAATTGGTGCTAACGTATCGATAACCGGAAACTGTTCAATCGTGGATGTAACTCATCCCTATTCGGACGTATGCAACCCCATAAAGATCGGCGCGAGAATTCAGAATGACGATTCCTACGTTGAAGTTGGCGATGGATCTTTCGTAGGATACGGGACGGTGATCCTTCCAAATGTCCGGATAGGAATGTATGCAATCATCGGGGCCAACTCAGTGGTGTCGCACGACGTGCCAGACTACGCCGTAGCTGCAGGAGCTCCAGCGAGAATAATTAAGCGATTCGACCCGAAGAGAGGTTCTTGGAATAAAGTCTGTTCCGATACCGTCGGAAAGACTGACGCGTAATGAGCGAATACTTGGCGTCTTGTCCCCTGTGCGCAACAACGCATTATAGAGAACTGTATGTAACTAGGGACCGGCACTACGGAATTTCCGGCACTTACCGGATCGTACGATGTGTCAACTGCAGCCTTATTTTTTTGAACCCGATGTACTCAGATCAAGAGCTTGCGTTTCTCTATCCGAGCGATTACTACGCCTACCAGGACCTCTTTAAGTCAAACCGTGCGAAGGAACTTCTGAAGAAACTGTTAGGGTTCGCCATAGGTACCAGGGATCCATTGTTCAAAGCTCCAGGTACGATCCTCGACCTGGGTTGCGGAAGCGGTTGGTTTTTGGAGGCCATGCGTTCCCGCGGCTGGAATACTCATGGGGTGGAGATCAGCCCATCGGCGTCTAGACTCGGTCGTGAATCCAAGGGTCTCCAAATCTTTTGTGGCACACTACAGGATGCGAAGTTTCCTTCGGAGTACTTCGACTACGTGAGATCGAATCATTCGTTCGAGCATATGAGCCTTCCCAATGAAACCCTAAAAGAGATACACAGAATCCTGAAACCGGATGGTAAGCTGCTCATCGGCGTGCCGAATTTTGAAAGCCTGAACGCTCGAATATTCAAACAGTACTGGTGGTATCTTGGAGCACCCGTTCATCCTTTTACCTACTCAGTGAAGACCTTGTCGCAAATGCTTGTGAAACACGGATTTTCAGTAACCAAGGTGACCTACAACTCTGATTACTCTGGGATACTGGGCAGCCTGCAGATTTGGCAAAATCGCAATAGTCTTAAAAAGTCTTCTGAAGGATTGCTGATCAACAATTCGGTGCTGAAACTGACATGCCACTGGGGAGCAAAGGTTGTGGACCTACTGGGTGCCGGTGACGCGATGGAGATCATTTCGACAAAGGCGCTCGAGATAGCATGAAAGTTCTGGTCACAGGCGGGGCAGGATTTATCGGAACGCACCTGGTGCGGCGGTTGCTGGGCGAAGGCTGCTCGGTCACCGTACTCGACAACTTTAACCCACAGATTCACGGGGAAAACCGGTCCCTTCCGGTCGATTTAGCCCCCAATGTTGAATTACAGGTCGGTGATGTTCGCGACGAGTCAGCTGTTGCTCGAGCGCTCAGAGGTCAGGAAGTCATTGTTCATTTAGCTGCAGAAACTGGCACTGGGCAGTCTATGTATGAGGTGCTGCGTTACGAAGACGTGAATGTCAAGGGTACAGCCGTGATCATACAAGCCCTCGCCAACGACAAGGTCAAACCACCGCGTAAGTTAGTCATTGCATCCTCTCGGGCGGTCTATGGCGAAGGCAGGTACAATTGCCATATTGATGGCATCGTGTACCCAGAAGCTCGAACGGTTGAAGACATGCAGGAGGGTAGATTTGAACCCCTATGTCCGATATGTGGCGCGACGTGTGAGGTACAACCCACTACTGAAGACTCCCAACTAAAACCGACGTCCTTTTACGGTTTAACCAAGAAGATGGACGAAGAAATGGCGAGATTGTTTGCCGAAACGTTGGGATTTTCTTGCGTGGCCCTCCGATATCAGAATGTTTATGGGCCGGGGCAATCTTTAAAGAATCCGTACACCGGAATTCTAGGAATCTTTTCAAACCTTGCACGGCTTCACGAGCCGATCAACATATTCGAGGACGGTCTGGAAAGTCGCGATTTCGTTTTTATCAACGATGTTGTCGAAGCAACGTGGACGTGCATCCTCGACTCTACAATGAAAGTGGAAACGTTGAATGTGGGGGCCGGCGAACGAGTCTTTGTGAAGGACGTGGCGCGTGAGATTGTGAATTATTTTTCTAGCCGATCGAAGTTGACAATCACCGGAACATTTCGCCAGGGTGACATCCGGCATAGCATCGCGGACATTCAGAAGATTAGGAAGCTCATCATGTTTCAACCCAAATGGAGTTTCTCGACAGGTCTTCGCTTGTATTTGGACTGGGTCACCTCTCAAGAACTTTCGCAGAATTGTTATGACTTCTCTATTCATGAAATGCGCGAGCGAGGTCTGCTGCATGGCTGACGGTTCTACCATTGGCGTGGTTACAGTGACCTACAACAGCGCTCATGTCCTCGATGGTTTTCTATCTTCTATCTTAGCGCAATCGCATCATAATTTTATCCTTTACGTTATTGACAATGCGTCTTTAGACGATACCTTGGAGCGCCTGGCCCGATATGACGATCGCAGAATCATCCTGATAGCCAACCGCGAAAATGCAGGAGTGGCAAAAGGAAATAATCAAGGAATCTGCGCCGCATTGGAAGCAGGGTGCGAATCCGTGCTTCTTATAAATAACGATACCGAGTTTGGCGACGATCTTTTTTTGAGATTGTGCACAGGGTTGCGGGATCATCAGTGCGCTATGGCTGTACCCAAGATCATGTATTTCGAGGAAACCAATCACATATGGTGTGCTGGAGGTTACTTTGATCGATTAAAAGGGTACTTGGGAGTCCATAGTGGACAGGATGAGGTGGACCGGGGCCAGTTCGATCAAGTTCGGCGTGTAGAGTACTCGCCTACTTGTTGTATGTTGATCAGGAAGGAAGTATTCGAGCGGATCGGACTCATGGATGAACAGTATTTCGTCTATTTCGACGATGCCGATTTTTGTCTGCGCGCACGAAACAATGGGATAGCGCTAGTGTATCTCCCAAAAGCCAAACTTTGGCACAAGGTCAGTAGTTTGACTGGAGGGGGAGAATCCGAGTTTGCAATCCACCAACTCGCACGCAATCATATCTATTACATACGTAAGAATTTTGCATTCTGGAAGCGTTTGTGCTATCTGCCTGCATACCAGCTCCGACTCCTGTATAAGGTGCTTTTTCGAATTGTCGACTGGCGTGGTTTTGTCATCCGGCAGAACGCCGTCTTCGAAGGGTACAAGATGTCCCCAAAACAAGAAGCCCACACCAATAATCATCATTTGGAGTCTACGTCGCGCTCTTCGGAAAAAGCCCGAGTTTAATCGATGTTCTCGCCATCGAGATTCAAAGGGGATTGAATGAATGACTCAACTACGTCCCATCCCTAAAAGAATCGATTGAGTGTTGCCCTCGCTACGAAAAAGGCTCTACAATGCCAAGCTTAGCAAATCCATTTACTCTCCAGAAACAGTTTTTATTTACTTCCGCTTTTACCTGCCTTGTGCTCTGTGCCACACTCGCAGTTATTT
>Ga0302325_10015423_pt1 | contig 16244 bp, 16 predicted proteins | sample Palsa_T0_2_FD_201948 | JGI IMG/M metagenome (GOLD analysis project Ga0302325, IMG submission 201948) | Peat permafrost microbial communities from Stordalen Mire near Abisko, Sweden - Palsa_T0_2 | ecosystem: Environmental > Terrestrial > Soil > Palsa > Peat permafrost | place: Sweden: Abisko... | reverse complement strand
GCGCCACTTCTCGTCGGGTTTCGCTCGATCTGATCCTCGAGCGCGCGCAGGTCGAACACCTCGAGGATCTCCGCCTGGTCCAGGGCGCGCTCGACGCCGCGCCGGTTGATCACCTCGGCGATGTCGAACTGTGTGCGTGGCACCGTCGTGCAGGGGATGTTCTTTACCCGGGTCGTGTCGGCGGCGCCCGACTGGCCCGAACCCCCCAGCCGCCCCCCAACCCGCCCCCCGACCCCCTACCGCCCCGACCCGCCGCCACCGCGCGCTAGCCTTGGAATCGTGAGTCAGGACCACGCCACCCGTGAGCACGCCACCCGGTCGAGAGCGAACCCGGGTGGGATGGATGTGCTGAAGGTCCTGGGCTCCGACGTCCTGCCCCACCGCGGACGCAAGCCGCCGTGGTTCAAGGTCCCCGCCCCCGGCGGTCCCCGCTACCGGGAGCTCAAAGGCCTGATCGAGTCAGAAGGCCTGCACACGGTCTGCCAGGAGGCGGCGTGCCCGAATATCGGAGAGTGCTGGCAGCGGGGGACGGCTACGTTCATGATCCTCGGCGACACGTGCACGCGACGCTGCGGCTTCTGCAACGTCAAGACAGGCAAGCCGACGTGGGATGACCCGCTCGAGCCGGCGCGCGTGGCGCGGAGCGTGGCGCGGATGGGCCTGCGTCATGCGGTGATTACGAGCGTCGACCGCGACGATCTGCCCGACTACGGGGCGTCCGCTTTCGTCGGCGTCATCCGCCAGATTCGCCGCCAGGCCCCGAACTGCAAGATCGAGGTCCTCACCCCCGACTTTCGTGGCGCCGAGATGCCGCTCGCCAGGGTGATCGCGGAGAAACCCGATGTCTTCAACCACAACGTCGAGGTCGTCCCGCGCCTGTACCCGATCGCGCGCCGGGGCTCGACCTTCGAGCGGTCGACGCGCGTGCTGCAGAATGCCAAGGACATGGGTGGCGACGAAGTAACCACGAAGTCAGGCCTGATGGTCGGCCTGGGCGAGAGCTTCGACGAGATGGTCGACACCCTCGGCGTGCTGCGCGAGCACGGCGTGCAGGTGCTCACCATCGGCCAGTACTTGCGCCCCACCGCTCAGCACCTGCCGATCGTCCGCTATTGGCATCCCGACGAGTTTGCCGAGCTCGAGCAGGCCGCCTACGCGCTCGGATTCGATCACGTCGCGGCCGGCCCGCTCGTGCGTTCGAGCTACCACGCCGACCAGCACATCGCCCAGGATCGGCCCGGCACCGGGCCACTCGCAGAAGCGGTGAGCTCGTGAAGCGCCGCCGCCTCGCCCTCGCCCTTCTCTTCGCGATCATCATCATCCTCGTCCTCGCGCCGGTTGCGCTTGCCTCCGCCGGCGGCGGCTCGGCCGGCTTCGGAGGCGGCGGTGGTGGGGGCGGCGGAGGCGGAGGCGGGAGGGGCTTTTTCCTCTACCTGATCTTCCGGGCCATCCTCGATCTGGTCCTCCGCACCCACGGCGTGACGCGGATCATCGTGATCGCATTGATCGCCCTCGCGGTCGCGTACTACTTCTACGGCCGACGCCTACGCGCCTGGTGGGCTGAGCGCCAGCGCTCGGGCCGGACCGCACACCGGCAGGTGGCGCAGCGTCAGCGCAAGGTCGAGCTCGCCGCCGCCGAGGCGGCCGAGGATGACCCCGCCTTCGCGCCCGATGCCGTGCGCGCCGAGGCCGCGAGGCTGTTTACCCAGATCCAGTCGGCGTGGGACGCCGGGAATCGCATCCGGCTGCGCGCGATGGTGGCGCCGGAGCTCCTCGACGAATGGGAGCGCCGGCTCGACGATTTCGCCCGGCGCGGCTGGCGCAACCGCGTGCAGCCGCAGGGCGAGCCCAAGGTCGAGTACGTGGGCCTGAAGCGGGGGAAGAACGCAGAGCAGGATCGGGTTGTGGTCCGGATCGAAGCACGGCTCAAGGACTACGTCGAGGACCAGCGCGGGAACCACATCAAGCGCGCCGGCCACATGAGCGAGACGACTCGTGTGCGTGAGTTCTGGACCCTCGGCAGGCGCGGATCGCACTGGATCCTCGTCTCGATCGAGCAGGGGGCGGAGGGCGAGCACGCGCTCGAGGACACGGTTGCCGGCACGCCCTGGGCCGATCAGCGCGCGCTCCAGGACGAGGCCCTGGTCGAGGGCGCCGTCGCCGAAGCCGTCCCCACCGGGACCAGCGTGGCCGAGGTCGCCGAGCTCGACTACCAGGGCGATGCCCGCGCCGCCGCGCTCGATCTTTCCCTCGCCGATGGGCGCTTCGCCCCCGACGTGCTCGAGGTCGCCGCCAGGCGGGCCGTGGCCGCCTGGGCCGATGCCGTCGACGGCAACGACAAGGCGCTCCTCGCCCTGGCACGCACCGATGCCGCGTACTCGCTCCTGCATCCGCAGGGCGGGCGGACTCGCCTGGTCGTACGCGGCCCCGAGGTCCGTCAGATCCGGATCGTCGCCCTCGACGCGGGCGCGAACCCGCCGACGATGACCATCGAGGTCGAGCTCCGCGGCCGGCGTTACCTGGAGGACCGCGACACCACCGCGGTCGTCTCTGGCAGCCCAACGCGAGCGGTCAACTTCACCGAGCACTGGATGCTCGCGCTCGAGGGCCCCGACGAGCAGCCCTGGCAGATCGCCCAAGTGGGCGCCCCCGCCGTCACGGCCTAGCGTCCTCGTCCGAGAGCGGAACGCGGCCGGCACGACGCCCGGCGTCCGCGCCCGGGCGTCCGGCCGGCACGACGCCCGGCGTCCGGCACGACGCCGCCCGCCGTCCCGCGCCCGGCGCCGGCGCGACCCGTGCCGGGTCGTCACTTAAGCTCCAGCGTCATTGATCCCGCTCAAGGACAACATCCCCACCGGCCGCTTTCCCTTCGTGACGGCCGCTCTGGTCGCGATCAATTTCATTGCCTACCTGCTCGCGATCAGGCACGGCGGATCCTTTTTCAGCGGGCCGAGCGCCCTCGAGGAGTTCAAGTTCGCGGCGATCCCTTACGCGCTGACGCATCCGGGCGTGCATTGCGCCGAGGTGGTCCGGCAAACGGTCTCCGGTCAGGGCTCGCCGATGATCCTGTGCAACACCAAGCTACTCGCCGCCAGTCACATCGCCGCCGAGAACCCGCTCCCCGTCTGGGAGACGGTATTCACAGCTATGTTCATGCACGCCTCGATCATCCACATCGGCGGCAACATGATCTTCCTGTGGATCTTCGGCGACAACGTCGAGTCCGCGGTGGGGCCGGTCAAGTACCTCGCCTTCTACCTCCTCGGCGCCGTCGCCGCGCTCGCACTCCAGGTCGCCGTCTCTCCCGGCTCGACGGCGCCGACGCTCGGCGCCTCGGGTGCTATCGCCGCCGTCCTGGGCGCATACATCGTGCTCTATCCCCGTGCCAAGGTCCTGACCCTGGTCTTCATCATCTTCATCTTCACCGTGATCGAGCTCCCCGCCTGGGTGATGCTGGGCGTCTGGTTCGCCGAGCAGGCGGTTTTCGGCGCCGCCGGATTGACCACTCCGACGGGCGGCGGGGGAGGCGTCGCCTACTTCGCCCACGTCGGCGGCTTCGTCTTCGGGCTGCTCACGGTCCGCCTGCTCGCCAGGCGGGCGCGACAGCCACCACCGGCGCGACCGGTGTACCTCAGGGGAGACTGATCCGATGACCGGTTCGAGCGTCCTTTCCGGCGGCCACAGGCGTCGCGGCCGGCGCCGGCCCCCGAGACGGCGGCGAGAGCGCCGAAGCCTTCCGTTCGGGGCCGCCGCGCTGATCGTGGTCCTCGTCCTCGCATTCCTGCTCGTGGTCATGACCGGCGGCACGTCGGGCCCCGCGCCAAACGCACGCGCCAAGACCCGAGCGAGTGCCCGCCACCGCATCCGAGCCGTGATCGGGCCGACGGTTCCCGCGGACTACGGAGTCACGCCGGCGCCTGCGGTCGAGCAGGTTCACGTCCACCTGCGGGAACCCTTGCGCAGCGGTCTGCTCTTCAACGTCCACACCGGCCAGGTGCTGTGGGAGCGAGATCCTGACCGCATCCTGCCGATCGCCAGCCTGACGAAGATGATGACCGCGCTGATCGTGGCCACCCTCGATCCGTCCCACGCGCGCGTCCTCATCACGCGCGCGGCGGTCGACTTCTCGGGCTCGGGCGTCGGCCTGCTCCCGTTACACAGGCGCGTTCCGCTCGAGGCGCTCCTCTACGGCCTCCTGCTGCCCTCGGGTAACGATGCTGCGATCGCCCTCGCCCAGCATGTCGCCGGCACGCAGGACCGGTTCATCGTGATGATGAACGCACGAGCACGAGCCATGGGCCTTGGCTGCACGCACTACACGACGGTCTCGGGGATCGTCGACGTAGGCAATCACTCCTGTGCGGCCGACCTGGCCAAGCTGGCCCGAGCCGTCCTCGAGGTACCGCGGCTGGCGCGTATCGTCGGGAGCGCCAGCGCGATCGTCCCCTTCCCGATCAAGGGACACAAGCTCTATCTGTACAACAACAATCCCATGTACCAGCTCGGATACCCGGGCACGGACGGAGTGAAGACGGGCTATACGACCGCCGCCGGGGTCTGCCTCGTGGCCACGGCGCGGCGGGGACGCACGTGGCTCGGGGTGGTGCTTCTACACTCGGCCGACGAGGACGACCAGGCACCCGAGCTCCTGAACGCGGGGTTTGTGGCGATGCGGGGCTAGCGCGCGCCGCGCCGCGCCGCGCCGCGCCGATCGCTAGCCGCTGAGCATCCCGGCCAGCGCCGCCTCGACCAGCTCGGGGACATCGTCACCCGGGATGGGCTCCGAGAACAGGTAGCCCTGCGCGAACGCGCACCCGCTGGCGCGCAGGCGGGCGAGCTGGTCCCGGGTCTCGACGCCCTCAGCGGTGACTCCGACGTCGAGCGCCCGCGCCATGCCCAGGACCGCGTTGACGATCGCCCCATTCTCGGGGTCACGGCCGAGGCCATCGACAAATGAGCGGTCGATCTTCAAGGCATCGATCGTGAACCGCTTCAAGTAGCTGAGCGACGCATAACCCGTTCCGAAGTCATCGAGGACGATCCGGACCCCGATCGCCTTGAGCTCGCGCAGCGCCTTGGTCGAGGCCTCGACGTCGTCGAGCAGGACGCTCTCGGTGATCTCGAGATCGAGCAGGCCCGGCTCGAGCCCGGTGCGGTTGAGAATTCGCGTGATCGAGGCGGCGAGCTTCGAGCGAGCGATCTGACGCGGGGAGATGTTCACCGACACGGTCAGCGGCGGCTGGCCCGGGCCGCGGGCGTCGCGCCAGCCGGCGGCCTGCCGGCATGCCTCCTCGATCGCCCACTCGCCGATGGGAACGATCAGGCCCGTGCTCTCAGCGATGGGCATGAACTGCGCGGGCTCCATAAGCCCCCGCTCTGGATGCTGCCACCGCAGAAGCGCCTCGACGCCGATGATCTCCCCGTCGTCGAGGGAGATAACGGGCTGATAGTGAAGGCGGAATTCGTTGCGTTCGACGGCTAGGCGAAGGTCGGACTCGATCGCGATGCGCTCGATCAGCCGCTCGCGCATGCTCAGATCGAAGAGCTCGACGCGGCCTTTGCCCGTCGCCTTGGCGCGGTACATGGCGGCGTCGGCGTCGCGCAGTAGCTCGGTCGCCGTCGAGGAGCCCCGGTCGACGACGACCACGCCGCCGCTGATGGTGACGAGATGCTGATGCGGGCCCAGGGTGACCGGGCGGCTGCAGGCGAAGGCGATCCGCTCGGCGATCCGGGTCGCGTCGAGCTCCGAGGAGAGGTCCTCGCAGAGGACGACGAACTCGTCGCCGCCGAAGCGGGCGACGGTGTCGCCCGGACGGAGCGCGCCGCGCAGGCGGGGGGTCATCTCCACGAGGAGGCGATCGCCGGCCTCGTGGCCGAGGGTGTCGTTGACGAGCTTGAAGTCGTCGATGTCGAGGAAGAGGACGGCGAGCATCGAGTGCGAGCGCTTGGCCCGGTCGATGGCGTGCTCGAGGCGGTCGAGGAAGAGGCCGCGGTTGGGAAGCCCGGTCAGGGAGTCGTGGCGAGCCTGGTAGGTGAGCGCGTCGCGGGCGAGCTTGCGCTCGGTGACGTCGCGGATGGCGCTTGAGATCAGCGTCCCCTCCTCGGTCTCCAGGGGGCCGAGCGAGATCTCGACGGGGAACTCGGTCCCGTCCTTGCGCCGCGCATAGAGATCGAGATCGCTGCCCATCGGGCGGGCCTGGGGGTCGACGGCGAACGCCTTGCGGTGCTTCGGATGCTCGCTCGCGAACCGCTCGGGCACGAGCATCTCGACGAGCTCGCCGATCAGCTCATCACGGGCGTAGCCGAACAGCCGCTCGGTCTGCGAATTGACGAGGACGATGCGACCGCTTTCGTCGACGATCACCATCGCGTCGGGCGCGGTCTCGAGCAGCGAGCGGAAGCGATCCTCAGCGAGCTTGAACGCGGTCACGTCCTGGCACGTCCCGACCATCCTGATCGCCTCTCCTCCGTCGCCGACCTCTACGCGCGCATGGCACTCGACGGTACGCGTCTGCCCGTCGGGGCGGATCACACGGTGGTTGAAGCTGCACGCGCCGCGCTCCTCTCGCGCGCGACTCAGGCTCGCGTCCACCATCTCACGGTCGTCGGGATGGATGCATGCCCGCCAGGCGGCGTAGCTGGCCGGGCAGTCCGCTCGCCGCAGCCCGAGCATCAGGTAGAGCTGGTCCGACCACTCGGCGGTGTCGTCGGCGATGTTCCACTTGAAGCTGCCGATTCCAGTGAGCTGCCGGGCCTCAGCGAGGGCACGCTCGCTCTCGCCCAGCTGCGCGAGCGCGGTCGCGGTCATGTCGCCGCGCTCGCTTCGCAACGCGGCCGCGAGCCGGTGCGCAACAGAGATCGCACGAGGAGCTCCACGAGGCGAACCTGATCGCCAACGTGCCGCCCATGATGAAACCCGTGCCGCGACGATGGACGCCGGTGGCAGGTGCCGAGACATTCCTTGTGGGCTTTATCGGCCCGCGACGGCGCCGGCTTGAGCGCCGAAGGCCCGGCCTCGGCCTCGAGGTGCCCTGTTTGCGCCCTGCGGGACACGGCGCGCGCCGTCCGCTACGACGGCGCCATCGCGACCTCGAGCGCCCCCGCGTCCCCGTCGGTGAAGCGCAGCAGCGACTCTCCCTCGGTCTGCAGGGCATCGGCATCGCGCGCGGACAGCGACGCGAAGGGAGTGATGGTGAGTCTCGCCCCCCGGCGCGCCCGCTTGATCGCCCACGTGCCGCGCGCGAACCCGTCGATCAGGAAGGTCGCCCGCACGCGAAGGTTCTTCGTGACCACGGCGGGACGGTGCTCGTCGGCGATCACCCGCGACCGATCGGCGTGGGCGAGCAGGAGGCTGTCGAACTCGGGGAGGAAGCGCGGTGGCGCGGGGGTGGCTTCCTCGGGCCGCGGCGCGTCGGGGAGATCGAAGAGCTCGCGCCCGCTCTCGTCGGCGAACGTCACCAGGCGAGAACGCAGACGGTCGAGCACCGCCTTGATGCCCTGTAGGCCCGACCACGTCTGCGCGTCGGCCGCTGACGCCGGTCCGAACGCCGCCAGATAGCGGAGTACGAGCTCCTCGGGAGCTTCGCTGGTGCGCAGCGAGCGTCCGATCCAGGGCTCAGCGAGGGTGAAGTCGGCGATCCTGGGGAACCCCCACCGGTCGGCCGTCGGCACCATGACCAGAGGAAGGAGCATCCGGACCGAGTACCCGAGCGCCCGGTGGTTGACGTCGGGGAACGCCTCCTGGAGCAGGGTCCGGAGCTCGTCGAAGATGCGCGGACGCTCCTCGAGCAGGCGCTGAGCCACGGGGAGGACGGCCTCGGGCTCGAGTCCCTCCGCGCGGTCGCGTAGCGCACTCGTCATCGCCCGCGTGAGCATGGGCTGAAGGGGAGCGCGAAAGGTCGCGTAATCGGCCGCGGTCGCGAGGTGGAGGGTGCCGCGCATCAGGGTGGCGCGGACCACGGTCCGGTCGAGGAGCGCCTGATGGAGGTCGGCCTCGCGAAACTTGGCCACGCGGGTCCACAGCCCGATGAAGGGGGGCTGCGGCTCCTGCGCCTGGAGACCGCCCAGCCGCTCGACCGCGTCGGGGACGGAGATCTCCTCGCGCTCGAGGAGAAGCTGTCGCGCGAGCGTGGCGCGGTTCAGCTCCTTGGTCGTGAGGGTGGTTGATTCCATCAATTCTTCATTTCGCAGTACGGAAGTGCGGTTATCCTCGCCCCACCACCCGCGATGGAGGGACCCGATGCCGACCGCACCACAGATTCTGCCTACCCAGATCGCCGAGGGAACCGCTCCCGGCCTGCGCTACCGCCTGGAGGGCGAGCTCGTGCCGGTACTCCACATGGCGCTCGACGGCCGGGTGCCCGTTTACTTCGAGCATCACGTGCTGCTGTGGAAGTACCCGAACATGCAGCTCGGACTGCACCCGCTGAAGAAGGGGCTCAAGCGCCGCGTCATGGGCGGGATGCCGTTGCTCCTGCTCGAGGCCCAGTCCGCGGGTGAGCTCGCGTTCAGCCGCGACGCCCCCGGCCACATCGCTGCGCTCCATCTCCAGGCGGGAGACGGCATCGTCGTCCGCGAGCACCAGTTCCTCGCCGCCACCGGTGGGGTCGAGTACGACTACAGCAGGATCAGGGGCTTCGCCAACATGATGTACGGCGGCGGCTTCTTCGTCGACCAGTTCCTCGCCGGGGACGAGGAGGGCGTCGTGTGGGTGCACGGGTACGGCAACGTGTTCGAGAAGCTGCTCGAGCCGGGCGAGACCATCGACATCGAGCCGGGCGGATGGCTGTTCAGGGACCACTCGGTGCAGATGTCCCAGGAGGTCTACGGCTTCAAGACGGGGATGCTCAGCGGCTCGGGACAACTCGTGTTCAACCGCTTCACCGGGCCGGGACGCGTGGGCCTTCAGAGCGCCTACTACCACCCGCCGGGCGAGGAGACGGGCGCGGGCGGTGGCGGTAGCATCCAGCAGGCTGGCGGCGCCGGCCTGCTCGGCGGCATCGTCGGCGGCCTGCTCGACAACTAGCGCTCACCGAGGAGCGCGATGACCTACCCGCCCAATCACCTCGTGAGCAATCCGCTCCCACCCGGGATCGTCGGCGCGCTCGGCCTCGGCGGCTACCAGCTACTGGCCGAGATCGGCGGCGTCGGCGCCGGTCGCCTCGGGCGCCAGGCGTTCCTGCTCATCGCCCCCGACCCCGACCCGAGCCTGCCCGACGCCGGAACGCAGATCGCGCTGCACCACGCGAAGGTGAAGAGCGAGAGCGAGGTCTCCTCCTTCAGGCAGCTCGCCGCGCAGCTCGGCTACTGGCGCCTGTCCGGATACCGCCTCGCGCTCGAGCGCGAGGGCCTGCGCACGAACGTCAACGTCGTGAACCCCGCCACCGGCGCCGTCGTCGCCCGCATTCCTGCGCGCCACCCCGGGCTGATGTCGTTCTCGAGCGCCGGGACGGCAGCGGGCCTGCTCGCCTCGCTCCGGATGCTGCCGCCCGCCGGCCCACCTCCGGACACCCAGGACCCCGAGCTCCTCCGCCAGGTGCTGCTCGCCCTCGCGCTCCAGGACGAAGCGACCGGAGGCGCCGAGGCCGCCGAGCTCGCTGATCGCGCCCTCGAGCTCTCGCGGGCGGACCGTCAGCTCGATCCGCCGGCGGCTTTGGCGCAGGCCCGCGGGAACGCCGGTTAACTGGCGGTCGCGAGTTCGCCGCAGGCGAACTCGCAATGGAACCGGCGCCAGCCGATTTCACGCGGTCGCGAGTTCGCCGCAGAACCGGCGCCAGCCGGTTTCACGAGCTCCGCCAGGCCGGAATGCCGAGCGTGATCAGCCGTAGCTGACGCTCGGCGATCGAGGCGATCTCTTGCTCCGCCTCCTCGTCGCCGGGCGTGAGATCGACGAGCGCGTCGGCGGCCGAGACGCCCACGTCCACGAGCATGGCCGCGAGCATGTGAAGGTCGACGGTGCTCCACGCGGCGAGGGCCGGCATCCGCGCCAGATCGATGGCCAGCTCCGAGGCGAGCAGCCGGATCTGGCTGCGGATCGCGTACCGCAGACCGGCGACGCCGCCCGAGCGCTCGCGGGCGATGAAGCGAAAGTGCGCCCGGTGCTCGTGGACGTCCGCGACGACCACGGCGATCGAGCGTCTGATCATGTGCTCGTCGCCGTCGGCGGTGGCGCGAGCGCCGCGGAGCATGTCGCGCAGACTGCGAAAGGAGCGGTCGACGAGCGCCAGGCCGAGCTCCTGCATATTCTCGAAGTGACGGTAGAAGCCCGTGGGCACGATCCCGCCCTCACGGGCGACCTCGCGCAGGCTGAGGCTCGAGAAGCTCTCCTGCTCGAGCAGCCGCAAGGCCGCGTCGATTAGCGCTTCGCGCGTGCGCTGCTTGCGCTCGCTACGCGTGGCCACGACCTCTAGTGGATCCGTCCGAGTACGTGCGTGCGCTCTTCGAGAGTGCGCCATATCACTCAATCATGCCCTTTTTCGCTTGACGACAGCGCTTGATGTGATTATCTTGGAGTACAGATGTACACTGAAGTATTAGCACCCTCGAAGAGCCTCGGCCACCGCGTCCTCCGCTCGCGGCTGATCGAGGCGCTGGCCGCGCCGCACGGCGTCGACCGCTATCTCGAGCTCGTGCGGCCCGCCTGGTCGCTGCGCGACCTGCGCGCGGAGGTGACGGCCGTGCACCATCCCGCCCCCGGGAGCGTCACGCTCACTCTCCGCCCCAACCATCTCTGGCAAGGCTTCGAGGCCGGCCAGTTCGTCCGCTGCACGTTCGAGATCGGCGGCTGCCGTCGCGCTCGCTGCTACTCGCCCGCTTCCTCGGCACACCGATCCGACGGGCAGTTCGAGCTGACCTTGCGCGCTCACCCCGAGGGACTTGTGTCGCGTTTCCTGCACGACCACGGAGCCCCGGGCATGATCGTCGGCCTCGACCCCGCCGCGGGCGACTTCGTCCTCCCCGCCGAGCGGCCCGAGCACATCGCGCTGATCAGCGGCGGAAGCGGAATCACGCCGGTGATGTCGATGCTGCGGACCCTTCTCGACGAGGGCCATCGAGGCCGCGTGGCGTTCCTGCACTATGCCCGCACTCCCGATCGCGTGCCCTATGCGCGGGAGCTCGCGCAGATCGCAGTCAAGGCGCCGAATGTGAGCGTCGACTTCGTGTACACGCGGGCCGCGCGCGGCGGCCATTTCCACCCTCACCATCTGCCGGACCTCACAGACCCCCCGGGTTCGGCCTCTCAAGCGACCCGGCGAAGCCGACTCCCCGAGACCTATGTGTGCGGCCCGCCCGGCCTGATCGACGCCGTGTGCGACGCGGGCGACCCCGAGCGCGTTCACAACGAAAGCTTTGTCCCCCTCGCCCGGACCCTCGACGGCGGCGACACCGCCGGCGCCGTCAGCTTTGCCCGCAGCGGCGTCGTCGCTCCGAACACCGGGGCCACCTTGCTCGAGCAGGCGGAGGCCGCCGGCCTGAAGCCCGCGCACGGCTGCCGCATGGGCATCTGCCACACGTGCACGTGCCGCAAGCTTGCGGGCGAGCACCGCAACCTCCTCACCGGCGAGGTTTCCTGCGCCGGGGACGAGGACATCCAGATCTGCGTGTCGGTGCCCGCGGGCAGCGTCGCGCTCGACCTCTAGCGAGAAGCGCGCCGCGCGCTTGCGTGCCGCGCGCACTGCGCGCCCACCCCCCACTTCCGGAGCTGCACCCATGACCGACACAGTCCCAGACCTCACCCCCGAGCAGCTCGAAATCTTCGGATGCGAGCTCGACGCGATTCGCCAGCGCGCCCTCGACGACCTCGGCGACCGCGATCTCGAATACATCCGCCGTCTGATCCGCATCCAGCGCGGACTCGAGGTGACGGGCCGCGGGCTCCTGTTCGCGAGCGTCATCCCGCCCGCCTGGGTTGCCGGCGTCGCCGCCCTGTCGGTGTCGAAGATCCTCGACAACATGGAGATCGGCCACAACGTCATGCACGGCCAGTACGACTGGACCGGCGATCCGGCGCTCTCGGGCCATGGCTTCGAGTGGGACACCGCCTGCCCCAGCGACCAGTGGCGCCACTCACACAATTACATGCACCACACCCACACCAACATCGTCGGCAAGGACCGCGACCTCGGCTACGGGATCCTCCGCATCTCCGAGGAGCAGTCGTGGAACCCCTACTACCTCGGCAATCCGCTCTACGCGGTCCTCCTCGCCCTGTTCTTCGAGTGGGGCGTCGCCTTCCACGACCTCGAGGTCGAACGGCTCGGCTCGGGCGATGTGGCCTGGGCCGAGAAGCGCGATCTGCTTGCAGGGATCTGGCGCAAGGCGAGTCGCCAGGTGCTCAAGGACTACGTGCTCTTCCCGGCCCTCGCCGGCCCCCAGGCGCCGCTCGTGCTCGCAGGCAACGTGAGCGCCAACATCGTCCGCAACGTGTGGACGTTCACGATCATCTTCTGCGGCCACTTCCCTTCGGGGGTGCTCGAGTTCAGCGAGGAGGAGACGGCAGATGAGACGCGCGGGGAGTGGTACTTCCGCCAGCTTCTGGGCTCCGCCAACCTGACCGGGAGCAAGCTCTTCCACGTCATGGCCGGCAACCTCTCGTACCAGATCGAGCATCACCTGTTCCCCGACATCCCCGCACACCGTTATGGCGAGATCGCAGCCGAGGTCTCCGAGCTCTGCGCGCGCTTTGGCATCCCCTATAACACGGGCCCGCTGGGCCGGCAGTTCGGCAGCGTGGTCAAGAAGATCTGCCGGCTCGCCCTCCCGGACAGGCTGACCGGGGTCGCTCGGGCCCGGTCAGCGGATGTGGCCGGCCCCGCCTCCGCTCCCGACCGGCCCGATCCGCTTCCGGTCGCGGGCTGAGTCGGCCCAGACAGTGTGCTTCATACTGGGCCACCGATGACCCTGGGCAAGCTCGAGACTCGCAAGGACGTCGCCCAGGCGGTGGTCGAATCCGGCGTCGACCACGTCGGACGGATCGTGACCATCATCGTCGGCGCGGTCGGCGATGTGACCTCGGAGCTCGGGGGCTGGGCCACCGAGGTGTTCGAGGTGCGCGACGCCGCGCGCCGCGCCCAAGCGGATCGAGACCGCGATGAGATCCGCCCTGAGCTCCTGGCGCCATGACACCGATCCGGGCCGCATTGTTGAGACGGTACGCCGTGCGGTAGGCTTCCGGCCTTGGGACTCCGGTGGGCCCAAGGACGGAGGGGGGCTACGACAATGAGAAACGTGACGGAACACTCATGGGCGGCGAGCGGCGTTCGTCATGGGACGAGGCCGTGGGCGGCCCTCGCCGCGGTGGCCACGGTGGTCGGCGTTTCGCTCTCGATTGCCGCATCCGAAGCGGTGGCCTACGAGTTCCACCTAACGCGCAGCACCCAAACGACGGGCGGTGCGCCGCTTGCGAGCTCCCCCAACGATGGCCGGCCGCCGAGTGCCCAGGTCTACACCTCGATCGCCGGTCTCGACACCCACAAGCCAAGCCTGCGCTTCGCCATCACGGTGGGCGGGGGGGTGCCTGTCACCGCGGTGACCGTGGCCTTGCCGTCGGGACTGTCCTTCAGCACGAACGCGGCCAACCTCGCTCACGGTGTCCGGGCCACGGGGACCGACAAGCGACGCAGCAGCGTGCGCAGGGGCCAGCTCACCGTCACTTTGAAAGGACCCTCATCCAAGGTCAACCTGACGATCGCGGGACCGGCGCTGAGCGAAAGTAGGGGCCTTGCCCGGTCAGTCGTGACGCTGCTCCAGTTCAATCAGGCCCACACCGGCGACGAGCGAGTCCTCCCCCTGAAGCTCACGGTTACCGTCGACAGCGGGCGCCTGCCCGCGGTCAAGGTTCCCGTCACCATCCCCTTCCGCTGAACGCGGCGGGAGTCCCTCAGGTACCGAACCCGACGCGGTGATCCTCGTCGGCGACCTGAACGAACACGACCTTCCCCAGGTCGAGTGCGACCGTCCCATCCTCGGCCTTGAGCTCATGCCAGCCCACGGTGCCGAGCGCCTGGCGGAGCGCCACGAGCTCCGTGGTCTTCACGCGCGCGCTCAGAGCCTGGCCACCGGCGAAGCCGATGCTGATCCGTTGTGGTTTCTCGTCGATCATCATGCGTGCCCTCCGGCAGCCGGCTGGACAATCTCCGTCAGGACGCCGCCGGTGGACGCCGGGTGGAGGAAGGCGACGAGCGAGCCGCGGATGCCCACGCGCGGGGTCTCGTCGATCAGTCTCAGCCCCGCCGCCGCCAGCCCTTTCAAGGTCTCCGCGACGTCGTCCACGCGGTAGGCGACATGGTGGAGTCCAGGCCCGCGCTTGGAGAGGAACTTACCGACCGGGGTCTGCGGTCCGAGCGGCGCCAGCAGCTCGACGTGGCCGTCGCCGATATCGAGGAGCGCGGCATCCACGCCCTGGGACTCAACCGTCTCGCGATGCACGAGCGGCATCCCGAGCGCGTCGCGGTACAGCGCCAGCGCGGTGTCGATGTCCTCCACCGCTATTCCGACGTGATCGATCGCTCCGAACATGGGCGGCAGGATACGGGGGTGAGGCGGCTGACGCCGCCTCACCCTTGGCAGTTCTGCTGACGCAGAACTGCCGGGGAGGGAGGGCCGTGCGTTGGCGGGGGCTAGCGCGGCGTGGGCCGCTTCGCCGGGTTGCTCGCGGTCGCCGCCGCGATCCCCAGCTCACCGGCGCCGCGCCGCTCGGGACCCGCCCGGGGCACGTCGCCGAGGATGCGGTCGAGATCGGCGCGCTCGAGGACCTCGTTGGCCAGGAGCGTCAGCGCGATCTCGTCGAGCTGCGCGCGATGGGAGTCGATCAGGCGCAACGCGGCGCGAAAGCCCTCGTCGGCCAGCTCGCGGACCTCCTCGTCGCGGACCCGCCGGGTGCTTTCCGAAGCGTCGTCACCGACGACCCGGAGCGACGTAGTGCCGGTACCCATCGCGTATTCGTGGACCATCGCGTGGGCGATGTCGGCGACTCGCTTGAGGTCCTCCGAAGCGCCGTTGGTGATCGCCCCGAAGACGATCTGCTCGGCCGCGCGACCGCCGAGGAGCATGGTCATGAAGTCGATCAGCTCCTCCCGCGTCTTCAGGTAGCGATCCTCATTGGGAAGATTGAGCGTGTAGCCGAGCGACTGGCCGCGCGGCACGATCGAGATTCGGTGCACGCGATCGACCGAGGGCAACAGCTCGCCACACAACGCGTGGCCTGCCTCGTGGTAGGCGACGACGCGCTTCTCGTGATCTGAGAGCGCGCGGCTCGACTGCATGCCCGCGACCACGCGCTCGAGCGCGGAATCGAAGTCGGCCATGTGCACTGCGTCGGTGTGACGGCGCACCGCGAAGATCGCCGCCTCGTTACAGATGTTGGCGAGATCGGCCCCGGTCAGCCCCGAGGTCTGGCGCGCCACCAGGGGCAGGTCGACGTCGTCGGCGAGGGGCTTGTTGCGCGAATGCACCTTGAGAATCTGCTCGCGCCCTACGACATCGGGCGGCGAGACGAAGATCTGGCGGTCGAAGCGCCCCGGCCGGAGCAAGGCCTCGTCGAGCTTCTCGAGCAGGTTCGAGGCGGCGATGACCACGACGTCCTTGCGCGTGGTGAAGCCGTCCATCTCCACGAGTAGCTGATTAAGGGTCTGATCGCGCTCACCGGTGATGTCCATGCCCCGATGGCCGCCGACGGCGTCGAGCTCGTCGATGAAGATGATCGCCGGCGCGTGCTTGCGGGCGATCCTGAACAGGCGGCGGATGCGCGCCGCGCCCAAGCCCGCGAACATCTCGATGAACGAGGCCGCCGACTGGGAGTAGAAGTTCGCCCCCGATTCCTGCGCCACCGCTTTGGCCAGCAGCGTCTTGCCCGTGCCCGGCGGTCCGTGGAGAAGGATCCCCTTGGGCACTTTGGCACCGAGGGCCTGGAAGCGCTCGGGATCTTGCAGGTACTCCACGACCTCGCGCAGCTCCTCCTTGGCCTCTTCGGCGCCGGCGATGTCGCTCCAGCCGATCGGGAGCGAGGACTCGGGCTTGATCTCCGCCGGCCTGGTGCGCGGCATGACGCGCATGATCATGAACACGGCGAGGACCAGCAGCCCCATGAAGACGATCGGCAGCCAGTCGCGCAGCCAGCTGACGAAGTTGGGATCACCAAGGAATGCGTACATCATGGCCTCAGATCAGTCACAGATCAGTCATCGGCAGGCAGGCCCGATCACTGAACCTGCTCGAGTCTGGGATTGGGCGAGAACCCCCTCCCC
>Ga0302325_10015422_pt1 | contig 16246 bp, 17 predicted proteins | sample Palsa_T0_2_FD_201948 | JGI IMG/M metagenome (GOLD analysis project Ga0302325, IMG submission 201948) | Peat permafrost microbial communities from Stordalen Mire near Abisko, Sweden - Palsa_T0_2 | ecosystem: Environmental > Terrestrial > Soil > Palsa > Peat permafrost | place: Sweden: Abisko... | reverse complement strand
AGATCGGCGGCGCCTGCCACACCGGTCGCCGCTCGTGTTTCTATCGCGCGGTGCCGTTCGGCAAAGCCGGCGCGGTCACGCTCGAATTCCGCGACGAGCGGGTGTTCGATCCGAAAGCGGTCTACCCGGCCGAGGATTGATCGCCGCTGCGCTTCGTCGTCGCCGCGCGTTCCAGCAGTCGGTTGGCGCGGACGAGATGCGGCCGGTCGTACATCACCCCGCCGATGCCGACGACGCCAGCGTTCGGACTGGCAGCGAACGCATCGACGATCGCTTGGGCGTGCCGCAACGCGTCCGGCGTCGGCGTGAACACCGCGTTGATGATCGGCACCTGCGCCGGATGGATTGCCATTTTTCCCCAAAAGCCGTCGCGGCGCGCCGCCCCGCACTCGCGGCGGAAGGCTTCGCTATCGTGGAAGTCGACAAAGACGGTGTCTATCGCCGGCACGCCGGCGGCCGCCGCCGCGGTGAGGCACAATGCCCGCGCTAATCGATAAGGGTCGAGCAGCACGCCTTGTGCGTCGCGGTTCTTTTCGGCGCCGAGTTCGGCGGAAAGGTCTTCGGCGCCCCAGGTCAGCGCGCTGAGCCGATTGCTGGCGCCCGCATAAGTGCCGGCAAGGAACAAAGACGACGCGGTTTCGGTGGCGATCGCCGCGATCTTGATGTGGCCGTCGGGCAGGCCGTGCGTCGCTTCGCGCACCGCGAGCTTGGCATCGGCGTGAATAATGGAAGCGCCGCCTTCCGCCTTGGGCAGCATGATGGCGTCGGGCTTTTCCGGCACGACGGCATCGAGATCGGCGTCGATAAGGCCAGTCTTCAGGCTATTGACGCGCACCAGGAGATACGGCCGTGTTTTGGCCGTGCCGGCCTCCTTGAGGAACGCCGCCGCACTCTGCCGCGCGTGCCCTTTGCCGCTGGGCGCGACCGAATCCTCAAGGTCCACGATCAGCGCGTCCGCACCGCTGGTCACTGCTTTGTCGAGCTTTTTCGGGCTGTCGGCGGGAACGAAAAGGAGCGAGCGCATGGCTTTCCTTCTTGCCCTTTCCGCCTACGGGAGAGGGCGCCAAGGGGATCATGTCACTTCGGCCGCATGCATCCGTCAATGGAAATGGTTGGCGTGCGTGAGCGCCTCGAAACCCGGTGGGTTCGTGCCCAGCACAGCGACGACGGCGATGATGACGGCGCCCAGCGCGACTTCGATCGCGGTATTGCGGCGCAATTGACGGAGCGCTGCCGCCGAGCCGGCCGCCCTCGCGTCGTGCACCAGGCGCGGCGTCAAGCGCAGCCGATTCACTGCGGCGATCGCCACCATGCCGAGGAAGAGCGCGACCTTCGCCAGCAGCAGCCGGCCGTAGTCCGTTTCCGTCAGCGCCGAAACGCTGCCGGCGAGATACCAGGTGTTGATGGAGCCGGTGACGAGGAGCGTAGCGACACTGGCAATGCCGAACGCGGAGAAGCGCACCGTAGCCACGCGCGCGATGGCGACTGACGCCGCATCGTGTCCCGCGGCAGCAAGCAGCAGCGCCAGCGGCAGGAGCGTTCCGACCCACGCCGCCGCGGCGACGAGATGCACGAAGTCGGCGGTCGGATGGAGTACACCTTCGGCGCCCGCGCCGCCGACGGCGTGGCCGGCCCACGCCAAGGCTCCGACAAGACCGGCGGCGAGCGCCACGACGACGGACTTGATCCACATTGACTTCATCCTCCGCGCCGACAGGAAGGGAACAAACATTGCCGCGAGCAGGCAGGCGAGCACAAATCGGTCCAGCCAGGCGCGGCCAAAGCCCGTCTGTGACAACGCGGTCCACAGGATGCCTTCCGAGAATACGTCCGCCAAACTGCGCTCGCTCATGGACTGCGCGATCACCACGAGCCATGCCGCTCCGGAGATTACGGTCAGCAGCAGAGCGATCCAGGCAATCCATGCGAGTCGTGGCCGCAGCAAGGCGGGCAGGCGCGTGTCCAGGCCGGCCGCGGCAAAGGCCGGCTCGGCGATAAAGACGATGAAGAAGGTGACGCCCGCCACGCTCAGGGTCGCGGCGTAATGGATGGCGCGCGCGTAGATCAGCGGGTCGTTCAAGCGATCCTCCCGCCGCAATGACTCTGGCGCCCGATCATGAGCCGCCGACTGTGAACGAGAAGCTTCCCTCGGTGTTGTGAGTGTCGACCGAGAGGGCGTGCCAACGAACGCGATACGATCCCGCCGCCAGCGGTTTCAGGCCGATGCGCATTGTGTCGCCGCTGATCTGGGCGTTGCCCTGATCGACGCGGGCGCCGCTGGCGTCGGTCACCTGCACGCTGCTGAAAGCCGGCTCGAGGTTTTGCGTGAACGACAGCGAAACCTCGTGCGGCGCGGTGCGCACGTTGCTGCCGACCAGCGGACTTGCATGATCGAGGAAGGCGTGCGCCCGCGCGGCACCGGCCGCCAGCGCCGCGAGCAGAAAAGTTACGATGATGACTGGCATGCGCATGGGCTGCTCCTTAGGAGGCGGGCTTGGCGGGAGGGCTGGACGAGCCGCCGATGAACGGCTGTCCCAGCGTTCCCGGAAACATGTCATCGAGATAGATGTGGAACTGCCCGAGCACGCCGACGCCGCTGCCGCTCGTGCGGTTGACCGGAATGATCGCCTCGAGACCGATCTGGTAAACACTCCCCACATAGATCGCGCCCGGATTGATGGTGCCCGTGGTGATGTTGGTGTTGCCGATATTGTTGGCGACCGGCGTGAACAACTGCGCTTCCACGAGCGGGATCAGATGATTGATGAAGTCGGGAAGCTGAAAATCTTTCACCTCGGATTTGAGGTAGGGCATGCTGTATTGCAGCGACGCGCCGTACACCAGCACTTGGGGAACAAAAGTATTTTGCGAGATGATGTAGGACGTGGTCGGGATCTGATACCCGACCTGTCCGGTGAGCGCGAGCGGCCGCGCCCAGGCGACGGTGTCGGGGAGTTGGCCGAGCCCCTGGCCGAAATAGTAGGTCGGAGTCAGCAGCGTATAGGGCGTGCCGATTCCGGAATTAGTGGCGCCGGTGTTGCCCCAATCGACGATCAGGCCCAACAGCATCGCCGTTTCGTGCGAAGCATCTTTGAGCAGCTGATATTGCAGCGTTGTTTCGAGGTCGCCGAATCCGGCCGTGACGGGACCGCCGGGGGTGCGGATCTGGGTCCACTGGTCGCTGATTCCGAAACCGAGATCCTCGGTGATGCGCTTGTCGAACTCCGCCGAGATATCCACTTGGCTTCCGGGGAGGGCCGAGCCGGTTTTGAACCAGTCAACGGTCGGCAGCGACATTTCGTCGGCGACGCAAGGATCGTCGATCACCAGCGTTGCTGGAAAGAACCGGGGACCGACAAAGCAATGGGCGGAGGCGTGCGAGACGGGCGGCAACACTAGCATCAGCACGAAGGCGAGTGCGCGCAAGCGCCTGGAGAGGCTGGACATCAAAGGGCTCCATTCGGCGTAAGAGACGACACGGCGGCCGCGAAAGAGGCCGCCGGCAATCACGCGCGAAGTGGAGGACCTCGGGGACTTGCTATCGTGTAGGCGGAAAGGAGGGGCGGGCCGGGCCTATCGGCGACCGCCGGCGCATCGATAATTTTGACGTCCACGCGTGCGAACAGCACAGGCGGCTCGCCGATCAGCGCGGGATGCGCTCCGGTAAAACAAAATATGCAGTGACTGCAACCGGGATGGGCGGGGGCTTCGGCCGGGAGTGCCGGAGCGCTCTGGGAATCGTGGAGGCAAAGCTCGAAACCCGGCGTCGCCGCATCGGCATGCGTGGGAAGCGAAAATCCGCCGAGCGCGATCAACAGGCTTTGCGCGGCGACGGCATAAGCGACGACGACGCCGATCAGCGGCCGCCAGAATTGCTTTATGCCACGATTGAACATGCCGCGCCCATAAGCCCTGCGGCAATCATGAGAACCGGCAAATCCAAAGTCAACGTCCGAAAACTGGAACGAGTGCAAACAGCACCGTTACTTCGGCCGCATCCGCATAAAAGCCTGGCGGCGGCATTCGGCGACCAGCTTGTTGTCCTGGTTGTAGGCGCGGTGGTGAAACTCGACGATACCGGCGCCGGGCCGCGACTTCGATTCACGCTTGCCGATGACTTCCGTCGTTGCGTGCACGGTGTCGCCCTCGAACAGGGGATGCGGGAATTTCACCTCGCTCATGCCGAGATTGGCGATGGTGGTGCCCACGGTGAGGTCACTCACCGACATGCCGATCATCAGGCCGAGCGTGAACAGCGAGTTCATCAACGGCTGCCCCCACTCGGTCTCCTGCTCGCAGAAATGCCGGTCGATATGGAGCGGCTGCGGGTTGAGCGTCATGTTGGAGAACAGCATGTTGTCCATTTGGGTGACGGTACGCGTATAGCGGTGCTCGACGACCTCGCCGAGGACGAAAGCCTCGAAATAAAGCCCGCCGCGCTTGTGCCGCATGTCCGCCTGCTGCGTCATGGCCGCCTCCTCACTCCGTGTTGTTAAGCACTGGTTTACCATAACGCTTAATCGTTCTTAACGCCCGAATGGGCCGCTGGCGGGCGCCGGCAGGGGCTTGATCGATACATAACGGCGTTCCCGGGTAATCTTCCCGAAGATCTATGGTGAACACTTTATTAAGGCCGCGCTCCTAGGATCGCTTCGGTGCAAGGACTCGTTTGGCGTGAGCGAAAACGATGATCGTCCGCCATTTTCTCGACTGGATACGCAGGGCACCGGCTGGCCAGCGAGCCGAAGCAACAAGCGCCCTGGCGCGCGCCTACCTCTATTCCGACCTGTCGGTTGACGATGCCGCCGCCGCCGAGGGCGCGATGCTGATGCTGCTCGACGACCCTTCGCCGCTGGTGCGCCGGGCGCTCGCCGATGCGCTCGCGGCAAGCCCGAGCGCGCCGCCGGCCATCGTACTGGCGCTCGCCGCCGATCAGCCGCAGATTGCTGCGCCGGTGCTGGCGCTGTCGCCGCTTTTCATCGATGCCGATCTGGTCGATGCGGTGGCGACCGGCGTCGGCGCCGTGCAAACCGCGATCGCCAGCCGCGCCGCGCTGCCGCGCTCGGTCGCGGCCGCTATCGCCGAGGTCGGCACGGCGGAATCCTGCCTCGTGCTCGTGGAAAACGGCGATGCCGACATCGCGCCGTTCTCGATCGATCGTATAGCCGAGCGCCACGGTCATCTTGCCGCCATTCGCGAGCCGCTGCTGGCGCGCGAGGATATCGCGCCGGCGACGCGGCTTACGCTGGTCGCCAAGCTGTCGGAAACGCTGGCCGGCTTTGTCGCCGAACGCCGGTGGCTCGACGCCGATCACGCCCGGCGCGTCGTACGCGAGGCTTGCGAGAAGGCAACTTTGGTGCTCGCGGCGGATACACCCGTGATGCAAATGCGCCCGTTGATCCATCATCTGCGCGTCAGCGGGCAGCTCACCGCCGGTCTGATCTTGCGCGCGCTTCTGTCCGGCAACGTCGTCCTCTTCGAGGAGGCGTTGGCCGAGTTGACCGACATGCCGGTCGAGCGCGTCTCCGGGCTCGTCCACGACAGCGGCAATGCCGGTTTGCGCGCGCTGTTCGATCAGGCCGGGCTGCCGCCCTCGACCTATCCCGCTTTCAAGGAGGCCATCGGGGCGATGCGCGAGGGCGACTTCGTCAGCGAGCCGGGCGGCGCCGCGCGGCTCAAGCGGCGCATGATCGAGCGCGTCCTCACCCGCTGCGAGGATGAGGCGCTGGGCGAGCTTGAGCCGCTGCTCACGCTGTTGCGCCGCTTCGCCACCGAGGCGGCGCGCGAAGAAGCGCGGTTGTTCTGCGACGAGCTCGTCGCCGAATCCCTCGACGACGAGCAGCAATCCGAAGCGGCGTAGAGCATGTGCCCCTCATCCTGAGGTGGCCGCGTAGCGGCCCTTGAAGAATGAATCGGCCGGGTCCGTCGCCCCAACCGAAATCGATTTTTCGATTTCGGAACTTCAAGTTTCCAAGTCGGCAACAGCCGACTTGGTTGGCTCGCTCCGCCTCGCACTTCAGGGTGACGGCGGTTTGGCCTTAGGGCGCCAGCGCCAGCGGTGGGGATTTGGCCCTCAATACCCGAATTGCTCGCGGAGGATGCGCTCGTCGAGGCTGTGGCCGGGATCGAACAGCATGTGCATGTCGATGGAGTGGTCCATGCTGATCTCGACCGAGCGCACCGAGCGCACCTCATTGTTGTCGGCGACGGCGGCGACCGGCCGCTTTGCCGCCTCGCTTACCTCGACGTTGACGTGAGCGCGGTCGGGCAGGAGCGCGCCGTGCCAGCGCCGCGGCCGGAACGGACTGATCGGGGTGAGCGCGAGTAGCGGCGCGCCGATGGGAATGATCGGTCCCTGCACGGATAGATTATAGGCGGTCGAGCCGGCGGGCGTCGCCAACAGCACGCCGTCGGCGACCAGTTCGGCGAGGCGCTCTTCGCCGTCGACCAGGATGCGCAGCCGCGCCGCCTGGTAGCTCTGGCGAAACAGCGAGACCTCGTTGATCGCGCGGTAGCGATGCACGCGTCCGGCGGCGTCGCGCGCGCGCATCAGCAGCGGGTGAATTACGGTGACTTGCGCGGCGGCGAGCCGTTCCGCCAGATGATGCTCGGAAAACTCGTTCATCAGGAAGCCGACCGTGCCGCGATGCATGCCGTAGATCGGCTTGCCGGAGTTCATGAACCGTTGCAGGGTCGCCAGCATGAAACCGTCGCCGCCGAGCGCGACGACGACGTCGGCGGTTTGCGGCAGCGCCTCGCCGTAGCGGCGAACGAGCTGGCGCCGCGCCTTCTGCGCCGCCGGCGTGTCGCTGGCGACAAAGGCGATGTGCTCGTAGCGGGGTCTGCTGGGTCGCTTGGGCATCGTAATTTCTGGCTTGATTTCTGGCTTGGCGGCCTATGCGAAAAACGGCGCCGCCACGGGAGATAAACATGGAACGCGCGGCTTTCGTCTATACGACCTTTCCATCCGTTGTCGAGGCGGAGCGGACGGGGCGCGCGCTGGTCGAGCGCCGGCTATGCGCCTGCGTCAACATCCTGCCGGGCATGGTCTCATACTATTGGTGGCAAGGCGCAATCGAGCGCGCGGATGAGGTGGTCATGATCGTCAAAACCCGGGCGAGCCTCACCGAGCCGGTGCGTGCCGCATTGCGGCAAATGCACTCCTACGCCACGCCCGCCATTCTCGTGATCCCGATCGAGGAGGTCGATCCGGACTATCACGCCTGGATCGTCAACGAGACGCAAGCGACGAAATAGGACGGAATGGGCCGCATGGACTGCGCCTGCGGCGAACTTAGTGCACGACGATCTGCTTATGATCGTGGTTGACCGACTTCGTCTTATGCGTCACCCGCGGCGAAGAGGAAATCCGCCCTAAAACTGGTGAAGTGACAGCATGGGAGCGGGGCCGGCTGCGATGCTCGCCCCGCGGCTTGCCTCCCGGCCGCCCCCGCGCCTGTAGAATATTCAATCGCCGTGAGCTAAAACTAGATTGGAATGTGCACGTTGCGTTTGATCGCAGTGCGCGACCTAATACGCACGGCACTTCCAGGGGAGGGGACAATGAACAGCAAGCTGTACTTGACGATATCTGCAATTGTCTTGTTTCTTTATGGGATCAGCTTCGTACTGTTTCCCGCAGAGGCGTCCGCGCCCTACGGCATACCGCCGGAGCCTCACTTCTTCATGGAAGCAAGGTTCTTTGGGTCAGCTCTTCTAGCCTTGAGCGTGACAAGTTGGTTGGCAAGAGACGTTAAAGACTGGCTTGCGGTGCGCGCTGTGCTGATTGGTGCCGTAGTTGGCTACGGCATCTCCACTATCGTGCTCATCTGGAGCACGACACAGGGATTACTGAATCAACTCGGGTGGGGCTCGACAGTCCTGAACATCCTGCTGCTGCTAGGAGCACTTTATTGCTTGTCCGCCGGCTCGCGTCTCGCGCCAGCGCGGTAGGGCAATTCCTGTGGCTTAACGTGCCGCCGGGCCGGCACGCGCTTTCCCGGCGCTGCCCCATCCTCAGGCTAGCTTTGTCGGCCTTGGAGGATGCGCGGTTCTGGGATGCCGGTCATGAAGCTCTGTCGCCAATTGCTCACGCGCTTCCGGTTCGCGCGAAACTGCGGCCTCAAACAGCAATTTCTGGATATCTCGCGGCCGATCGGCCCATCGCTCGAATACTGCACGGCCAAGCAAAATCAAATAGCTCACTGCGGCTCCGAGACGGCCGAAGTGCTTTGGGAAAGACGGCCCAGTGCCGGCTTTGACCCGCCGCGACGGGGCCGACTGCCACAAACCTTCTGGAACGTTCGTCGATATTATTGCGTTGGCAAATTGGCGGCCGATTTGACCTAAAGGCAGCAAACGATGAGAAGATTCAAACGAATGGCGCTAACGGCGTTTCTCGTGGTCGGATGCGTAACCATCATCGGCGCTTGTGCAGAAATCGAACGCGCGCAAGCGGCAGAACCCATTCCTCACCAGGCGCCGAGCGCAGCTCCTGCGCCATACGGGGCGCCGGCGCCCAACACGCAATCAACACCGCCATCTCCAACCTTCAATCCATCGAGTCCAAATACTGTGCCTCAATCGAACGAAACACCCGTCTCCCCGGGAACGCCGGGTACAAGTCCCGGCGCGCACTGAGCGGGCCGCCGGGCCGGCCCGCGCTTGCCCGGCGCGCACCCAAGCCTTTATGGCCCTAAAGTCACCAGGAACAATCACCGGATACCTGTTCGCGTTTTTCGTCAAGAACTCGTCGCGATCTAACGCTGTGATGGCGGCAACGGAGAAGGAATCGCGGCAAACCGCATAGAACACACTGTGTCGCCGTTCTTCGGTGAGCAAAAATGAATAGGAGAATGCCCTCGCACGTCCTTCCTGCCCTGCTGCAATGTCAGCGGCGGGGGAAGAAGGTTGATAATTTCTATTGGAAGCTCACCCTTTGCCGCGCTGACGTTCGTAAAAAACATTGGTTGAACACCGTCGCTTGCGGGACGAATGACCGGTGAACCTCGAAGTGAAACGCCAACCCAAGCTTGGCACCGAATGTCCTCATGTGGTCCGCTAGGATTGGGCCATTCGCTCGCAAAACAGTTGACCCGGCTGGCATATTTGGAATTTCCTGCCATGCACGATATTGGTCTGCTTCATCTGCCAGCATCTCTTCAAGCAGTCCCGGTACGTTGTTGCTCACGGCGGTAAGCAACTTCTTCAGTTCTTTCTTCTCCGGGTCGGTTTCTGCATCGGGATACACGCGACCAAGCAATGAAGCGACCAAAATCGGTCAGGCGCGTTCCGTGATTACATCCCTCGCAAGTCGGGAATTCCAGGTCCTTTGGTCTCTGGCGCCGATCAAACATCATAATCGGCGGTATATGTTCAACCGTGGTCGCCGTGTTGGCGCCTGCGCAGTAAATGCAGCGAGTGTGTTTCGCCAGCAATTGCGCGCGGGCGCGCCGTCTCGCTTAGCTTCGCCCATTCCTTAGCCCGTTCGTAAGATTCCAGTCACAGCGATACCCGCCCAGCTACCTAGCTGGGCCTTTTGCTTTTACGCCAACCCACCCTCGATTACCCGGAACCGCCGCCGATCATCGCGGCTTGTGCAACAGCTCCGGCAGCTTGGCGAAGTTGACCGCCATCCGCCGCGCCTCGTCGCGTGTGAGTAGCTTGGCTGCCGATCGTCGGCCCGGCTCTGTTCAAATAGAAATACGCAAGCGCCTGGTCGTTCTTGTTTTAAGCTCCCCTTGAGACTTCGCCGGTAGGGACTGAAGATGGCCCGATGGCAGAACGATAACGCAGGGGTGTGCAAAACCTGTTATCTTGGTTCAACTCCAGGTCGGGCCTCCATTTTCCTGAAGGTAGGCGCCGGCCACAAGACCTAGCGGCTGGACTCGATCTCGTCGGTAGACGTTCAATCGTCGCCATGAGCGGCGAACCCGGCAATTTCAGCCTTAACGACGCAGTGCGTTGGCGAGCGCGTCGGCATGCCCGCGAACGTCCCCAATACCGGCCCTGCACGTTCGCGGAAATGCGGGAGTCGGTGCATTGGACGTGGGTCTATTGCGCGCGGTGCAACCACGGTACACCGATGACTCTGGCGCAATTCATAATCCGGTGGGGTCCCGACGCATCAAGCGACCTGCTACGCAAGAACGCACGCTGCTCTACGTGCGGCCACAAAGGCGCGACGCTGAGTCATCCGGGCTGGGGCGGCAAGGATGTCGGCTTCCTGCCGTTCCCGTATCCTAAAAGCTGACATTTCAAAGTGAGATAGAGAACACACCTTATAAAATAGAATGTTGAGAGGGTTATAAAATAGAATGTTGAGAGGGTTATAAAATAGAATGTTGAGAGGGGGCGCGCGTTAAGCCCGTTAGCAGGTTTCTTGGATGTTTTGCGTCCGTTCGGCGTCCCGTTCAGTGGTGGGTTTTAAACTCGGAGCTATCACCGCGCCCAGGAATGGTCGCATGTGGTTGGAAACGGTTTGGTACAGATTACTGAAGTGGGTAACCGGCTTAGCTGCCGCGTATTTTCTGCTGGCTGTTCTTGAACATACGGGCAGTTGGTGGAAGACGGGAATTTGGACGCCTTTCACTATTGCGGACTTTTTGATGGAGTGGCATTTACCGCTACCAAAGGCGCCAAATTTCATCATGTTAGATAAGATTGTTGATGACTTGCTGGGTTTGCCCGGCGTTTTCGCGTATGCGGCGGTACTCTGCTGCCTAATGGTCATTTTGGGCTGGGCCGCCGGAGGATTAGACGGGCTGGAGAATAAAAAACGAGAAGCCGCACGCACGAAAATCGGGGCTGATTAGAAAGGTTGCAGATCTATGTGCCCGATTTTGCTTTCAAGATTAGGGTTAGGGCTAAGCGGCCAAAGCACCGCTTCGAGCGGGATCGAAAAAAAGCGTCTTAGGATTCAAAGTCGGCGTCAACGTCCGCCGCGGGTATCGCCCCCCCTTTCAAAAACGCACTTGCCGAAGATCTGATAAGATGTCGGCGCTGAATTAGCAAATACGCTCTGACCTTCCAACTCTTTTGCCGCCTGGAGGCAAGTTTCTTGGGAAGGGAATGGAGTGTTGTTGTTACATTTGCGGCGGTGCCACCGCCGGTGTTCGGGTTACCGAATAAGGTGAAGAGAACCAGTGTCCACATGAAACTTCCTCCTATTTGCTTTGGCAACTTAGTAGGCGGGCGCGGCGTTACTTTGGCCGGCACTCGACGCCTTCCATAGACAGCACCATGCGCAAGCGCAATGATAGCGTCGGCAACATCGACCGTACCCCACGCCGCTGCGGTGATCTGCCCGGCCACGTGGCGCCACGTCTGCAGCTTTCGCCGATCGGCCGGGACGTGCTCAATCAACCTTCGCACGTCGGCGAGCGTGGTTAGCGTCATAACCTTGGGAATGGTCAGGGGCCGTGGCAACCGCCGCGACCGGTCCGCAGGCTTACGCATCAGCCTGTTTCGCGTCAGCCCTCAGGGTTGCTCTGATCATTGCAGTTAGCTCATCTCCCACAGGCTTCAAGTTGTCCGCATCCCAAAGAACAGTAGCCATGTGGTTTGTGTCGAAATGTGTCTTTGCTTGCTGCCACTCCGCTCGGCGACACGTATAAATAACTGGTAGGCCGCGACCGTCAGCAAAACCAGGTTCCCAGTATGCGCCAAAGCTGCCGTGTGTGAGATCAGCGACAACGAACCTAGCGGCGATGAGGGCGGCTCGGATTTGATCATCAATCAAACCGGCCTTTTGATGATCGGTTAGGACGCGCGGCTCGAATCCGGTTCTTTGGACGGCAGGGCGAAAACACCGGTCCACGACGTTGTTGAGCTCGGCATCCCCAAACTTCATCGCCATGAATGCCGTGCGGCTATCTTTCTGAACACGCTTCAACGCTGCGTATCGCTCCCAACCGCGAAGGGTGAGTTGAAATATTGCTTCCCCGCCGGCGAACCTATGAATGAAATCGATCCCGGCGGCTGGATTCGGCTCCATTGCAGCAATGAGCCAGCGCAATCCGCTGGCGTTCCCTGCTATCCTGGGGGAGCGTGGCACCGATCCAGGCATCGAGAGCCAACTCACGCGCTCTCGCCATCGAGTGTGGACTTGATCAAGGGCGGCGCGTCGTCGATCATCTGTAACCGCAGCGGGTAGCCCGGCTCGCCCAGAGCCACCAACGTGACGCCGAGTTTTTGCGCGGCCGCAATCTCGCGCTCGGCATCGGCGCGCGCAAAAATCTCCACGGCGTCGCTGGCCCCGCCGCGGCGCGCCAGCGACGGCAGCGTTTGTAGCGCGGCGCGCGGGCCGCCGAAATGATTGATCAGCGCGAATCCCTGGTTCAAGCGCGGGACGGTCTTATCCGCAGAAGTCGATTGACGGCTTTAAGGGCGTTTGGGCCATAATACCGCGCGGGCCGACATTGGGACTGCGGATCAGGCGCAGCCAATCGATCCGCTGGCTGGACGCCGTCGCTGCGCTCGCTCACCTCGCCCCCAACGCGTCTCGCCATGCCGCGTTGGGGCCCAAGCATACGCTTAAAACGCGACAGTCAGGAGCCGCTTGAGCCTTCCGGGCTAGCGCCGATTTTGCCTTCCTTGCCGCGCAACAGCCGGCCGATATTGGCGCGATGCATGATCCATAACAGCACCGACAGCAGCAAAAATACCAAGGCGTCGCGGGGATCGCCGCGCCACCACAGAAAGACCGGCGTTGCGGCGCTGGCGATAAGGGCGGCGAGCGAGGAATAACGGCTCAACGCGGCGATCACGAGCCAGACCAGGCAAAAGAAAACGGCTGCTGTCCAGGCGAGGCCAAGCAGCAGTCCGATATAGGTCGCCACGCCCTTGCCGCCGCGGAAGTTGAGCCAAACCGGAAACAAATGGGCGAGAAAGGCGCCGACCGCCGCGGTGATCGCAGCGTCATGACCAAGGACATAACCGGCCAGCAGCACCGCCGCCGTGCCCTTGAGCACGTCGCCAAGAAGCGTCGCCGCGGCCAATCCCTTGCGGCCGGTGCGCAAAACATTGGTGGCGCCAATATTGCCGGAGCCGACGGCGCGCGGATCAGGGCCGCCGGCAAGCCGCGTCAGCAAAACGCCGAAGGGGATCGAGCCGCAGAGATAGCCGAACACGAGTGCGGCGGCATATGCGGGCGCGAGGTGCATGCCAACTTACTGTCCCGTCAGCCTCAGTCTACCCGGCGCGGACCTTTTTCCCGCTCACGCGCGGCACAAATCCCGCCGCTTCCGCGTCGGCCTCGCTGTTATGGATGACGAGGTGTTTGAGCTTATCGGCCGGTGTGCGCATGAGCGCGGCCAATCCGGGCGAATAGGTTTTGCGCACGGCGTCGCTGACGACAAAATGCGCCGCCACTTCCGCTTCGATGTCGGTCTCGCAATAGAGGCAACGCAGCGTGCAGTGCTGCGGCGAATGATCGTCCAAGATGTAGAATTTGTTGGCGGCGTATTGGCGCTCGGCGGGATCGTTGGTGATGCAGTTTGGGTTGGCGCACTGGATGCCGGTTCCGATCCGGTGCACATAGAGCGGGTGCTCCGCCTTGGCGAAGCCGCCGGCGAATTTGTGCAGCGACTTGCTCTTATGCAGATGCAGCAGGAGTGAGATCAGCGCCATGCGCACCGGAACGCCATAGGCGGCCTGGCGGAAATAGATGGCGCGGCGGTCGCCATCGAGGGCGGCGTCGAGCTCGTTGACGCGCGGCAGCGGATGCATGACGCTCGCCTGCGAGTATTTCGCCTCGCCGAGGAACTTGGCGTCGATCTTCGGGTAGGGCCGCTCCTTCTCGGTCCAGCGTTCCTTCTGGAAGCGCGTGACGTAGACGGCGTCGATCTTCTTTTGCAGCACCAGGCCGTAATCGATCTCCGGCTCGGCGTAGAGCGAGAGCTGATGCGGCTGATCGGCGGTGACGTAGAGCGCGTCGATCGAGCCGTCGGCCTCGTTCGGGGCCTTGGAGACCATCCGGCAATGAAATTCCTCGCGGAGCCGGCGATCGACGTGCGGCGGGAGCTCCATGCCGGGCGCGGGCAGGGGATCGATGGTGGCGCCGAACCGCGCCAACGCGTAGACGAAGGAATGAATGGTGCGGCTGCCTTTGAGGTCGCCCGAAATCGCGACCTTCATGTTCTTGAGGCCTTTGTTCTTCGAGCGCAAAGTGAACAGGTCGCACAAGGTCTGCGTCGGGTGCTCGTGGCTGCCGTCGCCGCCATTGATCACCGGGATCTGCGAATATTCGGCGGCGAGCCGGGCGGCGCCATCGCGCGGGTGGCGAATGACGATGATGTCGGCGTAATTGCTGGTGACCCGGATGGTGTCGGCGAGGCTTTCGCCCTTGGCCGCCGAGCTCACCGCCGGATCGGCGCTGGTGATGTTGGCGCCGCCAAGCCGCAGCATGGCGCTCTCGAACGATAGCCGCGTGCGCGTCGATGGCTCGTAGAACAGGCTCGCCAGGATGAATTTGGAGGCGACGCTGATGCCGCGCCCGATCCGGTAGGGGATATTGTCGTCCGCGAGTTCCTTCAAAAACCCCTGGGCGACCTGGAAAATGATCTCGATCTCTTTATTGCTGAGATCGTTGATGGAAACGATGTGACGCGTGAGCGGCTGCGGTTTCGTCATCAAAGCGGTGCTATAGGCCTAATCGAAGCGCTCCGGCAAGCCCGCTTCGGGGCGCGTTGGCCGGGATAGACGGAAAACGTGGTAACATAGCGCACCCCCCGGAGAGGGCGTACGGCCATGACCACCGTCCCGCGGTTCGATATTGGTGAGGTTTTCAACCAGTCACCGCCTTACGAAAACATCGATTTGTTTTCGAGCGATGCGCCGCTCATGGAAGCGGTCAAGGGTGACGGCGGCGGCCAGGACCTGACTGCGCTCGCGGCCTTCGGCCGGCAATGGGGAACGGCCGAGATGTTCGCGCTGGCGCGCCGTGCCAACGAGAACCCGCCGAAGCTTTACACTTTCGACCCGAAGGGCTTTCGCCGCGACGTCGTCGAGTTTCACCCGGCCTATCACGATCTGATGCGCGCAAGCGTCGCCGCCGGCTTGCATGCCTCGACCTGGACGCCAGCGGGGCAACGGGCGGCGCCGCCGGCGGAAGTGGTGCGGGCGGCACGCTACTACATGGCCGCGCAAATCGAGAGCGGGCATTTGTGCCCGATCACCATGACGCGGGCGGCTTTGGCCGCGCTTGCGGCGGCGCCGTCGCTGCTCGCGCAAGTAGCGCCGAAAGTGGTCACCGCAAGTTATGACCCGGCGTTCGGGCCCTGGTTCGAGAAATCGGGGATGACGCTCGGCATGGGCATGACGGAAAAGCAGGGCGGCACCGACGTGCGCGCCAATTCCACGACCGCCACGCCGACCGGGGATTCATATTCCGTCACTGGGCACAAATGGTTTCTCTCCGCGCCGATGTGCGATGCCTTCCTGGTGCTGGCGCAGGCGCCCGGCGGGCTCACCTGCTTTTTCGTGCCGCGCTTTTCCCCCGACGGTTCGGTCAATGCGCTGCGATTGCAGCGGCTCAAGGACAAGCTCGGCAACCGCTCCAACGCGTCGAGCGAAGTCGAATTCGCCGGCGCGTTTGCATTGCGTGTCGGCGACGAAGGCGCCGGCATCCGCACCATTATCCAGATGGTGCAGCTGACCCGGCTCGATTGCGGCCTCGCCTCGGCCGGTTTCATGCGCATGGCGCTGGCGCAGGCCGTGCACCATTGCCGCTATCGCTCGGTGTTCCAGAAGCATCTCTACGACCAGCCGATGATGCGTGCGGTGCTGGCCGATCTGGCCCTGGAGGTGGAAGGGGCGGTCGCTCTGATCATGCGGCTGGCGCGCGCCTTCGATCGCACCGCCACCGACCCGCGCGAGGCGGCGTATGCGCGGCTCCTTACGCCGGCGGCGAAATATTGGATCTGCAAGACCGCGCCGAGCTTTATCTACGAAGCCATGGAATGCCTCGGCGGCAACGGCTACGTCGAGGAGAGCGTGCTGCCGCGTCTCTATCGCGAGGCGCCGCTCAATGCGATCTGGGAGGGCTCCGGCAATGTCATGTGCCTCGACGTTTTGCGCGCGCTCAAGCGCGACGAACAGGCCGCCGAACTCATTGCCGATTTGGTGAGCGAGGCTTCACCGCTGATCGGCGAGAAAGCGACTATCCTCGATATGACGGACGAATCCACCAGCGAAGGCGCGGCCCGGGTTCTGGTTGGCAGGCTCGCGACCTTGGCCGCCACCGCCG
>Ga0302325_10015421_pt1 | contig 16246 bp, 9 predicted proteins | sample Palsa_T0_2_FD_201948 | JGI IMG/M metagenome (GOLD analysis project Ga0302325, IMG submission 201948) | Peat permafrost microbial communities from Stordalen Mire near Abisko, Sweden - Palsa_T0_2 | ecosystem: Environmental > Terrestrial > Soil > Palsa > Peat permafrost | place: Sweden: Abisko... | reverse complement strand
GGTTCCAGCCTGAACGCGCCGCCAGAGAAGATCTCGACGCCGCCCATCCGGATTCCCATGCGGGACAGGTCGGCCCGGCTGTCCTGGGCGCCCACGTATTTTCCGATGGCCTGCACCAGCCTGCCCACGTTGGGGTCGTTGCCGGCGACGGCGCACTTGAAAAGGGGGGCGTTGACCACGGCCTTCCCGAGCGCGCGCGCGGACGCGAAATCCGGCGCGCCGAGGACCGACACGCGGATCACGTGGCGCACGCCCTCGCCGTTGCGGACCACGTCCTCGGCGAGGTCCCGGCACACGCCGGCGAGCGCCTTCTTGAATTCCCCGGGGTCGGGGCAGGGCACGCGGCCCGACGAGACCACCGCCACGGTGTCGGAAGTGCTGGTGTCGCTGTCGATGCTGATCGAGTTGAAGGTCGGCTCGACCGCCTCGGAAAGCATCGCTTGGAGCTCCCGCTTGGGGACCGAGACGTCGGTCAGGAGGTACACGAGCATCGTGGCCATGTTCGGCTCGATCATCCCGGCGCCCTTTGCGATCCCGACGATCGAGCCCCTCCCGACGGCCGCGCGCCGGACCTTGGGATACAGGTCGGTGGTCACGATGCCCTCCGCGGCCGGCATGATGGAGCCCGCCTTGAGCGCGCCGACGGCGGCGGGCAGGGACCGGATGATCGCGTCGACCGGCAGGCTCCAGCCGATGACGCCGGTCGAGCTCGGGAGGATCGCCTCCCGGCCGCACCCGAGGAGGCGCGCGGTCTCCCCGCAGACCCGCTCGGCGGCCTCGACGCCCCCGGGGGCGCACACGTTCGAGATCTTGTTGTTCACGATCACCGCCGCCAGCGAGGGCCCGCCCAGCCGGGCGCGCCCCACGACCACGGGCGCCCCGGGAAAGGCGTTCCGCGTGAAGACCGCGGCGAAATCGGGCGACGGCCGGTCGAGCGCGATCAGGGTGAGCGTCATCTTCGCGGGCTTGGGCGCCTCGGCGGGCGTGAATTCGAAGCGGGCCACGCCGACGCGGAATCCCGCGGGCAGCGCGGACTGCGCCGCGAGCCAGGCCCGGTGCGATGCTCGGTCCCCGAAATCCATCGTCGTGCTGGACATGAAAACAAGGACTGTGGCCGCGGGGCCGCGGAGTGAAGCCGAATTTTCACGCGGTGCGCCGCAAATTGTTGTGGAAAAGGAAGCCAACCGTGTTGTAACCATCTGTGGACTTCCCTCACGCCCGTGCCGAGCAACCTGACCGCCTTCAGTCTACCCGCCCCCGAGCCGGGCGCCGTGAGCCTTGACTGAGATGAACGTTGCCGAGGTCACCACGAAGGCGAAGGTCCTTCTAGAGGCGCTGCCGTACATCCAGGACTTCCGGGGCTCCACGTTTGTCGTGAAGTACGGCGGGAGCTTCATGGACGACCCCGACCCGGAGGCGCGCTCGCGCGTCGCCTTCGACATCGCCTTCCTCTCGGCGGTCGGGATCAACGTCGTCGTGGTGCATGGCGGCGGAAAGGCGATCACGAGGGCGATGGAGGAGTCCGGCCTCAAGGCCAGGTTCGTCAAGGGGCTGCGCGTCACCGACGAGGCGACGATCGCGATCGTCAAGAGGACCCTGGACGAGATCGTGAACCGCGACGTGTGCGAGGCGCTGTCGGGGGCCAAGGCGAGGCCGAGGGGCATTCCCGGCGACACGGTGCTCGTCTGCCAGAGGCTCGAGAAGGACGAGGAGGGCGGCGACATCGACCTCGGGTTCGTGGGCGACGTGACGGAGGTGAAGGTGAAGCTCCTCAAGAAGGAGATCGCCGACGGCTTCGTCCCCGTCATCTCCCCGGTCGCCGAGGGCTACGACGGGAAGCCGTACAACGTGAACGCCGACGTCGTGGCCGGGAAGGTCGCCAGCGCGCTTCGGGCCCGCAGGCTCTTCTACATGAGCGACGTGCCCGGGCTCCTCTCGGCGCCGCCCGACCCGGAGTCCCTCATCTCCACCCTGAGGATCAGCCAGGTCGAGGACCTCAAGAGGTCAGGCGTCATCGACAAGGGCATGCGCCCCAAGGTCGCGAGCGCGGTCCTCGCCCTCGAGGAGGGCGTCCAGCGCGTGCACTTCATCGACGGGCGCCTCGCCCACAGCCTCCTCCTCGAGATTTTCACGGACACGGGTATCGGCACCGAGATCGTCAATGGCTGAGCCCCCCTCAATCGTCCGCGCGAGCGCAGCGGAATTGTACGATGCGCACGTGCTCAGGAACTATCCGCGGGCGTCGATCACGCTCGTCCGCGGCCGGGGGACCACGGTGTGGGACGACCAGGGCAACGCCTACCTCGACTTCTCCTCGGGGATAGCGGTGAGCTCCCTGGGCCACTGCCACCCCCACTGGGTCGCCGCGGTCCAGCGGCAGGCCGGCGAGCTGATCCACACGAGCAACCTTTTCCGGCACCCCAACCAGGCCGAGCTCGCCCGGCGGCTCGTCGGGTACGCGGGGCCGGGCCGGGTCTTCTTCTGCAACAGCGGCGGCGAGGCCGACGAGGTGATGATCAAGCTCTCGAGGCTCCATGGGATGCGCAAGTCCGGCGTCGAGGGAAAGTGCATCCGGGTGGTCTGCGCCAAGAACGGGTTCCACGGCCGGATGTTCGGCGGGATGAGCGCGACGCCGAAGGAGTCCGTCCAGAAGGGATTCCGGCCGCTGGTGCCCGGATTCGTCTTCGGCGACCTCAACAGCCTCGACAGCTTTGCGGGCCTCGTGGACGCGGACACGTCCGCGATTTTCGTCGAGACGATCCAGGGGGACGGCGGAATAAATCCCTGCACGGCTGACTTCCTCGTCGGCCTGCGCCGGCTGTGCGACGAGAGGAACCTCCTGCTCCTGATGGACGAGGTCCAGTGCGGCGCCGGCAGGACGGGCCGCTTCTTCGCCTTCGAGCACGCGGGCATACGCGCGGACGCGGTGGCGATGGCCAAGGGCCTCGCCGGCGGCTTCCCGATAGGCGCCATGTGGGTGGGGGAGGGCGCGGCGGACCTCTTCCAGCCGGGAATGCACGGCTCCACGTTCGGCGGGACGCCCCTGGCGTGCGCGGCGGCGCTCGCCGTCCTCGACGTGATCGAGCGCGAGGGCCTCCTCGCCCATGTGTCGCAGGAGAGCGGCCCATGGATCCGGGAGCTCGTCCGGATGGCCGAGGAGTTCCCAAAGCACATTGTCTCGGTCCGCGGGCTCGGGTTCCTCGTCGGCGTCCAGATGGCGTCGGACTCGACGCCGTACGGGAACGCGCTGCGCGAGCGCGGCCTCTTGACGGCGCCCGCGTCAGGGGACGTCATCCGCCTGCTGCCCCCCCTCAATGCCTCCGCCGAGGAGCTGGCGCGCTCGGTCGCTCTGTTTCGCGAGGTCCTCGCGGCCCGCTGACCGGGCTATTTGCGGGCCTTCCTCGGCTTCGACGCCTCGGGCGGCGACTGCGGCGGCTCCGCGGCGATCTGCGCGGCGCCTCCCGATTCCTTGAAGATGATGTCCGGCCGGTCGGAGAGGTCGCGCTCGAGGCACTTCTGGACGAAAGCGCTGAACGACAGGCCGAGGTTCTTGGCCCGCACCTTCGACTCGGCGAGAAGCTTGGGGGGAAACGAGATGCTCTGGTTGACGTAGGATCGACCGCGAATCGGCATCCCTGCAGCGTGCGGCATTTCGCGGACAAATCAAAGCAAGGAGAGAGGAATTTGAATGTTGACGAATAATAACTGTTAATAACTCTGTGCCCGTGGCCTCCTACACCTGCAGCGTACGGGTGCACCTGCCGCGGCCCCTATTCCGGAGGCTGATGGCCCAGGCCATCCTTGAGAGGACCGATCTGAGCACCCTGGTCATACGGGCGATCCGCACGGAGCTGCCGCCCGAATCCCGGATCGCGCGTCGGGGCGGAAAAGCCCCGAAAAGGGACGCCGGATCCGCCTGACGGGCCGGCCACTTTCCTCTCGTCGCCCGGGGGGCGATCCGCTAGCTATGTCCGCTTCACTCGATGAAGCATTTTCTCAAGGAGACCGACCTGAAGCCCTCGGACGTGGGCGACGTGTTCTCGCGCGCCCGGGAATTCAAGCGGGGCAGGGGAAAGCAGGCCACCCCCGTCCTCGCGGGCCAGACCTGGGCGCTTGTCTTCGCCAAGTCGAGCACCCGGACCCGCGTCTCCTTCGAGGTCGGCATCAACGAGCTGGGAGGGCATGCGATTTACCTCAACAGGAACGACATCCAGCTGGGGCGCGGGGAGTCCATCGAGGACACGGCCCGCGTCCTCTCCCGCTTCGTCCACGGCATCGTCATCCGGACCTACGACCACGGCGAGGTCGAGCGGCTTGCCGCGGCCTCGGGCGTCCCGGTGGTGAACGGGCTGACGGACTTCCTTCACCCCTGCCAGATCTACTCGGACGCCTTCACGGCCGCCGAGCGCTGGGCCGGGCCCAATGGCGACCTGGTCGCCGCGCTCAAGGGCCGCAAGATCGCCTTCCTTGGCGACACGAGCTTCAACATGGCCAATTCATGGATCCTCGGGGCGAGCCTCTTCGGGATGAGGATATCCCTCGCGGGCCCGTCGGGATTCGAGCCCAAGGAGCGGATCCGGGCCCTGCTCAAGGCGGAGGGACGGCCGGCCGACTTTGAGCTGACGACCGACCCGATGAAGGCCGTGGCGGGCGCCGACATCGTCTACACGGATGTCTGGGCCAGCATGGGCCAGGAGGAGCAGGCCCCGGCGCGGGTCGCGCGGATGCGGCCCTTCGCGGTGACGGCAAGGGTCTTCGCGGCCGCGAAGCCCGACGCGCTCTTCATGCACTGCCTGCCGGCCCATCCCGACGAGGAGGTGGAGCAGGCGGTCCTGGACAACCCGCGCTCGATCGTGTTCGACGAGGCCGAGAACCGCCTGCACGTGCAGAAGGCCATCCTTTCCGTCCTCTCGGCGAGCCGCGGACAATGAGCCCGGACCGGCCGGTGGGAACGCGTGTTCTCGACTGGATCGCGGCGAGCCGGAGGCGCTGGCTCGCCGTCGGCATGGTCCTGTGCGCGCTCCTGCCGCCTCTTTTCTCATGGCCGGAGCTGCCTCCCATGCCGGGTGCCGCGCAGGCCGCGTGGAGGCAGTACTGGCGCGACGTCGTCACGCTGAAGGTCGACAACCCATGGCTCGACTACACCCGCGAATTTCCCGCGGAGTCGAACCAGGCGAAGCGCAACTTCCGCATGACGGTCCCGCTCCTCGCGCACGCCACGGGCTTCGGGTTCGCGGCCGTGCCCGTGATCCGCTTCGCCTTCCAGGCGCTGCTGCTCGCGTGCCTCCTCTTGGCCGCCGAGCGCGCCTGCGGCGACCCCGTGGCGGCCCTCTGCGCGGCGCTCGCCGTGGCGGGGACCTATGTCGGCACAAGCGTGTGGATGGACGACTGGGGCTGGTTCGACAACTGCGCGCAGGCGCTCATGGCGCTGGCCCTCGTCCTGCGCCGGCCCTTCTGGGCCTGCGCGGCGGTCGTTGCCGCCGCGTTCACGGACGAGCGCGCGCTGATCGCCGTCCCCCTCATCGCTCTCTTCCACGCCTGGACGGGGGGGCGCCGCGGCCTGGTGTGGGCTCCCGTCGCCGCGATCCCCTGCTACCTGCTGGGCCGCCTGCTGGTCGGCGCCGCATTCAGGATCGCGACCGCCTCGGCCGGGATCGGGACGGCCGACATGATCTTTCCCAACCTGCGGGTCTCGATGCTCGGCGCATGGTCCTCCCTCGAGGGGGGCTGGCTGCTGGTCGCGATTGCCTGTCTCGCCGCGGCGGGCGCCGCCAACCGGCGCGCCGCGGCATTCCTGGCCTTCGCCGCCGCCGCGCCCGTCGCCGCCTCGGTCCTCGTGATCGATTTTTCGAGGAGCGCCTCCTATGCGTTCCCGGCGACGCTCGCGGCGCTCGCGCTCTGGGCCTCGCAGGTCGCGGGTCACGGGATCGCGGTGGACCGCGCGTCGCTGCGCCGCTGGACGGCCCTTGCCGCGGCCGTGTCGCTGCTGTCCCCGAACGTCTTCATCATGGGCCGGACCTTCGTCGAGAGGAACGTCCTCTTCCACGGTCTGTCGGGTGCGTTTCACACGCACCCGTGACGGGCATTTCGGCGCCGGCGGAACGCGGCGCGGGCGGGCGGCGAAAGGGGGAAGGCGGCCCCGAACTTTACGAAAAATTTGCGCTTCCGGGGGAATTGTTTATTATCCATCTGGGCCAAGCGGAGTTATAATGGGCCCACATTTCCACCCCGTGTGGATTTGAGAAACCCCCTGAATCCCATGAAGACCAACACGGCCGAGCCCCGGCATTTCGAGTTTGGCTTTCCGTGCCTGGACACGCTGGTGCGGGTCGAGGTGGCCGATGGAGACGTCACTGTCCGGGCCACACGCGACACGTTCTCGCGGCAGCGCAAGACGTCGTTTGTGCGCATGCTGGCGGCCGAGGGATTCATCCCCGATGAGTTTTCCTGGGTTTCGCTTGAGGACGTGCAGCTGCACGGCCGCGCCGTCCGCTGGCTCGTGGACTTCTCATGGCTTGAGATCGGCGAGGCCGGGGGCGCCCGCTCGCGGCGGTTCGGTCGCGGCCTTCTCGCGTTCGGCACCCTTGCGATGGCGCTATTGGTGGGATTGGTCGCCACGGGCCGGCTTGCCGGCGCAAGCCCGGAGCCGGTGGCGATTCATCCGCACTGGGTGCGCTGACGGGGCCGCGTCCCGGGCGTTGGCGAAGAGCGCCTCTGGGGCGATTGCCCCTGGCCCGGAAATTTCGTCGTTGCGATGCGCACGGCGGTCAAGGGAGGCTTCATGCCGCATTCCGCCTTTGGCGTCTGCGGCATCATCAGGCAGGCTCCCTTCGATACATGAAACTTGCACCCTACGCGTTGTTCGCGGCCCTTGCGCCGCTCGCCGCACCATTGTCGGCCGTGGAGACCGCTCCCGGCTTCACCTATGTCAAGTCCCTGGACGGGATCGACGAATACCGCCTCGACGCCAACGGGCTCGACGTGCTTCTCGTCGCCGACCATTCCGCCCCGGTGGTCACCTTTGGGGTCGCCTACCATGTCGGCTCCCGGAACGAGGTCACCGGTTCCACCGGGTCCACGCATCTTCTCGAGCACCTCATGTTCAAGGGGTCCTGGCACTTCAACGGCGAGATCGGGAACACGCTGAAGGGGAAGCTCGAAGGGGTGGGGGCCGGATACAACGCGGACACCTGGGACGACCGGACGAATTATTTCGAGACGCTGGGAAGCGGCGACCTGGAGCTGGCCGTCCGGGTCGAATCCGACAGGATGCGCGGCCTGCTCCTGCGCGAGTCGGACAGGGCGACGGAGATGACCGTCGTCAGGAACGAGTACGAGCGGGGAAAGAACAACCCGGTGCGCCTGCTCGAGGAGGACATATTCTCGATGGCCTATATCGCGCAGCCCTACCACCACCCGACCATCGGCTGGCGCTCCGACATTGAATTGGTCCCGATCGGGAAGCTGCGGGATTTCTACAACACCTTCTACTGGCCGAACAACGCCACGGTGACGATCGTCGGGGACTTCGACCCGGCCTCGGCGCTCGCCCTCGTCCGCACGTATTACGGCGTCATCCCGCGCTCGCCCCGCCCGCTGCCCCAGGTGTACACGGTCGAGCCCGACCAGTCCGGCCCGCGGCGGTTCGTGATCAAGCGCGTGGGGGACCTCGGGGTCATCGCCGTGGGCTACAAGACGCCCCCCTCGCTCAGCGCGGACGCCCCGGCCCTCAGGGTCCTCGACAATATCCTCGTGAATGGAAAGGGCAGCCGCCTCTACCGCGCGCTGACGGACAAGAGCCTCGCCACGAACGTGGACGCCGAGGATTACTATTTCAGGGACGGCTCGATGGACATCCTCGTTGCCGACCTGGCGCCCGGGGTCACCCCCGAAAGGGCCGAGGCCGCCCTGACGGGCGAAGTGCGCAGGATAGGGGATGCCGGTGTGACGGCCGACGAGGTGGCCACGGCCCAGAAGCAGTTCGCCTCGGAGACGGCCTTCGGCAGGGACGGCCCGGAGAACGTGACCAGCGACCTCGATGACGCCATTGCCGTCGGCGACTGGACCGACTACGCGAACCGGCCGAGGAAGGTCCTCGCGGTCACGGCGGACGATGTCCGCCGGGTCGCCCGGACCTACTTTGTCGAGGACCAGAGCACGACCGGCTGGTTTGTCCCCGTGCAGAGTGTTCCGCCGTCCGAGGAGGCGGCCCTGCTGGCAAAGGCGAAGAGCGTGCAGGCGCCCGGACCCGCGCTGAAGGACAACGAGCCGGGATTCGAGCTCGGCGCGGGTACGCCGGACCCCTGGGTCGCCCCGCTGCCGCGGCCCTCGGAATCCGCGCTTGGGGCCATCGCTCCCCGCGTCGACCGCCGGACCGTCGCCGGCGTGGACGTCCTGACGATGAAGACGGGCGCAAGGGACATCGTCACCCTCAACGGGAGCCTCGATGCCGGGACGGCCGCGAATCCCGCTGGAAACACGGCCGTGGCCAGCCTGGTGAGCATGATGCTGGACAAGGGAACGCTGCTCCACGACAAGTTCGTCCTCGCCCAGGGGCTGTCCGCCGTCGGGGCCGAGCTTAATTTCACGGTCGACGGCAACGTCATCGGTTTCCGGGGGAATTGCCTGCGCAAGGATGCGCCCCTTCTGCTGCAGACCCTCGCGGAGGAACTGCGGCAGCCCAGGTTTGACCCCGATGAGTTTGCCAAGGCCCAGAAGGAGATGACCGCGGCCCTCCTGCGCCAGAAGACGGATCCGAATGCCCAGGCCCGGAGCACGTTCGCCGGCCTGGTGTTCCCCGAGGGCCATCCCAATTCGATCCCCGCCATTGAACGGCAGGCGGCGGATGTCGCGAAGGCCACCGTCGCGGACCTGCAGTCGTTCCACCGCGCAAACTTTGGACCGGCCTCCCTGCACGCCGTCCTCGTCGGCGACGTCGACGACAGCGCCATCGACGCGGCGGTGAGCGGATCCTTCGGAGGGTGGACCGGCGGCCGCAGGGCGGGAGCAGTCGCCCCGGCCGGGGACCTGAACCCGGGCCTTCACCGGGACATACCGATTGCCGACAAGCCGAGCGTCACCGTGATAATCGGCCAGGCGGACGGACTGAGACTCTCCGATCCCGACCGGGTGGCCCTGGGTCTCGCGACCTCGGTTCTGGGCGGGGGCTTCTCCGCGCACCTCATGCACGTTGTCCGCGACCAGAAGGGTCTGACCTATGGCATCTACGCCTTCGCCTACGGCGATTCCTTCACCGACGGCGGCTGGTCCATCCGGGCGACATTCGCCCCCTCGCTCCTCAGCCAGGGGCTGGAGGCCAGCCGGAGCGTCCTAAAGGACTGGTATGAGCACGGGATCACCGAGGCCGAGCTCGCCTACAGCAAGCAGAACCAGATCGGGGAATTCGAGGTGGGGCTCGCGACGACCGACGGAGTGGCCAGGGAGCTGCTGCGCAGCGTGCAGGCCGGCCTGGGTCCGCAATACCTCGACGACTATCCCAGGCAGCTGGCCGCGCTGAAACTGGACCAGGTGAATGCCGCGATTCGCCGGCACCTCGATCCCGATCGCATGGTGACGGTCGTCGCGGGCACACTTCCCACCGCTTCGGCAAAATGAAAGAAAGGCCCTGAAGCGAAGGAACAACCCAGTGAAGCGGAACGTCCCCGCAAGTATTCGAACGAATCCAAGGGTTTCATCGCACCTTCGGTTCTCCTGGCGCGAGGCAGCCTAGAAAAGCGGGGCGTTATTGGCAGCGTCGGCAAGCAGGGCCTGAAAGCGGGGGTCATCGCGCAGCGCCGCAAACTCAGCGGCCACCCTGAGCTCGTGGACGTTGAAATTCCCGTAAGGCGTCAGGGCCAAGTGGGCCAATACCTCGATGGCGCGGTCCCTGTCGCCCGCCCTGGCGTAGGCCACCGCCAGAACATAGGAAATGAGCGGCCCATCGACGCCGTCCATGGTCTCCGGCAGCAGCTGCCTGGCCTTGAGCGCGAGCCGAATCGCCTCGTCATTTTGCCCCAGGACGGAGTCGTATGAGGAAAGAAAAAGCATGATCACGAGATTATTGGGCTCACGGGCGAGCCGGGCGCGCAATTCCCCGGGAAAGTTGGCGGCCTTGGCGCGGACGCCCTGCATGTCCCCAGCGCCTTCGTACGCGAGGAGGCTGAAGTAGGCCTGCTCGGAGTGCGGAATACCGTCCTCGTCAAAGAAGGGCTGGAGCTTGTCCAGGCGGATCGCCTCGGCCCATTCGCCTTTCGTGCCTGCCCAGCGCTCGCGCAGGTAGATACCCCGCGCCGAGTTGGCCTGAAAGGGGGGAAGCTGCGCGAGAAACTGGTCGCCCTCGAGCGTCGAACCGCGGGAGTCGAAGTTGGATGCGGCCAGTTCAAATGCTTCCTGGAACCGCTCGGGAATAATTCCTATCTTGCGGCGCTGCTCCGTCGCGTAGTCGTCATAGCGGCGGCCTGCCATGAGCAGATCCGTGAGATTGCGGGAGTAGGACGCGTTGCCGGGATCGAGCTGCGTCGCCTTGCGCAGCTGGGGGAGTGCCTCGGCATACCGGCCCTCGCGCCGAAGGATCAGGCCGAGCGAGGACCAGACCGTGGGGTCGTTGGGCTGCAGGCTCGCCAGCCTCGCGTACTGCGCCATCGCCCCCGCGTAGTCGCGGTGGCCGTAATAGAGGTACGTACCGAGGGAATCGATCACCGCCGGGTCATCGGGTGCCAGGCGAAGGGCGGTGTCGATTGCCGCCTTCGCCCGTTCAAGTCGCGCCGGCGACTGGTCGTGCCCCCAGAACGCGAAAAGAGCCTCGACACGCGCAAGGTGCCCCCATGCCGCGGCGAAGGCCGGGTCCAGGTCGACGGCTCGTTGCGTCAGCGCCTCCTCCTTCTCCAGGTCAACGGGGGTGGTGCCTCCGCGGTTGTCCACGTCGCGGGCGCGGAGGTACAGGTCGTACGCCTCCGTGTTCTGCGTCGGCCGGCGGGCGATCATGACCTTCTCTTCGGGCGAAAGCGCGGTCTTCAGAGCCGAGGCGATTTCCTGGGAAAGCTCGGCCTGGATGGCGAAGATATCGGTCAAGTCGCGGTCGTACGCGTGGGCCCAGACATGCTCATCCGTGGCGGCGTGGATGAGCTGACCCGTGACGCGCACCTTGTTGCCCTCGCGCCGCACGCTGCCCTCGAGGATGTAGGCCACTCCGAGCTCCTGGGCGATCTGGCGCATCGACTTCGTGGTCGTGCGGTAGGGCATGACAGAAGTCCGGGAAACCACCCGAAACTCGCGGATGAGGGCGAGGTTTGTCAGGATGTCCTCGTGAATGCCGTCGGCGAAAAACCCGCTGTCCTTGTCGTCGCTCATGTTCTCGAAGGGCAGCACCGCGATCGACTTGTCGTTCACCGGCGCCGCCGCGGGCGCAGCCACCTGGGCCGGCGGCGGTGCGGGTGCGGGCTTGCGCCCGATCAGGAGCACCGCGACGATCGCCGCTCCCACGGCGATGATGGCCGCCGTCGTCCAGAGGTGGGCCCGGCTGTGCCCCCGGCTGGCATCGACACTGCCGGTGGCGCCGGTGCGTCCCGGCTCGGCCACGCCCTTGCGGGACTTTTCAAGGAGCTGGCGCACCTGGTCGATGAACGGGCTCGTCGGCACGCCCCGGGGCAAGCGCGTCCACTGCACCTTCAGGAATTCCTCGGGCACCGCGGCCTCCCGCTCTGTGGTCTCGTCAATGGCCACGGGGAGCAGGTAGGGGACGCCGGAGGCCATGTCCTGCATGCGCTCCACGGCTATCTTCCACTCGCGTCGGAAATATCCCTCCCCGCGCGACTGGGTCGTCGCCGAGACGAGGGGGATGCAGAGGGCGCAGGTGCGGATCTGTGAGCGGATCTTCTGGTCCCAGGCGTCGCCGCCGCGCAGCTCGTTCTGGTCGAACCAGACCTCAACGTCAAAGGCCCGGAGCGCGTCGGCGATGCGCCGGGCGGCGTCGGCATCTTCACGCGCATAGCTCAGAAAGACCGCCTTAGGGCTGCTGGAAGTGTCCGGCATCGGGAAAGGGATTTGATGGCGGCGAAGCATGCCCCTTGCCAGCACATTCCCGCAACCGCCGCACGGTGGCCTTTCGAGTCTCTCGTCCCCACCCATGCTCGGCCTGCCCATCGGCTCAGAGTTGGAGTGCAGCGTCTTCTGACTCGCAAATCTACGTGTTTGGAGGTGTAACTTCCCTTCAACTTTTTATGCCGTCATCCTTCATTTCCTCTGTGAACCCATGAAAATCGTCCTCGCGTATTCAGGCGGCCTTGACACGTCGGTCATCGTCAAGTGGCTCCGCGAGACCTACGACGCGGAGATCATCACCTTCGCGGCCGACATCGGCCAGGAGGAGGAGCTGAAGGGCCTTTCCCTGAAGGCGCGCCGGACCGGCGCGTCCAAGCACTACACGCTGGACCTGGTCGAGGAGTTTGCGCGCGATTTCATCTACCCGATGGTCCGTGCCAACGCGGTCTACGAGGGCCAGTACTACCTCGGCACCTCGATCGCCCGCCCGCTGATCGCGAAGGCGCAGATCGGGATCGCCAGGAGGGAGAAGGCCGGGGCCGTGGCGCACGGCGCCACCGGCAAGGGCAACGACCAGTGCCGCTTCGAGCTCACCTACATGGCGCTTTCCCCAGGCCTCCAGATCATCGCCCCGTGGAAGATCGACGCGTTCCGGGAGGCCTTCCCCGGCCGCTCGGAGATGATCGCGTACTGCAGGAAGCATGGGATCCCCGTCGAGGCCTCGGCCAAGAAGCCCTACTCGATGGACCGGAACCTCCTGCACATCTCCTACGAGGCCGGGATCCTAGAGGATCCCTGGTTCGACCCGACCACGAGGGCCAACAAGGCGATGTTCAAGCTGACCGTGTCCCCGGAGGACGCGCCCAACCGCCCCGAATACGTCGAGCTTGATTTCGCGAGGGGAGACTGTGTCGCCGTGAACGGCAGGACGCTCTCGCCCGCCGGGGTCCTCAAGGCGCTGAACAGGCTGGGGGGCAAGCACGGGATCGGGCGCGTGGACCTCGTCGAGAACCGCTTTGTCGGGATGAAATCGCGCGGCGTGTACGAGACGCCGGGAGGCACGATCCTCATGCACGGCCACCGCCAGGTGGAATCGCTCACGCTGGACCGCGAGGTGATGCATATCCGCGACTCGCTGATCCCGAAATACGCCGAGCTCGTGTACAACGGCTTCTGGTACGCTCCGGAGCGCGAGGCGCTGCAGGCCCTTGTCGACGAGAGCCAGCGGTTCGTCTCGGGGACCGTCCGGCTCAAGCTCTACAAGGGCAACGTCATCACGTGCGGCCGCAAGTCGAGGTATTCGCTCTACGACACGAAGGTCGCGTCGATGGAGGGCGTGAAGAGCTGGTACAACCAGAGCGACGCCACCGGGTTCATCCGGCTGAACGGGCTGAGGCTGCGCGCGCGCAACCTGGCGCAGCGCGGGCCCAAGGTCTGAGCGGCCGCCCCCGGCGCCGCCGCGGGCCTAGCGGTTGTCTAGGGCGGACCCGGCGACCCCACGCGGCAGCGCAAAGGCGACCCAGGCGTCGCCGTTCTCTCCCCCGAGCCGCACGTTGCCCGTCGCCGGGAGAACGACGTATTCGCGGCCGCGGTCCTCAAAGATTGTCGGGGGCGCCGTTCCCTGAAAGGGAAGCGCGTGGCTCCAGAGCTCGGCCCCGGTGTCGGCGTCGTAGGCCCCGATGGTGCTGTCCCTCGTCCCGCTGACAAACACGAGGCCGCTGGACGTGACCGTCGGCCCCGCGATGTTCTGCGTGCCCGTCTTGGGGATCCCCTTCGCGGTCAGCTCGGGGTATTCGCCGAGGGGAACCTGCCAGGAAATGCGGCCGGTGTTGAGGTCGAGGCAGACGAGTTTTCCCCAGGGCGGCGTGCACGCGGGATATCCGTCGGGATCGAAGAACTTGTTGTACCCAAGCGTGGTCCACCGCGGGCCGGCGTCCGACTTCCTGGCCCCCCGGTCGAGCAGGTAGGCGCACAGCGCCTCGATCTGCGCGCCGCTGACCTGCGGCTGCGGCGGCATGGCGTTGCGCCCCTTGCGGACGATCGGGCCGATGTCGGCCTCCTTGAGGCGCAGCTCAAGGCCGACGAGCGACGGGGCGAACCCATTGCCGCCGCGGTTGGCCCCGTGGCAGGCCATGCAGTTCTTCTTGTAAACCCCTTCCCCCTCAATGGCCAGGGGCGTGACGGGGACGCCGCCGCCCGGCGCCCGCGTCAGCGTGATCGCCCAGGGCAACTCGGTGACGCTCACGTAGAGCCGGCCTGCCGGGTCGGCCGCCGCCCCGGTCCACTCGGCGCCCCCTTCCAGCCCGAAGTACACGTTGGGCTTTCCCTCCTCGAAGGCGGAATACCAGCCGTAGGTCGCGCCCGCCAGCATCGCCAGCACCGCCTTGTGCGCCTCGGGCGTGCGGTTCGTGACGTCGGCGAGCGTGAAGCGCTGCCGCACGAGGGGCTCGGGCAGCACCGGGTCGGGCTGATAGAGCGCGCCGCGGTCGCCGGGAAGCCTGAAGTCGGGCGCGCGGCGCAGCCGGAAGGGGAAAAGCGGCTTGCCGGTGACGCGGTCGAGCAGGAGCGTGTTGCCCATCTTCGTCACCTGCGCGACCGCATCGACCTTCATCCCGCCGTGCTCGACCGTGACCAGGTTGGGCGGCGCCGGAATGTCGAGATCCCACTCGTCGTGGCGGAGCTCCTGGAAATGCCAGAGCCTACGCCCGGTGAGCGCGTCGAGGGCAATGATGCAGTTCGAGAAAAGGTCGTCGCCGGGATGGAGCATTCCGAGGAAGTTGGGCTTGGGCGATCCCCCGGTCGTCACGTACGCGATCCCGCGCGATTCATCCAGGGCCTGCCCTCCCCAGCAGTTGGCGCCCTCCCGCTGGTCGCCGCTCCATGTGGCCGCCCCGTATTCGTCGCCCACGGGCAGCGTGTTGAATGTCCACAGCCGGCCGCCGGTGCGGATGTCGTAGCCAAAAATGCCGTTTTCAAATCCCGGGAAGATGAGGACGTTCCTGTAGACGAGCCCCGGAACCGAGGACCCGCCGTGCGGCAGCGGCGCACGGCCGCCTTCCCCGAACTGCGCAATCGGCGCGCCCGTCTTCGGGTCGAGCGCATAGATCCACGTCCCCATGGTGAAGATGATGCGGGAGGGATTCGCGTCGTCGCCCGCCCAGTACAACAGGCCGCGCCGGGCCGGCACATCCTCCAGCCCGTTGCCCTGCCTCTGCGGCGAATAGCGCCACACCTCGCGGCCGGTCCCCCCCTCGAGGGCCGCGAGCGAGTTCCCTGCCGTCGCCACATAGAGCAGCCCGTCGACAAAGATGGGGTTGCACTGGACATTCGCCTTGCCGTCCCCCGAGTGGTACGTCCAGGCCTCGGCGAGCCGGCCCACGTTGCCCCGGTCGATCTGCGTGAAGGTGACGTAGCGATTCGAGGTGGGGCCGCCCTGCGAGCGCCTCCAATTGGAAAAGGAGTCGGGCGACGGCCATCCGTTCGCGGGCGTGAGCTCGCTCCTCGTCGCCGCCGGAATTTCCTGGTACTCCGGAAGGCTGGAGGGCCCCGGAAGCCCGATGGGGAGGGTCGAACCATCCAGGGGCCAGAATGCGGTGGTCATGCCGTCTCCCCTGAGCGGGCCGTCGGCAACCGAGCGGATATCGCGCGCGCCGCGGGAGACGCGCACGTCCTCAATGCAGCCGTCGCAGCCGCCGGGACCCATGCCGAGCTCAATCCCCCCGCCGGGCGCACCGTCCTCCATCGGCGCGTGGGGGGCGTCCTCCACGGCCTCGCCGTCCACGAACAGCCTCACCCGGGAGCGTTCCAGCACCAGGGCAAGATAGTGCCAGCGCCTGTCGCAAATCGGGGCGCCCGAGGCAAGGCGTCCTCCCAGTCCCGGCAGGAAAACCTCGAGTCGGCCGTCGCCCGCGCCGGAGCGCAGCTCCCATTGGGCCGAAGGGACGCCGTCCCGGGCCGCCACGATCGAATTGGAATTCGCCGCGCCTGTGAGGCGGACCCAGCATTCGACGGTGAAGGGCGCGCGCAGGGCGCCGTCCGGACAGGGCAGGACAAGTCCGCCCGCCGAGACGTCCAATGCCTGCCCGAATAGGCCGGGGACAAAGACGGGTTTCCCGCGCCCCTGAGCGTCGGGCGCCGTTTGCGCGCGGATCGGCACGGCCGAGGCCAGCAGGAGGATCGCCCGGCAAAGCCAGCGCGGACTGGGGTT
>Ga0302325_10015419_pt1 | contig 16247 bp, 18 predicted proteins | sample Palsa_T0_2_FD_201948 | JGI IMG/M metagenome (GOLD analysis project Ga0302325, IMG submission 201948) | Peat permafrost microbial communities from Stordalen Mire near Abisko, Sweden - Palsa_T0_2 | ecosystem: Environmental > Terrestrial > Soil > Palsa > Peat permafrost | place: Sweden: Abisko... | reverse complement strand
ACGCCAACACGTCCCCGGTAACCGCCCCTCGAGCTCGTTAGCCCGCGTTCCCGGGGTGCCCGGTCGACTGCGAGCCTTCGCCCGCGGCTCCGGGCTCGGATTCGGGAGCGTCCTCGTGTCCCGCATCGGCCGGGCGCTCACGGGCAGCCGGGCGCTCACGGCCGTCGGCGTTACCCCCGTCCGCGTGTCCAGCTTGCGCCTCCTCCTGGTTCTGATTGGAGACGGCTCCCGGCGGATCGCTGCTTTCCTGATCCTCCGAGCGGCTCTCGGCCATGGCTACCACCGACCGTACCAGCGGCGCCGGCCCGCGGCCGCTTCGACGCCGCCGACGAAGAAGCCGAGGATCCAGAGGATCACCGCGGCGACGAGCACGATCCACAGGACATGAACGGCGAAACCGGCGGCGCCGAACACGGCGAGGATGAGTAACAGGATGACAAGCGCAACCATGTAAGGATGACCTCCTGAGTCGGCAGCAACCGGAGTTCCGTCGGCTGCTTGTGGTCATTGCCACCTACCCGGGATCTGGTGCATCCATGCGCCGCCTGTCGATTTGCACGCCTCCCGTTCGTCTCATACGCGACCATTCCAAAGGCAGGAGGAAGCGATGAAGTACATGCTCTTGATCCAGCAGGGCGACACCCCAACCCCGTACGACCCCGAGGCGTGGGGGCGACTGTCCGAGGAGGAGCGCCAGACCGTGTTCTCCGACTACCAGGCGATCAACGAGACTCCCGGCGTCACCCCCGGCGTCCGGATGCAGCCGCCCGAGATGGCGACGACGGTCCGGGTCCAGGACGGCAAGTCGCTGACCACCGACGGTCCCTTCGTCGAAATGAAGGAAGCGCTCGGCGGGTATCTCTTCTACGAGGCCGACGATCTCGAGGCAGCGATCGACCTGGCATCGCGGATCCCGGCGGCACGCATGGGCGGCTCGATCGAGGTGCGCCCGATCGTCGAGTGGTAACGATCCTCGAACAGGCCTTCCGCGAGGATCGGGGTCGGGTCCTGGCCGCGCTCATCGGCCTCCTCGGCGACTTCGGAGCTCGCCGAGGAAGCCACGCAGGAGGCCTTCGCGATCGCCGCGGAGCGCTGGCCGCGCGACGGAGCTCCGCGCAGCCCGCGAGCCTGGCTCATGACCACCGCGCGCAACCGGGCCATCGACCGCATCCGCCGCGATCGGACGCTGGCTGCCAAGCTCCGCCTGCTCGAGGGGCAGGCGGCAGCGAACGACCATATGGACGAGACGGACGAGATGGAATTCCCCGACGAGCGCCTCGAACTGATCTTCACCTGCTGCCACCCGGCTCTGAGCGTGGGGCCCGGCTCGCGCGTGGGCCCAGGGCGCGCGTGGGCCCGGCGCCGCAGGCGCCCGACCAGTACGCTCGCCTGCGACGTGCAGAGCCAATTTCGGGTAGAGGTTCGCAGGACGGAGCACGCGACCGTGCTCGCGGTCAGCGGCGAACTCGACCTCGCCTCGAGTACCGAGCTCGAGGAGGAGCTCGACCGGCTCGACGACTCCGGCCCCGCGCTCGTCGTCCTGGACCTGAGAGAGGTCGCGTTCATGGACTCGGCGGGACTGGCCGTGGTGGTCAAGGCCCATCAGCGGGCGGAGAGTGCCGGCAGGCGGTTCGGGCTCGTCAACGGTTCTCCCCAGGTGCAACGACTCCTGAGCCTGACCCGTATGGATAAGCGCATCACCGTGGCCCACACGCCCGAGGAGCTGCTCGGCGGAGGCTGAAGCTGGTCCGGGCCACCCATGTCTGAGATCCTGCTCGTCGGGGGCGGGCCGGAGGACCTACGAGCGCTCGAGGCGACGCTCGGCCCGCTCGGATACCCCCTCTGCACGGCGAGCACCGGCGCCGAGGCGGTCCGCGTGCTCGGCGAGCGCGGGCGCGAGGTGGCGGTCGTGATCGTCGCATCGGCGGACGCCGAACCTCCGGCCGGGCTCGGGCTCGCACGCCGGATCAAGGCCGCGGTGGATCGGCCGGAGATCCCCGTCCTGTTCCTGGCCGACGACGCCCCCGGCCAGTGGGTGGGGAGGATCGACTACCTGCCGGCACCGCTCGACCCGGGGCTCCTGCGCTCCCGGGTCAGGGCGCTGGCCGAGCTCGACGCCGGCCGGGCCGCGCTCGAGCGATCGGACGCATTGCTGCGAGGCGCGTTCGAGGCTGCTCCGATCGGCAAGACCGTTCTCGACGAGACCTGGCGCATCGTACGCGCGAACCGTGCCTTCGCCCAGCTCCTCGACGGGGCCCAGAGCGCGCTGCTCGGGACCGAGATCGTGAGCCTCGCGCATCAAGACGATCGCGCGAAGCTGGCAGCGGCCCTGACCCGCGTCGCCGAGGGCGACCTCGAGCCCGAGGATCCAGACCGCTCGGGCTTGGAGGTACAGCTGCGCTCGGGGTCGGGCTCCTACGTGTGGACGTGCGCCTATCTGTCCTCGATCGACCCAGCCGAGCTGGGGCAACCGCTGCTCATGATCCAGTGGGTGGACCTGACTCCGCGCCGCCACGCCGAGCAGGCCCGCGCGGAGCTGGAGCTCGAGCACTTGGCCCGCGCGCACGCCGAGGCGACGGCGGCGCGACTGAACAGGCTCAAGATGTTCACCGAGGCGCTCGAGACGCTGTCGCTGGCAGATCTGCTCCCGGAGCTCGCCCTCCGTCTCGCCGAGCATTTCGAAGCGCAGCTCGCCGAGGTCGAGATCGACGGGCGCGACCATGAGGGGCCGACCGTGGTCCGCGCCGCGGCCGGGCACTTGCTGACCGGCAATGGCGACGGTGGCGCGATCCCGGACGCGGCGTGGCAGGAGGCAGCGCTGGTGATCGAGGGCGCGAGCGCGGGAGCCCTGCGCGTCCTGCCCTCGGCCGAGGAGTCGTTCTCCGCCGCCGATCGCTCCCTGCTCGCCGACCTCGCCGACCGCGCCGCGCTCTCGATCCGCCGGGCTCAGCTCCACGAGCAGGAGCACCGCATCGCGGCCACGCTTCAGAGCGGCCTGCTCCCCACCCGCCTGCCCGAAGTCCCCGGGCTCGAGCTCACAGCTCACTACGCGCCCGCCGGCGACATCGGCGAGGTCGGCGGTGACTGGTACGACGCCTTCGAGCTGAGCGGGGCGCGCCTCGGCATCGTCCTCGGGGACGTGGCCGGCAAAGGGATCCCGGCCGCGTCGAAGATGGGCGACCTGCGCAGCGTGACGCGCGCCTTCGCCCTCGGAGACGGCCAGACCCGAGCGCCCGGCGATGTCCTGACGCGGTTGAACCGCCATCACCTCACCGTCGGCGCCGAGGAGATGTTCACCATCCTCTACGCGATCATCGATCCCAGCGCAGGTAGCGTGGCATGGGCTAACGCCGGCCACCCTCCCCCCCTGCTCCACCTGAGCGGCGGCGACAGTCGCTACCTCGAGGGTGGCGACGGACTGATGGGCATCGACGACATCCTCTACAGCGACCTCCACGAGCCGATCGGCGAGCAGGACACGCTCGTCTTCTACACCGATGGCCTGGTCGAGCGACGCGGGGAGTCCCTGGACGCCGGGCTCGACCGCCTCGCGCGCGCCGTGGCCACCGGGCCCGTCGACCCTCGCGCGCTGTGCCGTCACATCGTGACCGCGATCGTCCCGGCCGAGCGCACGCCCCACGACGACGTCACCATCGTCCTGGCGCGCGTCACCGGCCCCCTACCCGAGTGACGCGGCCTCCGGGTCGAGCACCACCACGCGCCAGATCTCCGCTCCCGGTACCGGTTCCACGGCGAGGTCAACCGCGAGGAGCGAAAGCGCAGGGTCGAGGCGGCCGAGTCCCCGTTCGCTCTGGAGCTCGACCCCGCTTCCGGCGCGAAAGGGGCCGACCGTGAGCTCGAGGCGCCGATCGCGGGCGGCGACGGCGAAGCCGAGACGGTCGCCCACGGCCGCTGGCCCGGCGTGGGCCGCGACCGCGTCGGTGACCAGGTAGAGGTCGCAGAAGCGGTCGAGCGAGAAGCGAGCTCGAGCCGCCAGGCCGGTCGCCACACGCGCCAGGACGCCGGCCAGTAAGCCCACCGGCGACAGCGTCGCGATCGCATCGCCCGACAGGTCGACGGTCACGTGGTCGCCGGTCTCGAGGTCCGGCGACGGATCGAGGGTCCGGAGTCCGCGCCGTCCGGTGAACGCCATGCGCACCTCCGTCCCTCCATCGGGGGCACGGAGAAATTGCGCCCGATCGGCGAGCGCGCTGATGACCGCGAGCCCGACGTGCATCCGATCCTCGGAGGGCGTGACCTGCCGGATCCCGCGACCCCAGTCGCGGACCGTAGCCTCGACTCCGTCCGGAGTCGTTTCGAGGCTCACGGCGAGTGGGCCGGGTCCGCCGCCGTAGGCGTGGAGTACGACGTTGTTGCACGCCTCGCTGACCACGGTCCGGAGGTTATGGAGCAACTCGGGGTCGAATCCGAGGCGTGCGCCGGCGCCCAAAAGCATGCCCCGCACGAGGATTAGGGATTCGGGCCGGCTCTCCAGCTCGAGCTTGACCGTCGGCACAATCGATCACATCCCGTCGTCCGAAGGGCATGGCCCCCGAGAAACCGCCGTCGCCGTGCCGGCGCGGCGTGGAAGGACCCGCCGGGAAGGTGGCTAGCCGGCGGCTAAAGGCAGAGGCTGCTCTGCCGGCTCGGTCAGCTCCCGCAGCTTCTCGAGCGCTCCGCGCAAGATGCGCGAAACCTGCATCTGAGAGACGCCGATGAGCTCGGCGATCTGAGTCTGGGTTCGATCCTCGACGAAGCGAAGGATGAGCACGCGTCGCTCACGCGCCGAGAGGGATTGCGCCGCGGCGCTGATGGTGACGCTGGCGTCGACGAGCTCGAAGCGCTCGTCCTCCTCGCCGAATGTATCCGCGAGCGTCCCCGCGCCTCCCTCGCCATCGTCGTGGGGAGCATCGAGGGAGACGCTGTGATGCGCCGCCGCCGTCTCCAAGCCGTCGAGGACATCCTCGATGCTCAGCTCGGTGTACTCGGCCAGCAGACCCACGCTCGGAGCGCGGCCATCTTTGGCCGTCAGCTTCTGATAGGCGTCCTCGACCCGCAAAGCCATCTCCTGGGCGCCGCGGGGCACGTGAACCGACCAGCCGAGATCCCGGAAGTAGCGCTTCAGCTCACCGAGGATCGTGGGCACCGCGAAGGACGAGAACGCCGTACCGCGCTCAGAGTCAAACCGGTCAACCGCTTTGACCAGGCCGAGGCTCGCGACCTGGAGGAGGTCGTCGAACGGCTCCCGCGCGCCGGCGTAGCGCCGGGCGAGCTTGCGCGCCAAGGGCAGGAAGCGCTCCACAAGCTCATCGCGGGCACGACGATCGCCGTGCTCGCGCCACTGTGCGAACAGATCGTCCGTGCTCATACGTCCCGCTGGCGTTGCCACTTCGACCGTCGACTGAACCGTTGTAAGCATGATTTTCGTCTTACCCAGCACCCGGGCGGGCGAAACCCACGCACCCGTTTCCGCCCACCCGGCCCCGGGTAGCGGGCGAGGCAGAATGTCCGCGCCCGCGCTCGTCACTTCGGCCAGCAATCTTGCCCAGGCTCCGCAGGGCTGACTGCTCGCAGACAGGGCTCGGGCGGCGCCGCCGCGGGCGTGGCTTCGAATATCTCGACGCGGCGGGTAACCGGCTGCGCGACGAGGAGGAGCTCACGCGGATCAGGGCGCTGGCGATTCCGCCCGCGTGGACCGAGGTGTGGATCTGCCGCGACCCGCTCGGCCACCTCCAGGCCACCGGCGTCGACGCCGCCGGCCGCAAGCAGTACCTCTATCACCCGGCTTGGCGGTTACGCCGCGACCGGGCGAAGTTCGACGAGATGCTCGAGTTCGGCGCCGCGCTGCCGCGACTACGGCGCCGCACGCGGCGCGATCTGCGTGGGGACGAGCTCAGCCACGAGCGGGTCCTCGCCTGCGCTCTGGTCCTCCTGGACCTCGGGTTCTTCCGGATCGGCTCCGAGAGCTACGCCGAGCAGAACGGGAGCTTCGGCTTGGTCACCATGCTCAAGCGGCACGTGCGCGTGGAGAGCGACCAGCTCGTCTTCGACTATCAGGCCAAGGGCGGGCGCCGGCGCGTGCAGGCGATCGCGGATCCTGGGGTCCGCGAGGTTGTGGGCGAGCTCAAGCGTTGCCGCGCGGGCGGCGGGAGGCTCCTCGTCTACCGCGATGGAAGACGTTGGGTGGAGCTTCGCTCCGAAGATCTCAACGACCGGATCAAGGCCGTGACCGGCGGGGACTTCTCGGCCAAGGACTTCCGCACCTGGAACGCGACCGTCCTCGCCGCCGTCGCCGTCGCCACGCTGGGGACCAAGACCGCCTCCAAGAAGCGGGCCGAGGGCGCGGCGGTCAAGGCCGTCGCGGCATACCTGGGGAACACCCCCGCGGTGTGCCGAGCCTCGTACATCGACCCCCGGGTGTTCGACCGCTTCCAGGGCGGACATACGATCGCCGACACGCTCGAGCGACCGCTGGCGAGCGTCGACCTCGCGAAGCGCACCGCGCGCGAGGACGTCGAGTCCGCGGTCCTGGACCTGATCGGGCGCTAGCCCATACTCACCCCGACTCGAGCAACCGCAGGGTGGCGAACGGTCCCTCACGGGGCAAGAGGTCTCGCCACTCCGAGCCCGGCACGGCCACGTCGCCGACCCCGGCCCCGGCGCGCAGGCCGACGATCACGGCGACCTCGTCGCCACGGGTGAAGGCGCAAACGTCCTCGGGTCCGCTCACCGGCACGTAGGCACCAGCGAAGGGCTGGGGCCGGCGGGCGCGGAGGGCGAGCGCCTCGCGGATCAGATGGAGCTTGGCGCTCCGGCGGTCGGGGAGGCCTCCGCGCTCGAGCTCCTCGAGGGCCTCGCGACGCTCGTCCCAGTCGACCGGGCGGCGGTTGTCGGGGTCGACGAGGTTCAGGGCCCAGAGCTCGTCGCCCTGGTAGATGTCGGGCACCCCCGGGCAGGTGAGCTTGAGTAGCAGCGCACCGAGCGCGGCGGTCTCCCCCGCCTCGGTGACCTTGCTCACGAACGGATCGAAGGAGTTGCGGAAAGGCTCGTGGTCGTAGAGCTCGGAGGCGAACGCGAGCACCGATTGCTCCCAGCGCTCGTCGGGGTGGTCCCAGCCGGTGTTGGCCTTGGCCTCCCGGAGCGCCTTCTCGAGATAGGCGCTCAGGCGCTCGGGCTCGATCGGCCAAGCGCCCACGAGGGTCTGATAGATCAGATACTCCTCATTGGCGTCGGGCCCGGGCCCCGTCCGCAGCGGCTGGTTGGCCTCGTGCCAGGCGAGCACGAGCTCGGGCCATTCGGGTGCGAAGCCGGCCAGTGCTCCGATCCGGGCGCGAACGTCGCCGCTGCGCTTGGTGTCGTGCGTCTGGGAGGCGAGCATGTGCCGGGGGAACCGAGCCGCCCGAGCGAGATTGGCTCGGTGGAAGTCCTCGACGCCGAGCGAGAAGCGGCCGGGGTCGCCGCCCACCTCGTTGAGCGCGGTCAACCGCAGGTAGCGATAGAAGGCGGTGTCCTCGACGCCCTTGGCCATCACCGGACCCGTGGTCTGCTGGAAGCGCACGACGAACTCCTCGTGCCCCCCTTCCATCACCCGGCGCAGATCCTCGGGAAGATCGCGAAGCACCTCGCGATCGGCTGCCTCCACCCGCCCGAGACATGGCTGCACGTAGCTGCGATAGACGTGCAGGGAGGACACGGCGGCCTCCATGTCGGGGTGGTCGTAAAGCGAGCGCAGCTTTCTCACCTCGGGCTGGAACGCAGAGTCAGCCTGTTCTCGCTTGGCCTTCGCCGCGACCGCGGAGAACGGCTCGTGGTTACCGGTGAACGTCGCGTAGAGGTCGGTGAGCGACGGTTCGCCGCGTGGGTCGACGAACAGCGCGGTGACGTCGTTGGCGAACTCGTAGCCGGTGGTGCCCTGAACCGGCCAGTCGCGGAGCTCCTCGCCCGCCTCGAGGATCTTCTCGACCCAGATGAGCTCGACGCCGCGCCCGGCCAGGCGTTCGAGATAGGCGGCGGGATCGGCGAGGCCGTCGGGGTGATCGATGCGCAGGCCGTCGATCAAGCCCTCGGCCACGAGCTGGAGGATCTTGCTGTGGGTCTCCTCGAACACCTCGGGATCTTCGACGCGGACGCCGGCGAGGTCGTCGATGGTGAAGAACCGCCGGTGCCACCCGGTCTCGGGGTCGGTGTCGAAGAACTTCTCGCGGCGGTCAGGGTCACTCCAGTAGGGGTTCTCCTCGCTGGTGGCCATGTGGTTGGGCACGAAGTCGACGATCACCCCCAGGCCGGCCTCCCGCGCCGCGCCGATGAGGCGGCGAAAGCCCTCTTCACCGCCGAGCTCATTCGAGACCCTTGTAGGGTCGACCACGTCGTAGCCGTGCATCGAACCCGTCCGGGCCTGCATGATCGGCGAGAGGTACAGGTGGCTGATCCCCAGGCCGCTGAGATAGCCGACGATCTCGCGGGCGCGATCGAAGCCGAAGCTGCCCGAGAGCTGGAGGCGATAGGTCGCGCGCATCGTCTGGCCGTACCCTCGCAGGCGCGTTTCCATTCCGCCTAATGGCGGGTCAATCGTCCTCGCCGAGCGACGGCTTCTTGTCGGCGCCGAGACGGGGTCCTGGTCGCTCGATCTCAAACCAGACGTGAGTCGTGCCCTCGTGCAGGCCCCAGCGACTCGACTCCGCCTCGACGATGGTCAGGCCACGTCCGCCGAGGCTTTCGTGGTCGCTCTGCCGGACCTCGCGCTCGAACCCGGAGCCTTCGTCAATCACCTCTACGTGCAGACGGTCGTCATCGAGGTCCACCTTCAGGCTGATCGTCCCCCGGCCATGGACCACCGCATTGTTGACCAGCTCCGAGACGAGGAGCTTGGCTCGTCCGAGCTCGTCCACCTCGAGCCTGCCCGCCGAAAGCTCCTCGACCAGTCGACGCGCCTGGGCACCTGCCCCGGGATCCCGGTTGATTACGACCTCAAGCCGCTCGGACACCGTAGGTCCTTTCCGCAGCTCGAGTGGCGATGTGGTCGATGCAGCGTCGTCACGCTCAAAGATGTTATGCCCGGCTTTTCAGATTTGCGTCCGGATAGCCGTGATCTCGGGTCGGTAGTTCTCCGTATAGGGAGTGCTCGCGACGAGCGCGAGGAGCGCGAAATCGACAGGAGGCACGATGCTAGATTCTCGCTTGGGCCGTCCCCCACAGGCCCGATCGCAAACTATGAGTCATGGGACGTGGATCGACTCCGGTGTCTGAAGTGGACTCCAAGCAGGGACCGACGCTGGGCAGCCTGAAGATCCGCCGCGTCAACGACGATCGGGGCACGGTCATCGAGCTCGCGGGAGAGCTCGATCTGGAATCGGCTCCGGAGCTCGAGCGCCAGCTCCGCGAAGTCGAGAGAGCGGGCCCCGGCCGCGTGCTCATCGACCTGGGGGACCTGGAGTTCATGGACAGCACAGGGGTCGCGGTGATCATCCGCGCCGGGCGGGCGGCCCGGGAGAACGGTCATCGGCTCTCGCTACGGCCGGGTCCGCCTCAGGTCCAGCGCCTGTTCGAGCTCACTGGGATGCTTCAGCGCTTCACCTTCGAGGAGTAGCCGTTGCGCGTGAGCGTGGGCCGGCATCAGTCCTCGGGCAGGACGGGCCAGTTCTCGAGATCGATCAGGCTGGCCTGCGACTCCTCGCGCTCGGCGAGACGCCGGTGGATCACGCCGCAACCCTGCTGACAGGCCAGGCACATGTCCGATCCCACTGCGCGCGGACGCATGCAGCCTTCCTCGCAGCAGATCGCGTCGGGGTTCAACCGCCAGCTCATCCTGCCCTCCTCAACGTTCTCCCGATCATCAGGCGCCGCAAACGGTACCGCTGTTCTCCAGCGAACCACGGCGCGATGGATCCCGGACTCACCGGGTAGCGCCGGGGAGTGACCGCTCGCGTTCCCTTCAGCATCGTCGATGAGTGGATCGTCCATCTCGACCAGGAGCCCGAGCCGTGGAGCGTGCACTGCGAGGTGCGCGTTCCGGGCCGGCTCGACAGCGATCGGGTAGCGGCCGCGGCGCTGGCGGCGACCGAGCGACACCCCCTCGCTCGCGCGCGGATGGCGAGCGTCCGGGGCTGGGGGCGCCGGTACTCGTGGGAGATAACCGACCGGGTCGATCATCTCCCGCTCGAGATCGTGGAGTGCCCGGACGAGGATGCGGTCGTCGACGCTCGCGATCGGCTCCAGAGCATGCACGTGAGCCTCGATTCATCGCCGCCCTTCGCGCTCACGCTCGCCCACCGTCCCGGCGGTGACTCGCTGATCATGAATCTCCATCACGCCGCCGCGGACGGGATGGGCTCATACCGGTTGATGACCTCGATCGCTCGCGCCTACGCGGGCGTCGAGGATCCGACACCCGAAGTGAATCCCTTCGCCGCCCGCGACGTGCGCGGACGCGTGGGCGCCCGGTCGGTGAAGGAGGCCATAGTCCGCCTCCGCCATCTCAGGGATCGCCTGTCCGAGGCGCGAGCCGAGGGTCCCCCGGCACGGCTCGCAGCCCTGGGCGGCGTCGACAGCGCCCAGGGCTACGGCTTCCATCTCGAGCGCTTCGGACGCGAGGAGACCGCCCGGCTCATGGCTCGGCGACACAAGCCCGCGACGGTCAACGATGTGCTCCTAGCCGGGCTGGCCATCGCGATCCGCCGGTTCAACTCCGAGCGCGGGGCTCCGACGGGGCGGGTGAGCGTGATGATGCCCGTGAACCTGCGCCCGGAGGCTTGGTTCGACGAAGTGGTGGCCAACGTTCTCTCGTTCGTGTCGGTCTCCGTGCTCGAGCGCGAGCAGTCAGATCTCGCGGGCGCTCAGCGTGCGGTCGAGGCCCGCACGCGCGCGCTCAAGGACCAGCGTCTGCTGGGGACGATGATCGACGTCCTCGCACTGTCGGCCACCTCGCCCGTCGGTCTCTGGCACTTCCTGGCCCGCACCGTCCGCGGCCCGATCGCCGAGCGGGTGGCGGATACCGCGATCCTCTCCAACCTCGGACGGATTGCCCTGCCGCTCGACTTCGGCCCCGGCGCCGGCGCGGCCACGGAGCTGTGGTTCTCACCGCCGGGCCAGATGCCCCTCGGCGTAGCGATGGGCGCGGCCACCATGAACGACGAGATGTTCCTGGCGCTCCGCTACAGCCGGCGACAGTACGACGCTGCGGGCGCCGCGGCCCTCGCGGGCACGTGGCGCGCGGTGCTGCTCGAAGGCTGACGCCACGCCAGACCCTCAACCCCCGAGCCCGTACTCCTCAATGTCCTGGTCGAGGGTTCCCTGCGACTCGTACTGACCGGTGTGCACATAGACAACCTTCCCAGTGCGATCGATGTAGATCGTCGTCGGCAGGCCCTCGAGCGCCGCCAGCGAGCTCAGCTGCGAGATCGTCGTCTGATAGCTCGGATAGCTGACAGGGTGCTTGGCCAGGAAGGCGGCGGCATCTCCGGGCGAGTCGCCGGTGTCGGCTCCGAGGAAGGCCCCCTGGCGTCCGTAGCGCGCCGAGGCCGAGGCGAAGAGCGAGAACTCCTCCCGGCAGGGCGTGCACCACGACGCCCAGGCGTTGATGACCACGGGATAGCCCCGCAGCGTGCCGATCCGGGCCGCCAGCGCGGACTCGGAGCCGAGCAGCCGCCCCGCCTGCGCGTGGATGGCGGCGAGCGGAGCGGGCGAGCCGGCGAGCTCGCTGGGGACGGCGTCAGGGCTCGCCGCCGTGCGCACCTTGGGGGGCGCGCTCAGGGCGACGCGGACGTCCTTGGCCAGGGCGGCGGGACTCAACGTGCCCTGGGTCGAGACGTCGTAGTACCAGAGGATGCGACCGCTGGGCGAGGTCAGGGTGAACCAGGGCTCGTCCTGGACCTCGTAGCCGTCGGCCACCCGCCCGCTGCCATCGATCGCCACCGGGTAGGAGAGCGGCCTGGGTAGGCCGCGAAGGAAGGCTGGCAGCGCCCGCGAGGAGGGCTCGACGCTGCCCTCGTCGATGGCCGTCACCCGGGGCAGGTGAGCCTTGGCGGCGCCCGCCTGATAGCGGTTGAGCGCCTCGAGCTGACTGGTGAGATTCAGTACCTGCGAGTCCCAGGTCGCGAAGAAGACCTCCAGGCGAGGATCCTTGGCAGGTCCGAGGCGCACGCTCCCCCCGCCCGCTCGCGGCAGGGCCACGGTGCGGCTGGGGGTCACCGACGCAATCTGGGCATAGGAGAGCCGCGAGCGCACGCGCGGGTGGCCGGGCAGGAGGCTCGAAGACTCCTGAGCCAGGAGCTGTCCCAGCTGGGGGATGCTCGCGTAGGACATTTGCGTCAGGTACAGCTTCGCCAGGCGCCCTTGGGGGCTGATCACGAACAGCGCCGGGGTGTGGTCGATCTGGCCGCGGATGATCTGCACCGCGATGCCGTACGCCTTCCATACGCGCTTCAGTTCGGGCAGCGAGGCGGTGAGGAAGCGCCACTCGTGGAGCATCCCATGCGCCGTCGAGTACGCACGCACGTCCTTGACCGCGGTCGCGGTCGGGTTGGCGTCGATGCCCAGGAGCTCCACGCGGGACCCGGCGGCGCCCAGCATCTCCTTGGCGTCGACCATGGCGGTGGTGGTCAGGGGGCAGACGGTGGTGCACTCGGAGTCGTTGAAGGCGAGGATCACCACCTTTCCGCGGAAGGAGCGCAGCGACACGCGCCGCCCGAACTGATCGGTGAGGGTGAAGCTGGCTGCCGGGCCCGAGAGCGCGGTCCCGGAATCGAGGACGGGGTTGCTCGCCAGCGCGGTGTGGGGCGCCTTGCCACCCGACGAGCGCGCCACGATCACGACGACGGCGAGAACCGCGACCACCAGCGCCGGCCAGGCGATGAGCATCGAGCGTCGTCTCCGCATGGTCGGAGAACATAATCACTGAACGGCCCCGGGGCCGCGCCGCCAGGGAGCGGGCTCGGTGCGCTTTATCGCTTCTTCGCCTCGACTGCGTGCTCGAGCTGTGACTTGTTCATCTTCGAGCGGCCGTCGACCCCGAGCTTGCGCGCCTCCTGGTAGAGCTGCTCGCGGGTGCGGCCCTTGGGCCTGGCCGTGCCCGAACGCTGGCCGCCCCGCCGGGAGGAGGACATGTCGTAGGCCGCCGATCGCCACCGCCGCCACGAGGCCGGCCCTGGCGTGGGCGCGGTGGGCGGGCCGGGCGCCGCCAGCTGCGGCGCCCGCGCCCCAGGCTCACGACCTCGCGCCGGCCTCCACGTTCTGCTCGTGGCGGCCCACGGCGAACTCCTCGACGAGCTTGGCGCAGAAGGCCGGGAGGTCGTCGGGATTGCGGCTGGTGACCAGCCCGTTGTCGACGTGGACCTCCTCGTCGACCCAGGTGGCGCCCGCATTGCGAAGATCGGTCTTCAGGCTCGGCCACGAGGTCAGCGTGCGGCCGCGCACGACGTCGGCTTCGACCAGCGTCCATGGACCGTGGCAGATCACTGCCACCGGCTTGTCCTGCTCGAAGAAGCCGCGTACGAAGCCGACCGCGTCTGCGTCCATGCGCAGGGCATCGGGGTTCGCCACCCCGCCTGGGAGCACGAGCGCGTCGAAGTCCGACGGGTCGGCGTCGGCGACGGCGCGGTCGACCGCGATCGTGTCTGCCTTGTCGAGATGGTTGAACATCTGGACCTCGCCCGGCTCGAGCGAGATCAGTTCGGTTGCGGCGCCGGCCTCCTTCGCCGCCTCGAGCGGCTCGGTCAGCTCGACCTGCTCCACCCCCTCGGTGAACAGGAACGCAACGCGCTTGCCTGTAAGCGTGTCTGCCATCACATCAACTCCTTGGTTTCGGATACATCCTGATCGCGGGCTACCCGCGATCGGCGGCGCCTATCCGGTCATGCGGCTGGCAAGCACGGACTACCATCCGCCGTGCCATGGCCCCACGCCGCGTTGATCCGTACCAGACCCTCGGCGTGAGACCCGCGGCATCCGACGAGGAGGTCCGCGCCGCCTACCGCCGGCTCGTGCAGCTCCACCACCCCGACCACAACGCCGGCTCCGCCGAGTCGACGCGCCGCTTCGAGGAGATCCAGGACGCCTACGCCGAGGTCCGGCAGCGGCGCGAGAGCGCCACCGCGCGGCCCCGCCCCGCCGCGGCGCGGGCGCAGGCGCGACCCGAACCTCCGCGCGCGGGCGCCGACTCGCGCCTCGCCGACTTGGAGCGCGAGATCCGTGAGGCGCACCTCGCTCGCGAGCGGGTGCGGCAGGCGGCGCGCGAGGCGGCGGCCGAGAACGTCACGCGGCCCACCGACGAGGAGCTCGGGTACGTCACCACCGACGACAGCCTGGCCAAGATCCTCGCGGACGCGCGCGCGCAGGCATCGGAAACCTTCAGCGAGGTCAAGGAGCCGGTCGCCAAGCGCGTCGCCGACCTCCTCGACGAGCTCGCGTCGAAGCTGAACCGCGACGGATCTCCACCCCAGGACGACTGACGCGCGCGAGGTCGGTGGCCGCCGCACCCATCGGCGCGCTGGACCGATCCATAAAGCTTTTCTCAAGCCTTTACGACAATTGGCTATCAAGGCGGATCGCTGTCCTGCCGATGCAGTCCTTGCTTGCGCGTGGTGCGCCGTCCGAAGGGGTCGGCGACGCACCAGGTGACGCCCCGCACGCCATCTAAACCGGAGGACCGATAGTTGTTCAGCTCAGCCCGCAGGTTGCTCGGAACCATCTCGGCTGGTTGCGCCCTCGGCGCAGCTGTCCTGCTCGTACCGTCCGTCTCGGCCGCCCAGGCCAACCTCACTAACTTCGGCACCTGCAACTCGAACGCGCTCAGCCAGCCCTTTGCGCCCTGGGGTGACCTGTCCTCGTACGAGCTCGCGCCCGGAGGCGACTTCGAGAGCGCCGACTTCACGACCTCGCCGTGGACGCTCGCCGGTGGCGCACAGATCGTCGCCGGAAGCGAGCCTTACGCCGCCACCGGCTCGCTCGGCATCTCCTCGCTCTCGGTGCCGGCCGGCGCCTCCGCCGTCTCGCCCACGACGTGCGTGGACGCCCGGGATCCGACCGTGCGCCTCTTCGTCGCCGGAACGGGCACGGTGGCGGTCAGCCTCGTCGACGGCGGCCTCGTCATCCCCGCCGGAGTCGTCACGGGCACCGGCAGCTGGTCGCCCACCCCGGTGCTCGTCACCAGCGCTCCGTTGCTCGCCCTGGTCTCGGGCGGGACGGCGCAGGTCTCGCTCGAGCTCACCGGGCTCACGGGTTCGCCGCAAGTCGATGACGTATTCGTCGACCCCTGGGGCCGCGGTTAGGCCAAGCCCGGCCCAAACCTGAACAAAGACGACATTTGCTCACCGGGCGTGCCCGTGACTGAGGACACTTACGCAACCCTGCCCGCACCCGAGCGATGGACATAGACTCCTACGAGACTCCTACCGCCGAGAGCCTCCTGGTCCTGGGGCGCAAGCGCCACGCGGACCGGGCGGCGGCACGACGGCTGCTGAGGACCGAGGCCGCAGGTGCTGTGGTATTCCTCGCCGCCGCCGTCCCTCTCGCCCTGCTCGCACCATGGAGGCGTCCGCTCTCACCGGTCGCCCTGGCGGCGACGATGGTTGCCTACCTCGTCGCCGCGCGGGTGACCTTTCCCGTCGGCAGCGCCCACACCCGCCCCACCCAGCTGGTGTTCGTGCCCATGCTCTTCCTGCTCCCGGTGCCGCTGGTACCGCTTGTCGTCGCGGCCTGCCTGATCGCCGATCTGTGGCCCCGGCTCCTTCGCCGCGAACTCTCGCCGAGCCGGGTGCTGGCCAGGCTCGGCGACAGCTTCTATGCCTTGGGTCCGGTGCTCGTGCTCATCGTCGCGGGCGAGGAAGGTTTCTCCTGGCGCCACTGGCCAGTGCTCGTGCTCGCGTTCGGCGCGCAGATGCTCTTCGACTCGAGCTCGGGTCTCGCGCGCACCTGGTTCGCCGAGCGCATCGCTCCGGGAGAGCAGCTCCCGATGCTCTGGCTCTACCTGACCGACGCGTGCCTGTCCTGTCTCGGCCTCCTCGCCGCCGGCGCCTCGATCCGGCGCCCCGGACTCGTCCTGCTCGTACTCCCGCTCGTCGGGCTGCTGTGGCTGTTCGCGCGCGAGCGCCAGCAGCGCATCGACTCCGAACTCGCCCTGAGCACAGCGTACCGCGGCACCGCGTTCCTGCTCGGCGACGTGGTCGAGGCCGACGATAACTACACGGGAGCCCACAGCCGGGAGGTCGTCGACCTCGCGCTCGCGGTCGCCGATGCTCTCGGACTCGACCCGG
>Ga0302325_10015418_pt1 | contig 16247 bp, 10 predicted proteins | sample Palsa_T0_2_FD_201948 | JGI IMG/M metagenome (GOLD analysis project Ga0302325, IMG submission 201948) | Peat permafrost microbial communities from Stordalen Mire near Abisko, Sweden - Palsa_T0_2 | ecosystem: Environmental > Terrestrial > Soil > Palsa > Peat permafrost | place: Sweden: Abisko... | reverse complement strand
GATCGGCGTAACCGCCGACTTGCTGCCACGCGTCACGCCGGATGATGCCGGTGTAGTACGGAATGACGCCAGCGAGGGCGTCGGAGAGTGTCAACGGCCGACTGGCGTAACGCGGCTGCCACTGCACACCTAGGGAAGTGAGATATCCCGCGGGCAGGTGAGCTTGCTCGGCATCATCGAATTGAACGGCGTCGCAGCCGACAGCGTCGATACCGGGCCCGGCAGCGATCACATCGGCCATCGCGGATACGAATGACGGCATGATTTTGTCGTCGCTGTCCAGGACGCTCAGGTAGCGACCGGTGGCGGCCTCCGCTGCGGTTGTGACGCCGCCGCGGTATCCGCGGTTCTCTTGACGGATCAATCGAATCCGGTCATCGTGCGCGTACTTCGAAACGATCTCGACGACGCCGGGTGACAGGCCGTTGTCGACGACTACCATCTCCCAGTCCGGCGAAGTTTGCGCCAGCACGGATTCGATCGTTGCTGGCAGGTAGTCCTCGGTGCCATAGACCGTCGTCAGAAAACTGACCAAAGGCACCGGAACCGATGCGGACTTCGTCACCGGTCACTCCCCCCGAATCGACGTCAGCTGCTGAGCTCCCCGCACAATGACGACCGCCCCCGCCCATGACACAACAGACCAGTGGATACCTAGTTCGTTCACCGCTTGCAGCGGTCTGGCGGCCATTGCCAGCCGAGCCCACAGCCGGAGCCCATGATTACGCTACCGCGTATTGCCGCGCAAGTGCTGTCCGGTCACGTGACGCTGGAGATCCGCTGCATCGACCGGGTGCTGCTGATTTCCGCCAGCGGCGGCTGCACCGGATCGTCCGCGTCCCCCTACCAGCCGTAACGCACCACCCAGCTTGACTCAATCGTCAAAATCCCTGCCGGGAAAGGTAGCTGACCTCGGTATCAAGGCCACCCGCTCGGTGCTCCTATTCGTGCAGGGCTGACGGTCCTGCGCAAGCGAACCAGACGACGGGGTGATGCGGTGAACGTTGGGGTGCTCGGTCTAGGCTACTTCGGCACGGTGACGGCCGCCCGCGTGACCTCCGATGGCCATGACGTCTGATGGGACGACGTTGGGCCGTTCAAGGTAGACCAGATCTGGGCCGTAGCGAGGTGGCGGCGCCGGGTGTGGCCAGCCCACCTGCATCGCGGACTAGTTCACTCAAGTCGGCGAGTGACCCCGGGATTTCGACGGGGATACCTTCGGCTCTTCTCCCGTGTGATTCTTCGAGCGGATCATCCGGGATGACTGGCGCGACACGGGCCGGCCTACCGGCTCTCGGTGGCTATCCGGCCCGTGCGGTCGCGACCGTGGAGGGCTGAGGTGGGCGTCGCCGTGGTCGGCAGAGCAGCGCCCGGCGGATGGGCTCCGTTACCAGCCAGCGTCCCGGACTCCGCGGGACTGGGCCGACGGCACGGACCGTATCCGGGCGACCACTGGACGCTTTCCGAAGGATAGACAGCTAGGAAGGAGCATGCGGATGAGCCCCGGGGGGCATTTTGCTCGAATCTGGAGGCGACGGTTCCTCATCGCGGCTACCACACTGCTTGCCGGGTTGGTGGCCTTCGGAGTTGCCGGGCGGCATTCCGGTACCCAGTACACCGGCACTGCGACGCTGATCACCTTGACGCAGAACAGTTCTCCGGACCAAGTCGGCGTCCTGGCCACCGGGTATGTTGGCACGTTCATCGAGCCGTCGTTCCAGCAAGTGCTGCGCGCCAAGCTCGATCTGCCTGCGGATGTGTCGCTGACCGCTGAGACGGCCGCGCAGAGCCCGATCATCTTTATATCGGCGACAGCCCCCGATGAGGCCACGGCGAAGCGGGTCGCCGGGGAGGCGGCCAACGAGTTCGTCCGGGAGGTGAACGCCAGCCTTCAGGCCGGTCGGGAAGGCCTGATCGACCAGATGCGGCGCGCGGTCGCGGCGGACACGCAGGACACGACCGGCGCTCTCCGGGTGCCTGCCGAGATCGACATGCAGGACCGGATCAACGGAGTCAACGCCGACCCAACCAACGAACTGCAGATGGTGCAATCGAACGGCGGCGTTACGGCGAAGTCGTCGGGGGCGAAGCGGACGATCGCCGTGGCGCTCGTGGGCGGGCTGGTCTTCGGATGCCTGCTGGCTTGGGTCATCGGGGCCGCGAGCCGACGGTTGTCGACTCCCGCCGAGCTGATGGAGAAGGCCAGGATCGAGCCGCTGGTGGTCATTCCACCGGGTGGTGGCCCCGAGGCTGAGCTGCAGCGCGAGCGGCAACTGCGCCAGCTCGCCGCCGCTGTCGCCCTGCTCGATTTGCCCAAACCGGCCGTGGTCGCCGTGGCCCCGGTCGAGCGGACGCCCGCGGCCGACGAGATCGCCGAGAGCCTGGCCCGCTACCGGGCGGATAACGGGGTGCGCACCATTTTGGTGCACGCAGACGACGCAGCTGCCCCGCTTCACGCCGCCTGGGGGGACATCGAGTCCGTCGGCGACGGATGGCTGCTCGTGTTGCCGGAGTCGGCCGGGGCGGTGTGCGAGGTGTTTCCGGTCTGTGAACCGCCGGATGTACGCGTGCTGCTCGGGGTGGAGCAGTTGGGCAAGCTGGTGACCTCGTTGCGGAGCAGGGCCGACCTGATTGTGATCCAATCGCCGGTGGTATCCGAGTCGGCGGAGTCGTACATGGTCTGCGCCGTTGCCGATCGGACCCTGCTGCTCGCCGGGGCCGGTTCGTCCGCGGATTCCGTTCTGGCCGCCCGGGACCAGATGGAGCGGGGGGGCGTGTCCCTGCTGGGGGTGGCCTTCGTGGAGAAGCCGGGACGGCGTCGGCCAAAGCCAAGCAGCGATGACCGTACCGCGACCAGGGCGCTCGACGAGACGATGCCGATACCCAGAGTCGACCCGGCGTCGCCGGTCAGCCGGGTATGACCAGGCGCATCGCCCCAGCGATCGACAGGTGGTTCGAGCGCAGGACGCTGATCAACGGCGCGGGCCGGTGTGCCCTGGCCGTCAGCACGATCACCATCGTGCTGACCGTTCTCGCGCTCGTCGGGTCCCGGGTTCGGGGTGGGTTTGGTGTCTTGCTCCTGCTGGTTGTCGTCGGAGCGATCATCGTGGGTCGGTGTTTGCGCAATCCGCCGCTTGCGGTGGTCGTCTTGCTCGGGGCGATGTTCCTGAGGCTGGCCTTGCCGCACCTAGTTGTGGCGGACCCGTTCGTCCTCGCGTACGCGCTGGTGCTGACGGCGGCGGCGGTCTACATGGGGCAGCACCGGGAGGCCGTGCCGCGGGTCACCTTCGTCGAGGTGGCCATGGTGCTGTACATCCTGTGGAGCTACTGCTCGATGCTGCTGCCGCACCAGTACCCGCCGGTGACATTCCCGCTGAACGGGTCGCTGACGCCCGTCCCTCGCTTCATCCTGGTCAGCACGGACATCCCGTTCACGATGTACCTGCTGGGGAGGCGGCTGTTCACCCGGGAATCGGCGGTGCGGTTCGTGTTGTGGTCGATCCTCGGCTTCGCCGCGTACTCCACGATGGTGAGCATCTTCCAGTTCTACGCACCGCATCTGGTGTGGCCGCGGTACATCGTTGACGCACCAGGCTGGCCGGGCCGCGCGAATGGCGTGTTCAATCAGCCGGTCGCCAATGGAATAGTGCTGGTCACCGGCTTGGTCATCGCCATCGTTTTGGCCAGCGACCGTGCGGAGCCTGGATGGCGACGGGCCCTGCTGTGGCTGTACGCGCTGCCGTCCACCCTGGCCATCTACCTCACCCACACGCGCGCGATCTACCTGGGCTTCGCGCTTGTGCTGATCCTCGGTGCCCTCCTGGCGCGGGGAGCCCGCGGCGTATTCGCCGGCCTGATCGGCGCGGTCACCGTCTTGATCGGCTTGAACTGGTCGATCTTCACCAGCTCAGACCGGGCAGCGGGGGGCATCGCATCCGACAACGAGGTGTGGGATCGGCTGAACGCGATCGCCACCTCGCTCTGGGCCTTCAAGCGGGAACCCTGGTTCGGATGGGGCATCAGTCGGTTCGTGGCGGTCAACACCTTCCACCACCAGCAGTGGAACAACGACATCCCGTGGATACGGGGGCTGGGCATCCCCTCACACGAGACCGAATTGGGTATTCTGGTCGAGCTGGGCATCCTCGGCCTGCTGCTGTGGCTGTGCATACTGGTCCCCATCATCGGTCTGCTGTCTCAGGCGTACTGGATCCTGCCGTCCTCCGGACTGCTCGGCCGAAGCCTGGCCGTCATCGCCATCTGTGCGCTGGGTACCGAGATCGTGGCCGGCTCGTTCGCAGACCTGCGTCTGCTCGATTTCCCGACCTGCATGGTGTTCTTGATCTGCGGAATGACCGTGGGGGCCCGTGACCGGGAGCGGGCCGCGCGCCGACCCAGACCGCCACTGTGGTTGGCTACCGCGACTCTGCCCGACCACGCTGCATCCGGCCCGGCGACCACGCGACCGTCTGCCGTGCCCGTGGAGGTGCCGTGACACGATCCGTTCGCCTCGTGCGGGTGATGTATGTGGTTCCGGACCTCGGGACCGGCGGCGCGGAACGGCATGTCACGACGTTGCTGCCTCGCCTGGACCCGGCCCGGTTCACTTGCTCGGTCGTGTGCATCGGAGCCGAGGGGACCCTGTTCGGCGACCTGATGGGCGCCGGGATCCAGGCGGTCGCCCTGCGGCGGACCAAACGGCAGGCCCTGGCCGCCGTAGTCGACCTGGTGCGCGAGATGCGCCGACGACGTCCGGACGTTGTGCTGGTGCGCGGGTACAACGCCGAGATGCTGGGTCGAATCGCCGCGATCATTGCCGGGGTGCCACACCGAGTGGTGTGGGTGCACAACTGCGGTGATCTCGATGGCCGTACGCGTGTGCGCCGCCTGACCGACCGATTGCTGGACCGGCGCACCGACGCGTACTTTGGGGTGGCCCGGGCCCAGACCCGCTACCTCGCCGAGGACCTGGGCTATCCCGCGCACAAGATCCGGATCATTCACAATGGGGTCGACCCGACTGGTTACCGCCCGGCAGACGAGCAGCGGGCCAGGGCCCTGCTCGGTATCGACCCCCAGCGACCGGTCGTGGGGATCGTGGCCGCATTGCGCCCGGAGAAGGACCACCTGCTCCTGCTCCAGGCCGCCCGGCGACTGGTCGACGAGTTCCCCGACCTGACGGTGCTCATCGTCGGGGACGGCCCGATGCGGCAACGGATCGAGCGCGCGGCGGCCGACCTGGGTTTGGCGGACCATATCCTGCTGGCGGGGGCCCGCTCCGACGTGCCCGACCTTCTTCCGGCCCTGACCGTCTTCACGCTTTGCTCGTACACCATCGAGTGCTTCCCGATGGCGCTGCTGGAGGCGATGGCCTCCGGGCGGCCAGCGGTTTGCACGGATGTCGGCGGAGTGAAGGAGATGCTCGCCGACGGGCTCACCGGCTATCTCGTCCCGCCGCACGCCCCGGTCGCCCTGGCCGACCGGCTGGCGAAGCTGCTACATGATCGCCAGTTGGGCCGGCGCATGGGCGCGGCCGCCCGAGCCCGCGTGCAACGCGAGTTCGGCCTGGGCGCAAGTGTCGACGCGGCAGCCCGGGAACTGACCGCCGTCGTCGGCATCGCACCTCCCCCAAGGGGTCGGCCAGGCGACCTCCCGAAGCCACGACCGAGTCGGGGTCCGATCCGCCTGACGGTGGTGCTCGACCTGACGTTCGTCGGCGGTGTCGAGATGTTGCTGCTCAACCTGTTCCGTCACTTCGACCCCGCGGTGGTACGGCCTCGGCTGGTGTGCCTACGCGAGGCTGGACCCTTGGCCGACGACTTCCGCGTCGCCGGCTTCGAGGTCGAGACCCTGGACCGGGTCGGCCGATTTGACCTGCGCACCCTTCCCCGGCTGGTCGCGTCGTTGCGCGCCGATCGGACGGATGCGGTGCTGGTGCCGCACCATCACCGGGCCAGCCTGGCCTTGGGGCGGCTCGCGGCAGTGCTCGCGAGGGTACCGGTCAACATCGTCGCCGCGCACGACATGGACCTGGCGTCGGTCGGGAGCCGGGTACTGCCGCGGTGGGCGGTCCGCACTCTCGGTGTCTCGGACGCGCTCGTCCTGCTGACCGCCAGCCAAGGGGAGTATTTGCGGGCGCAGGAAGGCGTCGGCCGTCACGTCTGGGAGTCCGTCCGCGAGGTAGTCATCCCGAACGGGATCGTCCTGCCCGAGTGTCCGGGCCTGGCGGAGCGCGCACGGGCCCGTGCGGCGCTAGGCGTGACGGCCAACGATGTGGTCGTCGGCGTGGTGGGGCGACTCAGCCCGCAAAAGGCGCACCATGTGCTGTTCGAGGCGGTGGCCCGGTGCCTGCCCGACGTGCCGTCCCTGCGCTTGGTCGTGATCGGTGACGGGGAGCTGGGACCGCGGCTTCACCGCTCTGCTGAGCAGCTGGGCATCGGCCATCGAACGACGTTCCTCGGCACCCGCCGCGATGTCTCCCTACTCCAGCCCGGTCTGGATGTGTCCTGCCTGGCGTCGGTGCACGAGGGGGTGCCGATCGCCCTCATGGAAGCGATGGCAGCCGGCGTCCCGATCGTGGCAAGCGACTGCGGCGCGGTACGCGACATCGTCCAAGACGGGGAGCAAGGCTACGTGATCCCCGTCGGAGACGTCGACCGCTTCGCCGACCGGTTGCGCCTGCTCGCGGTCGATTCGGACTTGCGAGCTCGGCTCGGCAAGGCGGCCCGGGCCCGGGCAGAACGCGAGTTCGACGTCGAGCGGACGGCGCGTGGCTACGAGGAACTCTTGACCGAACTCGTCCTACGCGCCTGAACCCGCGCACACCCGCAGCGGCCAACGCCCGCGCTGCTCGATGCCCTACGCCTAGGCCTGGCGGTGGTTGACACCCGCGCATACGCCGCCACTCGCATCAGGTGACGCGGCTACCCGGACAAAGCCAGGTTTTGCCGTTTGCCGACGTCGAGGAACACTAGCCGTGTCGTGAGGAGTACGCCTGGAGCGCATTGCCCGCGGCCGAGAAATGTGTACGCGGGTAGGCGCTGCCCCAGGCCGCGAGAGTACCAGCCGAGGATGGGATCCGTCTCACCCCGGTGCAGGCTCCACCGCAGCTGCGGCGGCAGTTCCAGCCGCGCCGCCCCCGGCGTGGATGCGCCTGGCCAGCCCAGGACCGCGTGCGCATCGCTGAGCTCCGCCTCAACCTGGGGACCGAGGTGGAAGGCGAGCCGGACGTCGTGGCCACCGCCGTCGATCTCCTCGACGATGTCGATACTGCGCGAGGCACGGTCCAACCGGACCGAGCGGCGGTGCCGGGCCGGCGGGCGGAGCGACAGGTAGCCGTCATGCTCGGCGGTCCACCCGGCGATCTCGCCGGTGTCCACCACCTCGATCTCCCGGCCGTTCGCATGATGCAGCCACAGGAAGGGCCCGCCATCGCCAGACTGGCTCCACCCGTCCAGTTCGATCGTGTTATGCGCGATCGTTGAACGGAAATATGAACGCCACGCGGGTTCGCCGTGGTAGCAGTAGGTACCGGGGTCCGCGAGCACGTCCACACCGCCGTGGCGGACCTCCACCGACATGGCGTCGGCATGGGCGTGCGCGGCGATCCTGAGGTACCCATGCGGGCCCCCGTCGCAACGGCACCAGATCTCCGGGGCCCCGTTTCCATCCGTCCGCAGCAGCGTTATCCCGGCATCGGCGAACCGCGACGGTCGAGACAGGGGCCTGCCCGGGATGTCATGGATGGCACCGGCCAAGCTGCTGATGATCGTGCTGGTTGGATCCGTCGCCACCTGCGGCCACCAATCGAGCCCACCGAAGAGCGCCTCCCCGAGCGACAGCAACGACGCCCAGCTGTCCCGCGTCGGAGCGTCGAGCAGCAGGGCGCGGCCGTCGTCCCCGTCACCCTGACGGGGCGGGCGCAGTCGCTGGTCGACCAAGGCGGCGGCGCTGTCGATCATTGCGCAGAGCCGCTGCCAGACGGCCGTGCTCAGGGGGCGGCCGGCGGCCTCGGCCTCCACCGCCGCCAAGAGCCCGAGTTCGGCGACGAAGCTCTGGTAGTCCGAGGCGAGCTCACGGCCGACGCCCGAGGGGAAGGTGTTCCGTAGCAGTTCACGCTCGAGGAGACGCGCCGAGTTCCGCAACCAGCGTTCGCTCTCCGGGAACCACGGGAACGCGCAGCAAGCTATGAACTGCCCGGCTGCCTCGGCGATCACGTGGTTGTTGGCCGACGAACCCCGGCTCCTGAAGGCGGCCAGGTATTGCTGATGCCAGCGGATCTGCTGTACCGCCAGTGTGTCATCCTCGAACAGGCCCGTGACACCTGGCCAGTCGTCTAGGAGGCGGCGGATCCAGGCGAGGCTGATCAGGCGGACGCCGAGCTCGATCCCATTCGTCCAATGAATGCCGGACAGGAAGGGATTTTCCCGCCACCAAGAGCGCAGCTGCTCGGCCACCCGGCATGCGTACGCCTCGTTGCCGCTGACGAACCAGGCAGTGGCGAGGAGCGTGAGGTGCTGCAGGCGGGAAATTTCCCATAGCTGCTTGACGTTGCCAACCTGTTCTTCGGAGCGGTGGTTGATCCGGAAGGCGCAGCGGTCCGATGATGAATGGCGGCCGGTTACGGGATCGTAAAACCAGTCGGGCATTATCAGGTCGGTCCTGACGACGCCCAGCACTTCCCATTCACCTTTCATGAGCTGATCCGCAGCCGCCATCACGGCCGCTTTGGCGCTCTCGGTTACTCGCTCCGCCGTATCAGGCGGCAGGACAGCGGTGTACCGCCGCTTGCTGCCTGGCAGCGGCAAGATCGCCGGAATTTCCTCGCGGCGCACCTGTCGACGTGACCAGGCGGCGCGGAGCGCCTGGTCACGTGCACGCCAAGCCATCTCGGCGGGCGACATTGTGCTGGCCCTGCGCGTGTACCAGCCAATCCGGGTGTGGGAAAGCGCGCTCACACTAACTCCGGCCGGCCGCTCGCGAATTACCTGCTTCATCGTTTCCTCTGGTCGGCGATGCGATCTCCATGGACAGGAAGGGGCATCGTGATCAGCCCGCCACGCCCATGGACCGGGCGTGGCGATGCCACAGCTCCAGCGTCAGCAGCTGCCAGAGCTGCTTGGAGCGGTCCTCGCGGCCGGCGTGCTCGTCAGCGATGAGGCCGAGGAGCCCCTCGCGGCGGATCATCCCGGACCCCACGAGATCGCCGTCGACGAGCACGTCGCGGATGACCTCCCGCAGGTCGTGGCGGACCCACGCGCGGAGCGGGACGCTGAACGAGGCCTTGGGCCGGTGCACGATCTCTTTCGGCAGCCAGGTCTCGGCGGCCTGCTTGAGCGCGACCTTGCCGCGACGCCCACGGATCTTGTCGCTGCCCGCGACCGAGAACGCCGCGCGGGCCACCACCGGGTCGACGAACGGGACGCGCACCTCGACCGAGGCCGCCATGCTCGCCCGGTCCGTGTAGGAGAGGTTGAGCCCGGGCAGGAACAGCCGCGTATCGGCCAGGCACATCCGGTTGACCTCATCGGTCAGGCTGCTGTCCTGGTAGATGTGCCGGTGCTCCCCCACCACGTCCGCTACGTGGCAGGCCAGTTCCGGGCTGATGAGGGCGGCCAGCTCCGGTGGGTCGTAGAGCGTGTAGCTGCGCCGGAACCGCGGCTCCTCCGGCAGCTCAGCGAAGGTCAGGAAGCGCTTGGCCCAGCGCGGGTAACGCAGGCCGTGGCCGCCCACACTGACCGGGACGCGGTTCACGCCGGCCCGGACCGCGGCGCGCGGGACAGCGGGCAGCTTCGCGTAGTTGCTGGCCATGATGCATGCCAGGTGCTTGCGGTAGCCGCCGAACAGCTCGTCGGCGCCCATCCCGGACAGGATGACCTTCACGCCCCGGCTGCGCGCGGCCTCGCACATGAGCAGCGTGTTGATCGCGGCCGGGTCACCGATCGGCTCATCGAGGACATCGACGATCCGGGGCAACATGTTAACGATGTCGGGCGAGATCTCGATCTCGTGCAGCTTGATGCCATGCTGCCCCGCGACCTTCCGCATGTAGACGGCGTCGTCGGGCATGGCCTCCAGCCGCTGATCCTCGCGGCGGAAAGCGATCGTGTAAGCGTCGATCCCCGGGTTGTCCCGGTGGGCCAGCACAGTGACGATGCTCGAGTCCAGGCCGCCGGACAGAAAGCTGGAGACCGGCACGTCCGACACCAGGTGGGCGGCGACTGATTCCTCGATCACCGCACCCAGGTCGGCGGGCGGCCCGGCAGCCGCCTCAGCCGCCACGTCGGCGGCCCGCCAGTAGTGCTGGATCAGGCAGTTCCCGTCCGGGCGAAAGCGCGCCCACGAGCCGCCGGGGAGCTTTTCCGCGCCGTCGATCGCGCATCGCTGCTCAGGCAGCCAGTAGTAGAGCATGGACGCCACGAGGGCACCGGGCTCGATCCGCAGCTCCGAACCGATCGCCGTCACAAGGGCTTTCAGCTCGGAGGCGAAGACCACTCCCTCCCGGCGGGGCAGGAAGTACAGCGGCTTGATGCCGAGCGGATCCCGGGCCAGGACGAGTTCACCGGAGCGCTCGTCGAACAGCGCGAAGGCAAACATGCCGCGGAACCGGCGCAGCGCCTCCGGGCCCCAGCCCCGCCAGGCCTCGAGGACGACCTCGGTGTCCGACTGGGTGACGAAGCGGACGCCGCGGGAGGCTAGTTCGGCCCGCAGCGACCGGTAGTTGTACAGCTCACCGTTGTAGACGAGGGTCAGGCCGTGCTTGGTCAGCGGCTGGTCGGCCGCCGCGGTGAGGTCGATGATCGAGAGCCTGCGATGGCCCAACTGGACGGCGACCCGGTCATCCTCGTGGCCCCATGTCCCCGCCGCGTCCGGCCCGCGATGCGCGATCCGCTCGGTCATGATGTCGACGAGCTTGTGACCGTCGGCCTGCTGGTAGCACCCTGCAATGCCGCACATGTCAGCCTGCGGTCCGGTCGGTAGCCGTCCGGCCGCCGGCCAGGCGTCGGTAAACACCGAGATAGGCGCGCCGCTGATGGCTCCAGGCCAGCTCCCGCTCGACACGGGCGCGGCCCCGCTTCCCCATCTGGACGCGCCCGTCCTCGTCGTCCATGAGCGCCACGATGGCCCTGGCGTACTCATGCACGTCGTTCGGCGTCACGTACACGGCGGCATCGCCGGCCGACACCCGTGTCTCACGTAGGTCGAACGCGACGACGGGCAGCTCGAAGGCCATGTACTCCATGGTTTTGTTCATCGTCGACACGTCGTTGAGCGGATTCTTGGGATCCGGTGACAGGCCCACGTCCGCGGTCGACATAACGCGCCCGACCAGCTCGTCGGGCGCCCGGCCGGTGAACTCCACGTGCCCGGCCAGCCCCAGCTCATCACGCAGCGCCACCAGGTCGCGGAAGCAGTCTCCCGAGCCGATCAGCGTGAAGGCGATGTCGTCGCGGCCGAGCTCATGCACAACGATGCCGGCGGCCCGCACAGCGATGTCGACGCCGTCCTGCGGGCCCATCACGCCGATGTACGCCACCAGGAACCGGCGGCCCCGGCGCAAGTCGGCACTCGGCTCGCCGCGCCGCAACTGCTCCGGATCGGGACCCGTGCGGACGACCGTGACGTCCGCGGCTAGCTTGCCGCTCCGGGTGATGGCCACGTCCCGGTAGGAGTCGTTGGTGGAGATCACGTGGTCCGCGGTCCGGTGGGTCCGGCGCTCCAGCGTCCGCAGGCCCCGGTAGGGCAGCGCCGGGCCGTCCGGGAAACGGGACCGGAACAGCTCGGGGCACAGGTCGTGGTGATCGAACACGAACCGGGTGCGATCGAAAGCCTTCAGGGCCAGGGCAATCGGCCAGAAGATGTCGGGCGGGTTACACGCCTGAATGACCGCGAACCGACCGGATCGCCTCGCCTTTAGTGTCAGCCAGGCCGTCGCCACGAAGGAATAGACATACTCGGTAAGGAAACTGAGCTTGCTGCCGCCGGGCGCGTACGGCCGGTACTTGTACAGTTCCACCTCGCGGACGACCTCAAAGGCGGGGTCGCCCTTGCCCTTCGGGCACACGACCGCCACCTGGTAGCCGTCGGAAACGAGCGCCTGGCACTCCAGCCACACCCGCCGGTCAAATGGCACCGGCAGGTTCTGGACGATGATCAGGACCCTGGTCACCAGCCGATCCCCTCGTAGCCGGGAAGGGATTCGATCTCGGGGCCAAGCCGCCCGTTCAGGTCGATCAGGCGGCCTGGCGGGGCCGCGAGCAGCGCGGCCCGGATAGCGGGATTGACGGACGAGACGATGACCACGTCGGCTCCCCGCAGCGCGTCCCCGGGCTTATGCGTAAGCAGCCGCCCCAGGTGGGGGAGCTTCGCCTCGATGTGCCGGCGGTTGGCGCCGACCAGCCGCGCCGGGTTGACGACCGGGTCGTAGATGCGGACGTCGAACCCCTTGCCGATCAGCCGCTCGGCCAGCTCCGCATTGGGGCTCTCCCGCAGGTCATCGGTGTTCACCTTGTAACTCAGGCCAAGCAGGGCAACGGTACGGCCGACGGATACGGCGACCCGGTCCACGACATCGCTGATCATCAGCTCGTTCGTGGCCAGGGTGCCGGCCAGCATGGGCAGGTCCACACAGTTCGTGCGGGCGAGGTGCAGCAGCGACCTGAGGTCCTTCGGAAGGCAGGAACCGCCGAAGGCGAAACCTGGCCGCAGATAGGCCGGCGAGATGTTGAGGACGTGGTCCTCGCAGAACAGTGACATGACCTCGCGGGAATCAACGCCCGCGACCCGGAGCAGCCGCGACAGCTCGTTGGCGAAGGACACCTTGGTGGCGTGGAACGCGTTGCAGGCGTATTTGAGCGACTCGGCCGTGCGGGGCCCGACGACCCTGGCCGGCTGGCCGAGGAAGCTGAACAGGCGGGTAACCGTCTCGGCGACGCGCGGATCGGACGTCCCGACAACCACCAGCGGCGAAGCGAAGAAGTCGGCTACCCCGGAGCCCTCGCGGAGGAACTCGGGGCACATCGCGGCGCCGGCGGCTGTCTGCGCGGTGGCCAGGCCGTCCGCCAGCGCGGGGGCCACGACGTCGTTGATCGTGCCCGGAGGTACCGTGCTGCGGATGACCACGCTGTGATGACCAGAAGGCGGCGGCGCCCCGGTGCGCAGCACGCCCACGATGTCGTCCACCGACCTCCGCAGGTAGGACAGGTCCGTGGCGCCGCCGGCCGCCGATGGCGTGCCGACGCACACGAGCGAGACCTCGGCGCCGTCGAGGGCGTCGCGGCAGGACATCGTGGCGTGCAGCGAGCCGCCGGCCACCGTCCGCGCGATCAGCTCCTCCAGGCCCGGCTCGGCGACCGGGCTGCGGCCCGTGCGGACCTCGCCGACCTTGGCGGCGTCGACGTCGACGCCCCAGACGTCATGCCCCTGAGAGGCCAGACAAGCCGCCGTCACCGTTCCCACGTACCCGAGACCGAACACCGCTACTTTCATCAATCCCCCTGACGTGAGTTCCTGCCTGGGCTCCGCGACCGCTGTGCATAGGAGAGCCGAGCAGCCGGCGGTGATACGGCAGCCGGGGTGTATCAGCACCGGGGCGCCGGAGATCCTGTACACGCAGGGTCGCCTTGTCGCGACGGCACCGAACTCGGCTGCGGATCTGGGGAGAAATTGATGAGGGTTCTCGTTGCGGGCGACGGCGGCTATATCGGCGCGGTCATGGCCCCGTTTCTACGTGCGGCGGGGCATCAGGTCGACGGCTACGATCTCGGGCTCTACCAGGGATGTGATCTCGGCCTGTTCCCGGCGGAGGCCGGCGGTGCGCCGCGGGACATCCGTGAGGCCACGGCCGGTGAGCTGTCCGGCTATGACGCGGTGGTCTGCCTGGCGGCGCTGTCCAACGACCCGCTGGGTGACCTTAATCCCGCGGTGACGTATTCGGTGAACCTGGACGGGACGGCGCGGCTGGCCCGTGCGGCCAAGGAAGCCGGCATCGAGCGGTTCCTGTTCGCCTCCTCGTGCAGCCTGTACGGGGCGGCGGGCTCGCAGGCGGTCGCCGAGGACGCCGGACTGGTCCCGGTCACCCCGTACGGGGAGACCAAGGTGCGGGCGGAACGCGACCTCGCCACGCTGGCCGACGACTCCTTCAGCCCGACCTACCTGCGCAACGCGACCGCATACGGTGCGTCGGCGCGGCTCCGCCTGGACATCGTGGTCAACAACCTGACCGCCGTCGCGCTGACGACCGGGCAGGTGCGGCTGCAGAGCGACGGGTCCCCGTGGCGGCCGCTGGTGCACATTGAAGACATCAGCCGCGCGTTCCTGGCCATGCTGGAAGCGCCGCGCGAGCTCGTGCACAACCAGGCGTTCAACGTCGGCCGTCCCCAGGACAACGTGCAGATCCGTGACATCGCCGAGATGGTCCGCGAGGCCGTACCGGGATCGGATCTGTCGTTCGCCGACGGCGCCGGGCCGGATCTGCGTAACTACCGGGTCGATTTCTCCAAGCTCGCCGCCACCTTCCCGGAGCTGAGCCTGCGCTGGGGGGTGCGGGAGGGGATCGACGAGCTCCTCACCGCTTACACCAAATACGGCCTGACGTATGAGGACTTCACGTCATCCCGGTTCGTGCGGCTGCGCCGGATCCGCGAACTGCTCGCGGCGGGGCTGCTGGACGACATGCTCCGCCGCCGGACCAGCGAGGAATTCCCGGTGGCCGCCCCGCTAGCGCACGGCGCTTTTTAACGGCCAGCAGCGGCCGGGCCAGAAGCCGGGATCCCGACCATCAGCTTGCCGCAATGGAAGGCCTCCGCGTAGGGTGCCCGGCATTCCATGCCGCGCAACCGGGCCAGGCCCAGGAATACTTCGTCGTCCCACCAGTCGCGGTGCCGCTGAGACGGAAACCACTTGTGCAGCAACTCCAGCTTCTGCCGCGCCTGGCCGGCCGTCAGCGGAAAGTACGCGGACGGCCGGCCGAGGTCGCCGTCCCATTTTGGGATCTCGTACTCGAGGAAAAGCTGATCCCGGAAGACGGTAGGCACGATCTCGGCAATCGTCCGGTGATCCTGGTGGGCGTCGTCGCGCCCGGGCGCCAGGATGAGGTCAGGTGCGCAGGATCGCGCCGCCTCTTCCAGGGTTTCCTTCACCCCGCCCCAGACGGTAGGCAGCCGGCCCTCGGGCAGGCCGTACAGGTCGACGGTGAGGTCCGTGCCCGGCAGGAAGGCCTCGGCCGCACTGCGCGCCTCCTGCTGCCGATCCGCCGTTCCGGTCAGCACGATGTAGCGGGCCTGCAGCCCAGGCTGGCCAGCGGCCAAGCTAAGCAACGTCCCGCCTGCGCCGATCTCGATGTCGTCGGGATGAGCGCCGATCGCCAGCAGGGAAAGTGGCCTGCCCTGCGGCAGGGCGAGGTGCAACGGCAGCATGCGTCCTCCGGTGTGTCGGGCGTGTCGGGCTAGTCCGGCCTGTGCACAGGAGCGTCGACAGGCCGGCGGTGATACGGCTGCGGGCTTAACGGCACGACACTGTGGCTATTACAATTCGCAACCAGCCGACTACAAGATTGCCCGCGAGAAACCGGCCGGAAATGTATCACGGACGGGTGACGGCGGGTCCTGATATCTGCAAGGTCTTCCATCTACGGTGCGGTCGGAGGAAAAAATATGCCAGCCCAGTAGGCCGAGATATCTGATTTGTGTGGGGGTTTGGCCGACGGCCGGCGCTCCATCTAGTCGCGCTCCGCAACTGCGCGTATATGCAGAATTTTCGGTGCCGCTTTACCCGCTGACCGCGGACCTGGGAGTGACGACGGTCTGGTGCCGGGAAGAGCCCGGCGGAATGAGGGGGATCGTGGCAGTATTGGCAAACGTAGAGCTGTATACCGGCACGGCCGGACAGAGGGGACGTGCCCATCCGGGCATTGACCTAATCTTCGGAAAGCTGAAGAGACTGGGCTGGGACCGGTGACGGCCGAGCAGTCGGCCGTCACCGGTCCTCTTCCTGGAATTCAGGCCCTGCGGGCAGCCCAGGATTCGGCCGCCTGGGCCAAGGGTTACCTGTGGCGGGCGGCGACGGGTGACGTCGCGTGCGCCGTGATCGCCGGTCTGGTGGCGGTTCAGGCCCGCTTCCTCAGCCAGGGCGCCCAGCCGGACGCCTACCTGGTCTTCACCTGCGCGCTTCCGCTCTTGTGGGCGGGGGCGGTGGCTGTGGCCGGAGGATATGACTCGCGCTTCATCGGGGTTGGCTCCGACGAATTC
>Ga0302325_10015417_pt1 | contig 16248 bp, 12 predicted proteins | sample Palsa_T0_2_FD_201948 | JGI IMG/M metagenome (GOLD analysis project Ga0302325, IMG submission 201948) | Peat permafrost microbial communities from Stordalen Mire near Abisko, Sweden - Palsa_T0_2 | ecosystem: Environmental > Terrestrial > Soil > Palsa > Peat permafrost | place: Sweden: Abisko... | reverse complement strand
ATGCCGGTCGTCGCCCACATCGCCCCACGTCGGCGCGTTCGCCGGACCGCGGCTTGGAGGAATGACGCCCGGCGCGTGGAGGTAGAGAATGGCGATGGCCACCTCGTCCTTGGTGACGACGGCTTCGTGCGTGATCCACTCGTAGGAGGCTTCGGGATACAACGGACGCAGGCCGGAACCGTCGGCCATCACCGTCCACGTGCGCTGGGGAGCCTTGCCACCGGTTTCCCAGCAGAAAACAATCTCCCCCGGAACCCAGGGGTTCGTCTGGACGTGCCCGATCTGGAAGGGCACCACGGTGATGATCTTCACCTCGCCCGTCTTCAGATTCATGCTGGCAAGTCCGCTCGGTCCGGCGCCCATATTGCGCGGACCGTAGGGCTTGGCGATCTCGGTGCCGGCAGACAATTGAGAGGCGAGTTCCGGCCCGGTGATTCCGAAATAGGCAAAATCCTCGTTGGCATCCAAACCCATGTTGCCGGTCGCGTGCATTCCAGCCGGCGTGGTCCCGCAGACGTGTTCATAATCGGAGTCTCCCTTGACGGTGCCGGCCAGCGCGTCGGCAAAGAGCCGCTCCAGGTCGATCTCGATCACCTGGAAGGGACCGCGGGGCCGAAATCCTCGGCGGGCCGGCGCCGGTGGCGGGGTGGCGCCCGAAGTCTCGGGCGCGGGGGTCGGTCGTGCGCCCGCCGCCATCGCGGCTGCTGCAGCGTCGATATAAGGATCGCGCCCCACATCGACCGGAGCGCTCATGTCTCTCATGATGACCAGCTTCATTGATTTGCGCGCCACGCACAGCATTCCCAGATAACCCTTGTCGGTGACCTGAACGATATCGCCTGTCTCCTCGTTCACCGCAAACGCCTGCCCGCGGGCGCGATTGGATCGGAAGATGAGCCACTTGCCGTCCGAAGTCCAATCCGGGTGAGTTTGATAGATCTTCGAGTCGCCGCTTGGCGAACTGGTCAGGAAGGTGAGTGACGTTCCAGTCACCGGATCGATCACGACTTTCTTTTCGGACGGCGAGCGATGGCCGACGAGGGATTTTGCTTCAGCGGGAACCGCCGAGTCACTCTGGGCCGAAGCCAGCGTTATCGAAAAGATCAGGGCGAAAAGAACCGTCGCCGGTCTCAGTGCAAAATGGCGGATCATGTGGGGCATCACGCGGCAAGACGCGTCCCGCGACGAAGGGTTGCGGACTTCGATCAGTACACAGCCCGGCCACCGGTAAGATCGAATGTGAACCCCGTCGTGAAACTGGCCTGCGGCGAGACGATGAAGGCCGCCATGGCCGCAACCTCATCGAGCGTGCAGCAGCGCTTCATAGGAATTTTGTCCGTCATATATTTCACCTGCGTTTCGGGCATCGCATCAACCATCGGCGTGCGGACGACGGCAGGAGCGAGCGCATTGACGGTGACATCGCTGGCGGCGCATTCCTTGCCCTGTACTTTTGTCATTCCGATCAGCGCCGCCTTGGAGGCGGAGTAGGCCACCATTCCTGCATTGCCCTCCTTGCCCGCAATCGAAGCAATGTGCAGAACGCGGCCATAGTTGCGCTTGAGCATTCCAGGAAGGATGTGCTTCGAGGTGAGGAAGGGTCCGCGGACATTTACGCGAAATACGAAGTCGAAGTCCTCCACAGTCACCTCGTGCGAGGGGATGTTGGTCTTGCCTGTCACTCCAGCGCTGTTGACGAGAATGTCTATCCGCCCGCGCTCACGCAGGACCTCCTCGACGGTGGCCCGCACCGACGACTCATCGGTGACATCCGCGCGGTGGCCCCTGCCCCTGCCGCCGAATTCCTCCTCCAGCGCAGGAAAGGCCTTGGGGTCCGAGTCAAGAAGGGCGACAAAGGCGCCCGCTGAGCGCAGCCGCCGCGCGATCGCCAGTCCGATGCCGGAAGCCCCGCCTGTGATGACGGCCGTCTGGTCGTGAAACGGAAGCGAATCCATGGGGGAGTGTTCTTGAGCGGAGCTTTGAGTTCAGACTTGGGGCTGGCTGGCGGTTCGTTTGACCCACTTGTAGCACTTGACGGAGTTCCGCCAGAAGTACTTCTCGGCCGCTGCCTGTCCTTTTCCTGTGAAATATTCTTGGACGATCTTGAATCCGGCGGGGACGGGCAGCCATTGATCGCCGTTCGGCCAGTCGCTCCCATAGAGCACGCGGTCGATCCCAAAGACGTCCAGGATCCCGTCCAGCCTCGGGCGATAGAATTCGGTGTCGGTTGGAATGCGGTCGTCACCGAGACGCTGCAGCACTTCCGACACTTTCACGTAGATCTGCGGACGCTCGCGGAACGCCGCCATGCTGGCGTCATAGGACTTCCGCGCAAGGGGCTCGGTCGGTGGATTCATTTGCGGCAGGTGGTCGACGATCACCCGCAGGTTTGGCACATGGTCGCTCACGCGCACGACGTCAGCGAGCAGAGCCACGCTGGGATTCGCCGTGTCGAGGACCAGGTCGGCGTCGGCCAAAGCCTTGAGGTCGGCAACAAATTCCGGCCGGTCAAATTCCCGGCCTCCTTGCCTTCCGAGTCCGTACCGGATCCCGCGGAAGAGCGGATTTCGGTGGAAGCGCTCTAGATTCGCTCTGAAATCGGGCGTGCCGGGCACGAGGTGTCCGACGGTGCCCACCATGATGTCGTCATTGGCCGCGACATCCAACACCCATTGATTATCCTCGAGCCAGCTGCTGCATTCGATCTCGATCGCGCCGACGATGCCGAGGGGTTGGGCGATGGGACGGTAACGCGAGGGCAAGGAGGTTTTGTACAGAACCTTGTTTTGTTTGTTGGGCCATGGTGTGCCCTGTGGGCGAAACGGATCATACAGATGAATATGGGAGTCGATGACCGGCATCGGCGCTGTGGAGGACAAGGGGCTTTCGGCCAGGGCGCGTTTGCCGGCAAGGAGCAAGCCTCCGGCGGCGACTCCGAGAAATGTTCGTCGATTCATGGCGCAACAGCGGGGTTTCGGCTAACGCTCGATCTGCACGGTCATCCGGTCGAGCGCGTCCCGATCGAGCTCGTAGCCAAGGCCGGGCTTGGTGGGCGCGTAGACGTAGCCGTCCGGCTCGATGCGAAACTTGTCCTTCATGTAGGGCCGGTCCGCAGACCCTTGCGGGGCGGTCATTTCGAACCATTGATTATTCGGCATCGCCAATTCGAGATGGAAATGCACCGCGTGATCGAAGACCTCTCCCCAGTTGTGCGGCGCGCATTCCATCTCAAAGCATTCCGCCAAATGGGCGAGCTTCAGACCGCCCGTGATGCCGCCGACATTGTCCACGACAAAACGGACCACATCGGTCGCACCCCGGCGGAGGTATTCGGGGTAGTCGTAGATTGACGTAAGAAATTCGCCGATGTGGATCGGGACGTCCAGGTCGCGGCACAGTTCAACGAGGCCCTCGATGTCCTTCGTCGGGAGCGGATCCTCGTAGGCCACATATCCGAGCTCCTGGATTGCGCGGCCAACCTTGATGGCCTCTTCGCGCGTGTAAACGCCCACCGGGTCCATCAGCAAAGTGAAGTCATTTCCCACCGCCCGCCGAACCTCCCGGCAAACCTCAATATCGAGCTTGTAGTCGTGGCCGCCGTTGGGAGAGGGCGGGTGAATTTTGTAGGCCTTGAATCCCTGCGCCTTGCACTGCTTCACCTCCTCGACGAACTGTTCGAGGGTATCGTGGTGCTGGGTGCTCGCATACGCCAGCACCCGGTTCCGGTATGCGCCCAGTATCCGATAGATCGGCAGGCCCACCGCCTTGCCGAGGATGTCCCAAAGGCAGTTGTCGATCGCCGACGCGTAGGAACTTTGGCCGACGCGGCGCTTCTCCGGCACCCACTGCGACGTGATCGCGGGAAGGTCGAGGACGCTTCTGCCGACGCAGGCGCCCTTCGCGAATTCCAGCCAGCCAAGATTGCTCCAATTTGGGTGAAAGTAACGATCAGCGAGGGTGTAATTGCCCTCGATGCCGCTGTGGGTGACGATGGAGGCAATCTGCGTGCGTCCCCCGTAGAGAGCGGCGACCGCCCCTTGCCCGCGCGTGCTTGCAGGAACGATCGACGCCGGCGCGCCGGGCATCCGCTTTCGATCAAGAACGTAGACCTTGACCTCCTTGATCGTCAGGTCGGCCAGATCAGATGACTTGGCACCGACAGCCTGGGCGGCGGCGGCGCCCGGGTTGGCCAGAACCGCCGCTCCCGCGGCCGCGCCCAGCGCGGAGGTGCTTAAAAATTCGCGCCGTGAGAGACTGTTCATGCTGTAAGGAAAGGTTTGAGGTAGCGATCGAGCGCGTCACGAATCTGCCGATTACTGAGTGGTCTCGCGCCACGCGCTGCGGCGCCCGATCCGTCCATGGGTGGCAACGGGCGGAATGTGGCCGTCGGCTTGAAGACACCTCGGGCGATCAAGACGCTGTTTCCGCTGGCCGTGCCTAGACTGTTGAAGGCAAGGATGCGGCCGAACATGTCAAAGGCGGCTTGGCGCTGACCACCGTGCCAAAGGTCATAGGCGGCGGCGTAGACGTCGGCCAAGGCTGTATAGGGGCAGTGACCCCAGAAGCCGAGTTCCATCTCGGCGATCAGAGTCCTCACACCCTGGCCCGAGAACACCACGAGTTCGTCATTCGTCCTATGCCGGAGCTCCGTGACGCGCTCAAGTGGAACGCCCGCCTCGTCCTTGACGTGCCGAACCGTGGGGACCGTCTTGAACAGCTCGACGATCAGGTCGATGCTCATATTGCCCTGGCTCTGGACGAAGAGCGGGAGCTCAGTGAGCCCGCCGACCTGCTGGTAGTAGTCGAGGAGGACCTTCTCGTCGGTTACTTTTGGCGGCGGAAGGGAAACGATGGCGTCGGCGCCGAGCTTGGCCGCGTGACGAGCGTAACGCGCCACCTCACCCATATCCGCCGCCTGGACCCCAATGACAATCGCGGCAGCCCCGCCGCGGCCCGCCGCGATCAACGCTTCAGCACCCCCCAACCGTTCCGCCTCGGTGAGCGTGGTCCATCCGCTCGCTATTTGGGGCCAGATGAACCCATGGACGCCGCCGCGATTGCAGAAGGCGACCTGCGCCGCCAGGGATTCGAGATCGAGCTTGTCGTCCTCGGTGAACGGCGTCTGTCCAATGGGGAACAGGCCGCGCAGTTCTCTGGGACGCTGACGCCACGGCGCAGTGTTGGCCTCAGCGGCGCCGGCCTTCTTTTCGGCTGCGGCGCCGCGGTTCGGCAGCGCAAGGCCCAGGGCGCCCGCTCCCAGAAATTGCAGAAATTCCCTTCGGGGAAGCCCTGCGGGGCGATCGGCTGCCTGTACTTTTTGCATGGTGGGGTTTGATTTCTGCGCCGGCTTATTACCGGCGGGGTTCAGGGGCGGGAAATTCAGCGATCGACTCGGACCAGCATCTTGTCGAGCGCATCGCGATTGAGCGAAACGCCCAAGCCCGGCGCGGTCGGCGCCCGGACATAGCCGTCCTGATCGATCCGAAACTTTTCGTTGAGATAGGCCCGATCGGTCAGAGTCGGGGGATAGGGCATCTCGAACCAAAAGGTGTTGGGTAGCGCCAGCTCCAACTGGAAGTGCACCGCCAGGTCGAAGCCGTTGCCCCAGTTATGGGGCGTGCAAGGCATGCCGAAAGCGTCTGCGAGCTGCCCCACACGAAATGAACCGGTAATGCCGCCGACGTTGTCGGAGATCAGCCGAACGATATCGAGCGCACCGCGGCGGATATATTCGGCGTAGCCCTGAATGGAGTAGATGAATTCGCCAATTTCAATCGGCACCGTCAATTTTTGGCGCAGCTCGATCAGGCCTTCGATGTCGCTGGTCGGAATTGGATCCTCAAAGGAGGAATAGTTGTATTCTTCCAGGGCGTGCCCGACCCGCAACGCCTCGAATACATTGTACCGCTGGACGGGATCGAACAGGAGGGTGAATTCGTCGCCCACCGCTTTGCGGACCGACTTGATCTCCTCGATATGGCCGACGTGCGCGGGAATCACTCCCCCGGAGGCGTGCTGGCCCGGGCCGGGATGAATCTTGTAGCACTTGAATCCCTCCTGTTTGGCCTGGAGCGCCTGCGGCGCGAAGTCCTCGATCGCGGCCAGATGCAGGGAACTGCCGTAAGCGAGCATCCGCTCTTTCGTTCCTCCGAGCAGCTGGTAGATGGGACGGTTTACCGCTTTGCCAAGGATGTCCCACAGGCAGACATCGATGATGGCGTCGTGGTAGTTTGTTTCTGCGATGCTGCCCAGGCGCATGCCGTTGGGGTAGCCAAAACCGCCGACAAATCCGGAACCTGGCCCAAATCCGGTCGTGGGGTGGATCCGCTGGTTGGCGCCCGCCACCAACGCCGGCAAAAGATCGAGAACACTCTTCCCGAGGCAGAATCCCTTCGCATATTCCAGCCATCCCGCACCCGGCACCCGGTTGCCGAGCGTGTAATTTCCCTCGATGCCGCTGCGCGTCACCAGCGAGACGATCTCTCCGCTCTCAGGACTGTTGATGCGGCGGAATGCCGGACCGCCAAGGTTCGCCACGTAGACCTTGACCTCCTTGATGGTCAGGTCCGGAAGATCGGACGGTTTGATTCCCACCGCGTCAGCGGCCGCGCGCACTGGATTTGCCAGGACGGAAGCTCCCGCCACAGCGCCGAGCGCGGAGGCTCCGATAAAATCCCGGCGGGACAATTGGCTTTGGTTCATAAGATCGTCCTGGTTGCGGTAGGTTGACGCAGAGCGGGCGTCAAGGTGCCGAAAAACCTGAAAAAGATTCCCGGCGGGAAGCGCGCCGCGTTCTTAGGACTTGGTTTCGATGCGCACATCGCTTTGCTCGCCACGCCCTGACGCACGGTCCGCTCTCATCCACATCGCCGTCGCCCCAATGCCCCCTCCCCCTCTCGTGACCGATGATTCCCATCGGCCGCCCACGCACGCTCGCCATTGGGTGGTGGCCATAGCCGGAGCGCTGGCCGTCATCACCTTTGTGGACCGCACCTGCATGTCGCAGGCCAAGGTTTCGATCGCTGCCGACCTGGGCCTGACCAGCGTTCAGATGGGCTACGTGTTCGCCGCCTTCACAACGGCCTATGCCCTCTGCGAGATTCCCGGCGGCTGGCTCGGCGACCTGATCGGTCCGCGCAAGGTGCTCACGCGTGTGGTGCTGCTGTGGTCCTTCTTCACCGCGGCAACGGGTCAGGTTTGGAATCTGGCCTCGCTGCTCGTGACGCAATTTCTTTTTGGCGCGGGCGAGGCGGGCGCCTTCCCCAATCTGGCCAAGGCCTTCACCCACTGGCTTCCCGTGAGCGAACGCAATCGGGCGGTCAGCATCATGTGGCTCTGCACGCGCTGGGGTGGCGCGGTCACGCCATTGCTGGTGGTATGGGTCATTTCTCTCGTGGGCTGGCGGTGGGCCTTCGCGGTCCTGGCGGTCCCCGGCCTTGCATGGGCGATTGTCTTCCATCTGTGGTTCCGCGACCAGCCGCGCGATCATCCGGGCGTCGACGCCGCGGAACGCGCGCTCATCCAGGAGGGCCGGCCGCCAGCAGCCCCCCGGGCGCCCGTCCCCTGGACGAAGCTCCTGGGTTCGCGCACAGTGTGGCTGCTGTTTATTCAGTATTTTTGCTTCGGATACGGATGGTATTTCTATATCACCTGGCTGCCGACCTACGTAAAGGAGGCTCGCGGGCTCACCTTGCAGAAAGGGGCGCTCATTTCCGGCCTTCCCCTCTTCTTCGGCGGCTTCGCGTGCATTCTTTCCGGCTGGCTGGCCGGCCGGCTGGTGCGGGAGGGGTTTGCCCTCGCCCGAGTGCGCCGGTGGCTGGCTTTCGTGGGCTATGGAGGCGCCGCGGCCATGCTGCTCCTCTCCCCGCGCATCGCCGATCCGCTCTGGGCAATGCTGGCCATGGCCCTCGCCAGCTTCTCGCTGGATCTGACTCTGCCCGTCTGCTGGCGCACGGCCATGGATGTCGGCGGCAAATATGCCGGCACGGTAGCCGGCACCATGAACATGGCCGGCCAGGTCGGCGGCGCCGTGGGACCTATCGTCGTCGGGTATATCCTCCAATATTTGAATCACAACTGGACCCTCACGTTTGTGCTCTCGGCGGCGATCAATGTGTTGGGGGGACTGTGCTGGATATGGATCGACCCGGTGACCCCGATAGAATCATGAGGCCGGCTCGCCGCGCTTCAAAAGCCCCCGATCTCCCATCCATTCGATCAGGCGCGAAGTCCAGCCAGTCACAGCGAGCGGGCGGGAGCGAACCCCAAAGCCGTGGCCACCCGTGTTGTAGATGTGCAACTCGGCGTTCACTCCGGCCCGGTGAAGGGCAAGGTAGAGGGTGGCGAGAGAATCCGACATGGCCGGCCGGTCATCGTAGGCGCACGCCAGAAATGCCTGCGGTGTGCTCGAATCGACTTTGAAATCCGCTGGCAGACCCGGATAAATCAAAGCCATGAACGCGGGCTGCGAGGATTCGCGCTGCACGGGGTCGGCGGCCGCCGCCTCGCCCGCGTCGTAATGTGTTCCCGTCAGCGCCGCCACTTCGCCGCCGGCCGAAAACCCGAGGATTCCCACTCGTTTGGGATCGACGCCCCACTCAGCGGCCCGATTGCGAACCAGGCGAATGGCCCTCTGGGCGTCCGCCAGGGCCTCGACATCGGCGCGGTAGACCGACCCTCCCGCCCGGTCCTTGGCCAGCCGGTATTTGAGCACAAAGGCCGCCACCCCGTGAGCGGCGAGCCACCGGCCGACATCGTAGCCTTCCCGGTCCATGGTGAGAAACATATGGCCGCCCCCGGGAGCGACGACGACCGCAGCGCCGCTCGCGCGATCCGCAGGAGGCAGAAATGGCGTGAGCGAGGGATTGTGAATGTTAAAAGTGACCGGGAAGACAACATCGGGCTCCTGGCGCCAATCGACCCGCTCCTTCTCGTCCCTTCTGGACTCGAAGCCGGGCGCGCCGCCGGCCCAGAGCGCGACCGAGGGGGGATGTGCTTCCTCTTGAGCCGCGGCGGCGGGTATCGGAGGAGGTAGTGTATCCTGTGCCCCCAGACGAATGGCGGCGGTCGCCAGCAGGCAACTCGCGAGCCGGCCGGCGCGGCGGACAGCGCCGAACAAAAGACAGGGTTGCATGGAGGTGGAGGGGGACACCGTACCGCTTCTACAAGACTTTGGGCCCGATTGGACGAAAATCAAAGTCTCGCCAACGGCGGACAGTCCGTTTGGCGGCGACCGCCGGTTTGCCGAGAATTGTGGCGCAACCGAAGTCCGCCCTCATCGTCATGTCTTGAGTTACCGGTCCACGCGCTTAGAGCTCCAGTGCTTTTTACTCCCATGAAACCCTTTTCTGTTTTTGTCGCCCGGCTGGTCAGCGCGGGTGTGCTTGCAAGCGGCCCTTGCGTCAGAGCCCAGACGCCTTCGAGCATAGGCAGCGCCGCCGTGGGCTCCAAATTCTCCGAGCCGGCTTCGCCGCGCTCGGTTCAGAACTTCAACCCCGGTTGGAAATTCGCGTTCGGCGACTCCGCCGGCGCAGACCAATCTGGGTTCGACGACTCCGCCTGGGAGAGCGTCAGCCTCCCGCATACCTGGAACGAGACGGATACCTACCGCGCCTACATCAACCACAGCGGTGGCGACCAGAGTGAGAAGAGAATCGGGATCGGCTGGTACCGAAAGCACTTCAGGCTGCCGGCCAGCGCCGATGGACAGAAGGTTTTTATCGAGTTCGACGGCATGCGCCAGGCGGCCCGGTTCTTCCTGAACGGGCAACCCATCGGAAAATATGAAAATGGCATCACAGCGGTCGGGCTCGACGTCACCAAGGCCGTCAGGTTTGGCGGACAGGACAATCTCCTGGCGGTGAAGGTGGACAACAGCACCAACTACAAGGAAGAGGCCACCGGCACGCCATTCCAGTGGAACGCGAAGGATTTCAACCCGGACTTCGGCGGTCTCAACCGTGATGCCAAGCTGATCGTGACGGGCAAGATCTACCAGACTCTGCCGCTGTATGAGAACCTGCGCACGACCGGCGTCTATATCTATCCCGAAGGCATTGATGTGAAGAAGAAGACCACCGACGTGAATGTGGAGGCGGAGGTCGTCAACGAAACGGCCGATTACGCCCCGATTACTCTCTCGGCCGTGGTGGTGGATGCGGACGGCGTGGTGCGCGCGAAGTTCGACGGCAACACCTCCGACCTCGTCGGCGGCCAGGCGGAAACGTTCACCGCCTCGGGCTCGCTGGCCGGCGCGCGCTTCTGGGACGTGAAAGACCCCTACCTTTACGACGTGTATTCGATCCTCTCGGTGAATGGAGCGGTGGTCGACGTGTGCAAGACACAGACGGGCTTCCGCAAAGCGGAGTTCAAGGGCGGCGCCGGCACGGGCGGAGTCTGGCTGAATGATCGTTTCGTCTGGCTGACGGGATATGCGATGCGATCGGCAAACGACTGGCCTGGCCTGGGAGGCGCGTATCCGGATTGGATGCACGATTACACGCTCTCCCTCGTGCGGGAGAGCAACGGCAACTACCTGCGTTGGATGCACGTGTCGCCCGAGCGGGCCGACGTCGTGGCCTGCGACCGGATGGGCATCGTCGAGGTGTGTCCGGCGGGCGACAAGGAGCGCCTCGTGACCGGCCGCCAATGGGAGCAGCGCGCCGAGGTGATGCGCGACTCCATGATATTCTTCCGCAACAACCCGAGCATTCTCTTCTGGGAGGCGGGCAACACCATCGTGACCGCCGAGCAGATGGTGCAGATGGTGGCCCTGCGGAAGCAGTTGGACCCCCATGGTGGGCGGGTGATGGGCACCCGGGACAACGACCAATCGGACCTCAACAAGCTGCTGACGCCCGTATCCGAATATTACGGGGTGATGATCGCCCAGGCGCCGCCGGCCGACAAGGTCGCCGGCGATGACATCTTCCGCGGCTACGCCCTCGCGCGCCGCGACAAGGCGCCTCTGATCGAGTCCGAGGATTTTCGCGACGAAGCCGGGCGCGAAGTCTGGGACGACTACTCGCCGCCTCATTTCGGCTTCAAGCCCAAGGTGGGCACGCTCGGTGGGCGGCCCCTCGACAGCTGGCACTGGAACTCCGAGACGTTCTGCCTCGCGGCGGCCACGCGGTACGCGAGCTACTCCCGCAACCGGATCGACAACCCGGATCCCGCGCACTCGAGATGGTCGGCCTATTGCTCGATCTACTTCGCCGATTCCGACGCCGACGGCCGCCAGCAGGGCAGCTATGTCCTTCGCGTCGGCGGCAAGATGGACGGCGTGCGCCTGCCGAAGGAATTGTTCTACGTATCGCGCGTGATGCAGAATGAGCATCCGGACCTCCACATCATCGGGCACTGGAGTTATCCGGCCGGCACCAAGAAGACGATGTACGTGGCCGCGAGCCACTGCGACCAGGTCGAGCTGTTTCTCAATGGCAAATCTCTGGGCGTGCAAAACAAACCGACGGTGTTCGTCGACCCCTATAAGGGCGGACGGGCGCCCGGCAGCGAGCTGCTGCTGAACGAGGACACGGGCTGCGTTTACGCGTTTGCGGACGTGACCTTCGCTCCCGGAACGCTCAAGGCCGTCGCCACGAAGGCGGGCAAGGCGGTCGCTGAACAGGAACTCCAGACTGCCGGCGACCCTGCTGCAATCCGCCTCACACCTCACACAGGTCCAAGAGGCCTTCAGGCGGATGGAGGCGACGTGGCGCTGATCGACTTCGAGGTGGTGGACGCGCAAGGCCGCCGCTGCCCGACCGATGAGGCCCGGGTGGACTTTGCCGTCACCGGCCCGGTCGTGTGGCGCGGCGGAGTCAACAGCGCTATGCTCGACTCGACCAACAACCTCTACCTCAGCACCGAGTGCGGCATCAACCGCGTTGCGGTGCGTTCGACGCTCCAGCCGGGAGCGATCACGGTGACGGCCACCCGGTCCGGGCTAAAGCCGGCGACCGTGACGATCCAAGCCAAGCCCGTGGAAATCGCCGCGGGATTGGAACGTGAGCTCCCGCAGCGGCTGTAGGAGCCGGCCAATCCTCCCGTCAGAGCCTCGGCCAAAAGGTCGCTAGCGCGCCAAGCGTCTCCACCGCGCGCCCGCTTTTGAGCTTCTGACCGCGGCTTCGATAAAAGCCATCCCTTCAATACCGTCCTCAATGGTCGGGAAATCGAGGCCCCGGGGCATCGGCCGATTCTGGACCTCCGCAGTGATGGCGCGGAACGCCTCGAGGTAAACGTTGCCGAAGGCTTCCAAGTACCCCTCGGGGTGCCCAGCCGGGATGCGCGCGAAACGGCGCGCCGGCAGGCCGATATAGGCGTTGCCGCGACGCCAAATCTCTCTCGGGCGATCCGGAAACTTGACCGTGAGCTCATTCGGATGCTCCTGATGCCACTCCAGCGCGGCCTTGGTTCCGTAGATGCGAATATTGAGATTATTCTCCTCGCCGACACTGATCTGCGAGGCATGCAGCACTCCCTTGGCTCCGCCCTCGAAACGCACAAGAATGCTGCTGTCATCCTCCAATTTCCGACCGGGCACAAATGTTGTCAGATCGGCGCATAGCTCCGCAATGCGAAGGCCGGTGATGTAGCGGGCCAGATTTTCCGCGTGGGTGCCGATATCGCCCAGGCAATTCGAAGCGCCGCTCTTGGTCGGATCCGCCCGCCACGAGGCCTGTTTCTGCCCGGTGTCTTCAAGCTTCGTGCTCAGCCATCCCTGCGGATACTCCACCACCACCTTGCGGATGACGCCCAGGTGCCCGGCCCGAACGAACTGCCGAGCCTGTTTTACCATCACGTTGCCGGTGTAATTATGCGTGAGGACAAAAACCTTTCGGGTCTTCCGCACGACCGCGCGCAGCCGCTTGGCCTCCGTGAGATTAAGGGTCGCCGGCTTGTCGCATACCACATTGAACCCGGCCTCGAGAAAGAGACGGGCAGCGGGGAAATGTTCGTGATTGGGCGTAACGATGACGACAAAGTCCATGCGCCGGGAGCCGGGAAGGGCGGCTTCGGCGCGCGCCATTTCCGCGTAGGTCCCATAGACCCGCGCCGGATCCAACAGGAGATCCGCGCCCGAAGCTCGAGACCGCGCCGCGTCCGAGGAAAAAGCCCCCGCCACAAGCTCCGCCTTGCCGTCCATAGAGGCGGCCAGCCGATGCACCGCGCCGATAAAGGCGCCCTGCCCGCCTCCGATCATGCCAAAGCGAAGTTTTCGGCGTATCATGGTTTCTTGCGGCGGAAAGCTGCATCAAAGGCGCTTGCGTTGCCGGGGAAGTCGAGGCGCCGCACGAATGCCGCCGCTTCTGTGGCGCCGTGAACCCGGTCCATGCGGACATCCTCCCACTCAACCGAAAGCGGCCCGCGGTAGCCCGTTTCGTTGAGGGCGACGATCACATCCTCGAACTGGATGTCGCCCCGGCCCGGCGACCGGAAATCCCAAAAGCGGCGGGGATCGCCGAAGGCGGTATGCCCTCCGAACACCCCGACCGAGCCATCGCCGTGTCCCCACCAGGCGTCCTTGACGTGGACGTGGAAGATTCGCTCTCCGAGCACGCGGATAAATTTCACATAGTCCACGCCCTGGTAGGCCAAATGCGAAGGGTCGTAATTGAAACCGAATCGGCGGTGGCCTCTGACGGCGGCGAGCGCCTGTTGCGCAGTGGCAAGGTCGAAGGCAATTTCGGTCGGATGAACCTCTAGGCCAAAATTGACGCCTGCCCGGTCGAAAGCCGCCAGAATGGGCAGCCAGCGGGAGGCGAAGTCCTGAAATCCCTTCTCCCAATACTCCGCCGAGGTCGGCGGAAATCCGTAAAGAGAGTGCCAGATCGACGAACCGGTAAATCCATTGACGACCGCCGTAAAATCGTCGCGTGCGCTTTTCCGCGCCGGCCGGGCGTCGAAGAAGGCTCGGGCAGCCCGCGCAGTGCGCGACATCTTGGCCGCGGCGCGGCGGCGCACCCCTTCGGGTTTGCCATCCCCCCAAACGTCGGCGGGCAGAATGGCCCGGTGCCTTTGGTCAATCGGATCACAGACCGCTTGCCCAACCAAGTGGCTAGAGAGCGCATGACAGGTCAGGCCGCAATCGGACAACAGACGCCATTTCTCAGCCAGGTAGGAGCGCGACTCCACCGCCCGGTCGACGTCGAAGTGGTCCCCCCAACAGGCGAGCTCAAGCCCGTCGTATCCCATCTTCTTGGCCAACGGAGCCAGCTGGTCGAGGGGCATGTCTGCCCACTGGCCCGTGAAAAGCGTCAGCGATCGCGGCATAAGGATAACAAGAGTGGGTTCAATTCGGGGCGAATTCCGGGGGGATGGCGGTAACCGGTTGGATTTCGATATCGCGGTAGAACACTTCGCCGCCCTCCGTCTGAAGACAGATCTGCCCCGAATCAAGCGTCACCAATCCAGACGGCGTGGGCATTCGCGCGTGCTGCAGTCGGTTGACGACCTTGCCATTGACGACGTGGACGCTGCTGTCACCCAGGCAAATAAGATCGATCGTGTTCCACTCCCCATGGGGCTGTTCGTTATCCTCGACCCTCCGGCAGCGGTTGCCGATAGGGCGGCGTCCAACGAAGACCGTGGGTGTTCCCTGCGGGTCATAGAAGTACGTGCTCACGGCGCGGTCATGGATAATTTCACGGACAGTCCGGGCAGTCCCGGTCACTTCAGTCATGCCTAGCGCGAAGAGATCACCGAAATCTTTCTCCTGAATCTGGAACTCAAGGCACCGAGGCCAGGTGAGATGGTCGACGCCTGCGGGGCCCTGCGCAAAATAGAGCAACCCGGCATCCAGCGCAGCATGAGTGGTCCGTTTGTAGCCCCATTTCTTCTCGCCCCATTTCACCTGCATTCGGAGATGAAAATTCCCAAAAGAGTCATGGGTTGTCATCACTCCGAAGCCCGCTCCCGAGACGTGAATCGCGGATCTCCCCTCTACGGATTCGATTGCGAAGACATGCAGCGGATCGCGGTCAAACCCGATCGGCTCAAGGTAATTTCCCTTCTCGTCGCGCTTCAGCCCGGGAACCTCCGTCTCCGGTGGCGGAGCCGCCATGAATGTGCTCCAGCCGGAAAGATCATGGCCATTAAAGAGGGGCCGCCAGGCGTCGGCCGCCTTCAGGTGCGCTGCCGCCAGCAATGCGCCGGAAATCAGAGTGCGGGGGTATCGCATGCGCTGTCACTACCGATTCCCTGCGGACCAATGCAACCTTGAAGTCCCCGGCTTCAATTGGGATCGTGTCCCCATGCCCCTCTTCTACGCGTGCCCCCGCGGCTTGTTGGTTGCCTCATGGGTGTCCCTGGCCGCGGCCCCGGCGCCCCTCCCCGCCCAGCCCAGTCTTGGCTACGAGGATACCCCGCTGATCCCGGGCACCCCATGGCACGTGCATGACGGTCTGAGGCCGCAGCCGCGCGTGGTGACACCCGGAGCCGGCTTCAGCCAGATGGCGGCTCCCCCGTCGGATGCCATCGTCCTTTTTGACGGCAAGGATCTTTCACAGTGGGAATCGATGGAAGGAGGACCGCCCGGCTGGAAGATTGTGGACGGCGCGCTCGAGGTGGTGCCGGCCAAAGGCCAGAGCCATCTGCGGACCAAGCAGCGCTTCCCCGACTTCCAATTGCATGTCGAATTCGCCACGCCGGCATTGGTCAAAGGCACGGGCCAGTATCGCGGGAACAGCGGTGTCCTGATCAATGGCATGTACGAAGTGCAGATCCTGGATTCCTACGCCAATCCCACCTATCCTGACGGGCAGGCCGGCGCGCTCTACGGTCAGACGCCGCCGTTGGTCAATGCGTCGAAGCCTCCCGGAGAGTGGCAGACCTACGAGATACTCTTCGAATCACCGCGCTGGGACGCCGGTGGGTCATTGGTCAAGAAGGCCGTGGTCACGGTGATCCAAAACGGAATCGTCGTGCAAAATCATCGGGAATTCTTCGGTTCGACCGACGGAATCAACGGCATCCCTCACAAGGCCCTCGGAATTTACCACCTCCCCCATTCGCCCGAGGTCGTCATCGAACTGCAGGAACACAAGAACCCGGTTCGTTTCCGCAACCTCTGGATCCGAGCGTTGGGCACCTACGACCTGCCCGGGCCCTGAAGACGGTTCACTCTCGCGGCTTCAGGTGCTGATCGAGAAAATCCAGATAGACGGCCCAGTCACTGGACACCATGCCGTGCCCGCCGGAGTGCATATAGTAGGCTAGGTCACCGCCGACGAGCTGGCCCGCGGGTGGGAA
>Ga0302325_10015415_pt1 | contig 16249 bp, 12 predicted proteins | sample Palsa_T0_2_FD_201948 | JGI IMG/M metagenome (GOLD analysis project Ga0302325, IMG submission 201948) | Peat permafrost microbial communities from Stordalen Mire near Abisko, Sweden - Palsa_T0_2 | ecosystem: Environmental > Terrestrial > Soil > Palsa > Peat permafrost | place: Sweden: Abisko... | reverse complement strand
TATTCGGATCGGCGAATCACCTTCGAATCTCCCGCCAAGAACGAATTGTTTGTCATGGCAAGAGACGGCGACATAAGACAGGTGATGTTGAACCTCATGCTCAATGCGATCCACGCCACGGCCGCGGGGATCGGCGAAGTTCATGTGTCGGCCATGGCCGCTGGTCAGGAGATTGAGATCAGCATTCGCGATAATGGCAATGGGATGACGGCCAAAACATTGGACCGGGTTTTCGAGCCCTTCTTCACGGAGAAGCGCCGACAGCAACGTCCCGGCACCGGCCTGGGCCTTTCGATCACCCATGCGATCGTGCTCGATCACGGCGGTCGCATCAGCGCCCAGAGCGACGGGCTGGGAAAAGGCAGCCGATTCACCATCCGCTTGCCCGCGGTGAACAAAGGAGTCGAAGTTGCAAATGTCGCTTGATCGGACAGTTCGGCCCCTGCGTGTGCTCATTGTCGAAGATGAGTCGCGTCTTCGGGATCTATTGCTCGATGTTGTCCCTGACCTGGGTTTCCCCGCAATTGCCGCGCGCTCCGCTGAAGACGCCAAAAAGCTCATGGAGGCCGAGCCCTTTGATATCGTGCTCCTTGATCTGCAGTTGCCCTTGATGGGTGGCATGGATTTTTTCGAGGAAGTGCGGGGGCGTTGGCCCAGCGCCGAGGTGATTATCCTCACCGGCTTTGGCGACCTGGAAGCCGCGCGAAGAGCTATTCATTTGGATGTGGTGGATTTCCTCAGCAAACCGTTTCATTTACAAGCCATCGAAATCGCATTGGAAAGAGCTCGACGGAGAAGTTGCTCCAAACACACGATACGGGAACGGTCCGAGATTTCTGAGACGGATGCCGCGAGCGTCGCCGATTCGGATGATGTGACACTCGCCAAGAGTGAGAAGCGACAGATTCTCGCGGCGCTGGCGAGGAACAAAGGCAATCGCACCGCCGCCGCCGCCGAACTGGGGATTAGTCGAAGAACGCTTCACTATCGGCTGAATCAGTATCGCAAAAACACGTGATGGCCTCCCGGGTGAACGCCAGTTGGGTTGCGACAAAGCTCTATTTACGGGCGGTGCGGAGCACCGCGCTGGTTCTCGAGGTTGACCACTAACGCGCCGACAACTCCCCGCTCGGCCACGATCCCATCATCCAATCCAGGCTAAACGGTCCAAGATGGCGATAGATGTCGCCCTGCTGGCTGCCGACGGCAGACGCCCGCTATAATGCCGCGGGCTTCCGGGAGACCCGGCAGCGATGCTTCGGGGAAGAATCCGGGGAAGAATCGTCGAAAGGACCATCGCGTCGTGACCACTGCGACCGCTTCTGATCTGACCGTTCCCCTGCTGGGCGGTCGGCACCATTTTCTGCTGCGGCGGCTGCATTCGCTGACGGGAATTCTCTTTGGCGGTTACATCATCATTCATCTGCTGGTGAACGCGACGCTGGCCGAAGGATCGCGCGTGCCGGGGGAACCGACGGTGTTTCAACAGCAGGTGGATAAGATCCACTCACTGCCGTTTCTGCTCGCCGTCGAATGGACGTTTATTTATCTTCCCATCATCTTCCACACGATCTACGGTATATGGATCACCCTCACCGGACAGCCGAATGTGGATCGATATGGCTATGCGAAGAACTGGGCGTATGTGGGGCAGCGGATCAGTGCCATTATTCTGGCGTTTTTTATCCTGTTCCATGTGCTGAGCATGAAAGGGTTCCTCGGCTCAGCGCTCACGTTTGATCCAACCAATGCCACACAGACGGCGGTCAATCACTTCCACGCCCATTGGTGGGTTGGATATGTCTTATACCCCATCGGTATCCTCGCAGCGACATATCATTTGGCCAACGGCTTCTGGACAGCGGCCATAACCTGGGGACTGACCATCAGCGCTCGCGCGCAGCAACGCTGGGGCGTGGTGTGCATCGGCATTTTTCTTCTTACGTTTCTCTCGGCGACGACGGCACTGGTGGCGGCGCTGCGTCAGACACCAGACTGGAATCTTTCCAATGTCGAGAATGTACGGGAGACGCACTGATGGCGGAGGCGACCGCCCATCTTGTCGAAACCTACGCCAACGGCGGCGAGCGGCTGGCGGAGGCAGTGCGCGGATGGAGCGATGCGGACCTCCGCCGAGTGCCGCCCGCTTCGGCGGGCCCGGAAGTGGGGAAATGGAGCGTGCATCACCTCATCATTCACCTCCAGGATGCCGAACTGGCGTTTGCCGACCGCATTCGGCGGGTGATCGCGATGGATGAGCCCTCGCTGCTCAAATGGGATGAGAATGCGTTCTCGCAGCGTCTGCATTATGAGGGTCATTCGTCCGCCGATGCCATCGAACTGATCCGCCTGATCCGTCGGCAATTGGCCCGCGTGTTGCGAAAACTTCCTGAGTCTGATTTGGAAAGAACCGGCATTCACAGCGAGCGCGGACCGCAGAAGCTAAGTGCTATCATTGGGTTTACGGACTGGCATCTGAATCATCACCTGCGGTTTATCGAAAGGAAGCGCGCGGTATTTGGCAAATGAGGGCTCATCGCTACGCGCGGCGGGTCTCGAGAATTGAGGACCGGATGAAATCTTTCGGTAATGTCGGCTCGCCCGCTCGCGCCCTCACGGACAAACGGAACCCGCTGGCCCGCTAAGCCGCGAGTGGCAGAGATGATCGCGCACGGACAGACAATGATCTAGCAACCAGGAACTTTGAAATGGCATTGGCATCTAACAAGCGTGTGATCGTCGTCGGGGGCGGGCTCGCGGGATTGGCTTGTACGATCAAACTTGCCGAGCAAGGCGTCTGCGTCGATCTTTTTTCAATGGTGCCGGTCAAACGCAGCCATAGCGTTTGCGCCCAGGGCGGCATCAATGCCTGCAACGACATCGCTCGCCAGCAGGGATTCAGCGAATGGATGCACTTCGATGAAACGGCCCTGGGCGGCGATTTTCTCGCCGACCAGCCGCCCATTCTGGAGATGACCAATTGGGCCCCCAAGATCATCGATCTGCTCGATCGCATGGGTGTTCCGTTCAACCGCACGCCCGAAGGACAGCGTGATCTGCGGCTGTTCGGCGGAAGCTTGTTCAAACGCACCTTTTTCGCCGGAGCGACCACGGGTCAGCAATTGCTCTACGCCCTGGACGAACAAACCCGCCGACGCGAGGCGGATGGGCTGGTGAATAAATTCGAATTCTGGGAATTCCTCTGGCCCGTGATTCATGATGGGCAATGCGTCGGCATCGTGGCACAGGACATGCGGACAATGGAAATTCGCGCCTTCCGTGGCGATGCGGTCGTCATGGCGACCGGCGGCAACGGCCTGATATTTGGCAAGAGCACGATGTCCGTCATCTGCACCGGCGGCGCGGCGTCCCGCTGTTATCAAGCCGGCGCCAAGTACGGCAATCCCGAGTTCGTGCAGGTCCACCCAACAGCGATCCCCGGCGAAGATAAATGCCGGCTCATCAGCGAAAGTGCCCGCGGCGAAGGCGGCCGCGTGTGGGTACCGCGCAAGCCCGCCGATCCTCGTCCCCCAAATGGTATTCCGGAGGCGGAGCGATTCTATTTCCTCGAAGAACGCTATCCGAAATACGGCAACATCGTTCCGCGCGGCATCGCCACGCGCGAGATTTTCCAGGTCTGCACGGAAATGGGCCTGGGTGTCGGCGGCGGGAACATGGTCTATCTGGACCTGCGCGACGAGGTAAAGAAGCGCGGCCGGGCGGCCATCCTGCACAAGCTCGAAGGCATTCTGGAGATTTACGAAAAATTCGTCGGCACCGATCCGCTCGATGAGCCGATGAAAATCTTCCCGGCTGTTCATTATTCGATGGGCGGCTTATGGGCCGGTTTCAAAAAGGACGATAAGAGCGGCGGACTGAAGTTCGGCGATCCGTCCAACATGATGACCAACATTCCCGGCCTGTACGCCATGGGCGAAGTCTCTTTCGCCTATCACGGAGCCAATCGATTGGGGGCGAACAGCCTGCTCAGTTGCATCTTCGACGGACTTTTTGGCGGGACATGCATTCGCAATTACATCAGCGATACCATCCCCCTCGCGGCGGCCGATGTGCCGCAGAGCGCTTTTGATTCCGTGGTGAAACAGGAGAACGATCGCGTGCAGCGATTGATCACCAGCACCGGAGATCAAAATCCGTATCTGCTGTGGCAGGAAATGGGCCGCGCGATGACCGACAATTGCACGGTGGTTCGGCACAACGATCGATTGGAGAAGACCATCGACCAGTGCCAGGAATGGAAATCTCGCTTTGGCCGGGTGAAGCTATCGGACACTGGGATGTACACGAACCAGAATCTTTCGTTCGCCCGCGCCACCGGCGACATGATCAAACTGGCCGAGGCGATTCTTCAAGGCGCGCTTCAGCGGAATGAGAGCCGCGGCGCGCACTACAAGCCAGCCTTCCCCGATCGGGATGACGCCAACTTCCTGAAGGCGACGATCGCGACTTACGATGCGGCCAATGACCATCCGGTGATCAGTTTCCAGCCGGTGGACACCAGCCTTGTTCCGCCGCGTGCCCGCACCTATGGAAAGAAGGCGGATGCGGTTCCGGCCGAGAAAGCAGCACCCACAACCAAGCCGGCTGCTCCGCCAGCACTCGCCGGCGTTTAGGAAACCTGAAATTTCTCCTTCCCCGCGCTAGATTGCGGGTGAGGCGCTCCAAGCCGTGATTGATTGTCCCGTGACTTCAACCGCCGCGACATCAGCGTCCCGCCGGCTTGGTCGCGGCCGAAATCGGATCGAGAAAATCGTGGTCTGGCGGGAAAAACATCACGATGGTGCAGGGTACAAAGGACGCAGGTGCATTCTGGTCGTCAGGTATGCGCACGTGCGTCCATCGACCGGCGCTGCTCTCGACGGTGCCATATGCCCGAAGAATCTCGCTGTCCCCCGGAACCGGCGGAAGTGAGAAAGTATAACTGTACTCCAGACCATCGATATGAACGACCGACCCAGCCGGCACGGATGCCACAAATTTGCCGTAATCAGGAGATGCCGCATTGCGTGCGCTCACCTGCGGCGACCAAAGCTCCAGTTGCTCCGCCGTCCACCCGCGAGGGCAGGCGAAGATTCGCCCATTGGTGCGCAGGCGGAATGATTCACCTCTGTGATAGCTGACCGCATATTTGGGATCGTTGCTCACGTCTTGATACCTCTCCTCGACATAAGCACAACCTGTTGTCACGACGAAAACAGTCGCCAAAAGAATGGCGTAAAGAAATCGGTTCATATTTCGCTCCGCTATCGCTGGATGCGTTAGGCGAGAGGTTGCAGCGCGTTTACTTCGCGATTGCCACGGCCTGGGCCTGATCGACCAGGCGCTGGGCCAGTTGATCTGTTAGCTTGTCTCGGAGCGATTCAAGCATCGCCAATTCATCGGCGGTAGACGATGCGGCGGGGCTGAGCCGGCGGTCATGGCTATCAGCGCTGACCGAAAGCACGACACGCCCGCTGCCCACTTCGATGAGCGAGCCGGCGGCTGTCCCTTTCACATCAATCTGTTTGCTGGGAATGAGAAACGCGCCGATGATCGTTACATCCGCCAGCGCCAAACTCGTATCATCCGTCGAGCGGTCGACTGTGCCTCCGAAGACGAACAGATAATCAGCTCCGAGATCACGTGCAAAACGGCGCATCTGATCGCCCTGCGGTTCTGCCAAAGAGCGGTGAAGGCGACGATTATCCGTGTCGACGGTGCCGTTGACGGGGCAGACCATCGAGCAGGTTTTGCTTGCTTTCCGCAGCGCATCGAGCATTCTCTGCGGGGGAGCCACTTCACCGAGCTGTGCAACGGCGATTCGCGCGGGAAAGCTCAGCTGACGCGCCGGCTGCGATGAAATGGCGGCCTCGCCCAAATCAGGCGGTGGCTGAGTGATCTGCGATACGAAAGCGGCATAGTCATCCCCCTGAACCTCGCGCGGCGAGAGGCCGTCGGATTCACAGCCGCCAAATAGAAACAACGCTAAAAGCGAGGAGACTGAAGATGCCGCCCGCAACTGTTTCGATATCGCCATGACGCTCCTTAAGAACCCCTGGCCGTCCGACGAGACGCAACGGCCAAGTATTGTTAGTTAGCACTTACTATTCATCGCGGCCTCTGATTTGTCAAGCAATTATTCTTACGCGATTCGAAAGGTGAGGAGCCCAATTGTGCCGGATATGTCAAAACGCCGGCGTTTCTGTCTTTATTCGGCGCTCTAAGCTCGAACTTCAAATCGGACGTCGAACATCCAACGTCCAGCGCGGAAACTTCGAATGGGCCGAGCCCGGAAGGGCACGGGCTTTCCTTGTTGGCACATCGCGCCCCCGGGCTTGGCTAAAGCAAATGCTTTGCCAACGCCGCGCCTCCTCCGTAACGTGTTTGATCATGGACCAGACGCTGACCTAACTATGGCTGAGCCGATCAGATTGGAATATGTGAAAGCCGTGCCCAAGATCGGCAATTCGCCCTTCGGCGTCGCCTCGGTCTGCATGGCGGTGGCGGTCTACCTGTTCACGATAGCGGCTGGATTCTTCGGCATTACACCTTTCGAATCGATGGGAAACCAGAAGGAAATAAGAGTTGCAGTGGCCGCTGCAATCCTTGGCATCCTGCTGGCCATTCGCGGCATGCAGGATTCGCGGTACAAGCAACTTTTGGCTGTTGTCGGATTGGTACTAAATGGATTGGCTATTCCCGCCGCACTGTTCCTTCTGCCGTGCTTATGATCATCTTGTCCCGGTGCAGCCGGGTACCGCACGCTTTGCCAACATCACCTGTCTTCCGTAACGTGTTTCGTTATGGACCAGATGCGGATCGAGCCGCTAACCAAACCGTTCACCGCAACCATCACCCCGCCGGGCTCCAAGAGCCTGACAAATCGCGCTCTGGTACTGGCGGCGCTAGCCAGCGGGGATTCCGATCTTTCGAATCTCCTCCTGGCAGACGATACACGCGTCATGATCGATGGATTGACACGCCTGGGTTTCATTCTGGATGTAAATGAAGAGGAGCACGCGGTACGTGTACGCGGCGGGGGCGGAGCGATCGCAACCACGGACGCTGACCTCTTTTGCGGAAACAGCGGAACGACCATTCGCTTTCTCACCGCATTGTGCGGCGTTGGGCGGGGGAGCTTCCGATTGGATGGTGTTCCGCGAATGCGCAAACGACCGATCGGCCCGCTGGTTCAATTGCTGGGCAACCTGGGGGTGCGAATTGATTACCTGGACGAGAAGGACTTTCCGCCGCTTTGCGTTCACGGCGACGGACTCGCCGGCGGAATCGGAAAATATGGATCAGAGCAATCCTCGCAATTCCTCTCGGCGGCGATCATGGTTGCTCCCTATGCGCGACATGAAGTGCGAATCGATCTGGATGGACCGCAAACGAGCTGGCCTTATGTCGCGATGACGATGCAACTGATGGACACGTTCGGTGTGACGTCGGAATTAATCCGCGATCATCGCACAGGTCTGCCCGAGCATCTGGTTGTGCCGCGGGGAATTTATCACGCCACGTCGTATGCGATCGAACCAGATGCCAGCAACGCCAGCTATTTCCTTGCCGCCGCGGCGGTTCATCCGGGGGCAAAAGTCACGGTCGAAAAACTCGGCAAGCGAAGCTTGCAGGGCGACGTGGGCTTTGCGGATGTGCTGCATTCGATGGGCGCAAGCCTCGTTTTCGGACCCGACTTCATCACGATCGGCGGGCCGGAAAAGCTGGAAGGAATCGACATCGATCTGGGACAGATGCCCGACACTGCGCAAACGCTGGCGGTCGTGGCGCTCTTTGCCCAAGGCCCGACGACCATTCGCGGGCTGCACACATTGCGGGTGAAAGAGACAGATCGCCTGGCGGCGCTCTCGGCGGAGCTCACGAAGCTCGGCGCCCAAGTCGATATCGACGGCGATGCCCTCACGATTCATCCGCCCCAGGGCGGTCTGCGCGCAAGCCGCATCCAAACCTATGACGACCACCGCATGGCCATGAGCTTCGCCATCGCGGCCACCAAATCCGCGGGAATCGCGCTTGAGAATCCCGCTTGCGTGAACAAAACCTATCCCCGATTCTTTGACGATCTCCAGCAAGTCAACCAAAGCAAAGGCGAGTAAACCCACATGGCAATTCGAGTCACCGTCTGGAATGAATTTCGACACGAGAAGAAGATGCCCGCCGTCGCCAAGATCTATCCCAAAGGTCTTCATGAAGTCATCGCGGCCCATCTCCGCAAAAGCGACGATTTGCACGTCAAAACCGCGACGTTGGATGAACCCGAACACGGACTGAGTGAAGAGGTGCTGAACAATACCGACGTGCTCACCTGGTGGGGCCACGCATATCACGGCGATGCGCAGGATCTGATCGTGGAGCGCGTCTACCATCGCGTGCTCAAGGGCATGGGCCTGATTGTTTTGCACAGTGGCCATTTCTCCAAAATATTCAAGAAACTGATGGGGACAACCTGCGATCTGAAATGGCGCGAGGACCACAATGAACGAGAAATCCTCTGGGTCACCCGTCCGGGCCATCCCATCGTGAAGGACATCGACGATCATTTCATCATCCCGCATGAGGAGATGTACGGCGAGTTCTTCGATATCCCCGAGCCGGAACTGACGCTCCTCATCAGCAGTTTCAGTGGCGGCGAGGTTTTCCGCAGCGGATGCTTGTGGACCCGGGGCGCAGGTTCGATCTTCTATTTCAGGCCCGGGCACGAGACGTTTCCAACGTATTACGACAAGAACGTATTGAAGGTAATCGAGAACGCCGTGCGGTTTGTCGCTCCGACGCCCAGCCCCAAACCGCAGGCGTTCGGCAATCGGCCACGGGGATGGATCGATAAACGAATTGAGACGGAAAGCGTGTCGACGACCGCGACGTGAGGCCCGTCGAAGCCCTCCGTGTACATGCAGGGCCCCATTCGAGACAGCGCGGAACCGGCAGGTCGCGCAGTGCATAATTGCAGTAGAGACACCGGCCTGACCGATCAGTGCGCACGGTCATGGCGGCGATTAAACCACGAGGTTGGCGGCGCCGGCGTTGGACTCGATTTGCTCGACGCTTTTGCAGCCGGGGATCACGCAGGTGACGGCCGGATGCTTGAGGCACCACGCCAGCGCCCATTGTGCCGGATTCACGCCGGGCGGAACTTCCTCGCGAATGATTCGCTGTGCTTCCTCCAGTTTGGCATCACGGGCGGCAGGCTTCTGATTGGCGCGATGATCCTGCCCTGTGAATGCTGCGCCAGGTTTGTATTTTCCGCTGAGATATCCGCTCGCAAGAGGCACGCGCGCCAGCACGCCCAGATTCTGCCGTTCACACGATGGAAAAACGCGTTGCTCTGGCTCGCGCTGAAGGCGATTGTAAATCACCTGAATTACCTCGACGTGCGCGCCGGCGGAATCCTCGACCTGCTTCAGATTATCGTTGCTTCCAATCGAATTGCCCACGTGGCGGACCTTTCCGCTTTTGATCAATTTGCTCAGCACATCGCGCACATCCTGCTTGGGAAAATCTTCGTCGCCCCAGGAGTGGTATTGCAGCAGATCGACATAATCGGTCCGCAGAGCGCGAAGCGATTCGTTGAGCTGTTTTTCCACATCGGCCGGAGTGCGCGGCTCCGTGCGGTTCATGTAGCCGTGGAACTTGTGGCCAAATTTGGTGGCGATGATCCAGTCGGCGCGCGCACCTGCGATCGCCCCGCCGATCAACGATTCGGAAAGATGATCCCCATAGCACTCGGCCGTGTCGATCAGATTCAAGCCAAGTTCCTTCCCGCAGGCCAGCATGCGGGTGGCTTCGGATTGTTCGAAATCCTTCCCCCATTCACCGCCGAATTGCCAGGTCCCGATGCCGACGACGGAAACTTTCAGGTTCGTTTTGCCGAGCGTGCGGTAGAGCATGAGGAATAGTAGGAAAGGAGAATTCGAAGGACGAAAGTCGAAATTCGAATAAAGGCTCAAAGGACGAATTACCAAAATGAGCAACCGAGGGCCAAGCCGTTTCGTCATTTGAGCATTGGAGCGTTTGGACATTGATTCGTCATTCTAATTTTCACTTCAATAGCCTTTGTGCTGCTTTCCATCTGGCGTCACGTCTCCATTTCCGCCTTGGAGAACTTGATCGACGGTTGTCGTGAAGGTGTTCATCGCGCTGGCCGAGACTTTGGGCGATTGGAGGGTGCCGCTTACGTTGACCTGCAACAGTTCGTGGCGCGCGCTGCTGATGAGATCGCTGATGATCGGAAGCTTGGGCCACGTGGTGTTGTCGGTGGTGAAAACCATGCTGACGCGCTTGGTATCGAAATCGAGATGCCCGGTGCCCTGCATCACCATCTCCTTGGCGCGCAATTCGATCTGCTCGAAGGTAACCCGCTGGCCATTGATACTATATCGCGCGGTCGCTTCGGAGAACGGACTGGTAATGGGCAGAGCGAGATTGGTGATCTGCAGCAGGCCCAGCACCAGCGGGATGTGATACATGTCTGAGCCGGTCACGGCCACATCTCCCCGCCCTCGGCGGCTGGTGGGATCATTGTAAGTACCTTCAACGGCCAGGCTGGCGGCGAGAGTTCCATGAATGTTGGCGTTTTTGTCGCCGCTCATTTCCCTCACGTCCGCCCCCTGGAGCACCAGGCCGATGGCGTAACGGCTGGGAGCATGATCAGGGAAGGCCCATTCCACCTGCCCCGCGATCTCTCCGCCGGCGATTCGGCCCTGCACCTTTTGCACTTGCAAAACCTCGTTCCCGGTGGGTTTGTTCAATTCCAAGTGCAGGTCAGTCATTGAGCGCTGCGCGAGAAATAACGAGGTTGCATCCACTGTTCCCGTAAGCTGGCTCAATTCTCCGTCGCGCGAGCTTCCCGACAAATCAGCAATGCCCGCGACATTGGATAGCGGGACGCCCACGTCCATTGAGGCATCGTCTGATTTGATCTTCACGGCAAAATCCACATTGGGCGGGGGATCCGCGCTGGGAAGGCTGCTGGGCTTTGCGGCGCCTGCGAGCACCGGCGCAACCGCGGAAGAATGAGGCACTGGTTGAGTTGCGGGAGAAGCCGGCGAGATCGTGAGCTTCGAGAAGTCAAACGCGATCTTCCCCTTCATTTCCAGTGATTGAAGAAATTTGGCCAGCGCCGTTGGGACAGCGTGGCGCAGATCGTCATCGACGAGCATCTGCTGGCCGGCGAGGCGAAGATCCCATGTTGCCGCAGGAGTCCGACTGCTGCCGCTGGTCGAGCTTGCGCTGAAGTTACCAGTGCCCGAGACGTTCACCGTCGCGCCGCCGTGTCGAGCGCTGATATTGCTGAGCGTCACCTGATCCGGCGAGATGTTGAGCGTGCCCGTGATGTCGTCGAGCCGATAGGGGGCTGCATCTACGGTGGCGGAAAGATTTCGGGGCGTGATGGAAATGGCATAGCCACTGTCGATCGCGAGCTCGTCAGCGCCGGCGGCGCTGCCGGTGTAATCGACCGTCACATCCGCCGAGCCTACCGGATGCACGGCGTCCCAGCCTTTTTGAGCTGGTTCGGGAAGCAGCGCGTAGAGCGATTTGTCCAGCTCAAGATTCGATGCACTGGCTGAGATGTTGATCTCCGGCTGCCCACCGGGCCAGGTTATTGAGCCGTGCGCGCTCAGATCCGAATCGCCGCGTTTACCCTTCACGTCGCGAAGGAGGAACTTCTGCGCGGCAAGGCGCAGCGATCCAGACAGATCGGTCGCGGCCGTTGGACCTCCAAATGGGGCGAGCGTGCCACCGTGCCATTCGATGCCCAGGTCAAGATTCAAATCTGCTGGGGAGGCCGGCCTGTCGGATACCGTGGTTGGTGCACTGATGGTACCGTCAACGTCGATCGTTCCACCCAATCCAAGTTTCTCGATCCACGCGCGGCGATCCGCGGGGAGCGCGTTTAACAGATCGCGATCGATCGGCACGTCTGTCGCCACCACATGCAAATCAGGACGAAAATCAAGAAGATCCGATTGTTCAGGCCCAGCGGTCATTGGGCTGTTTGCGAGGAGTGCCGGCGGGACGAAGGAGGAATCCGTGTTATCGCCCCACGAGACCGAGCCATCAAGTTTGAGCGTGGCCGCTCCGCGCTTCATGCTGGCGCGAATGACATCCAGGCGATCACCCTGAATGTGCACGTCGGCGGTAGCACCGTCCATGCGATACGGGAACGCGACCAGCGAGCCCGAGGCGTCGGTCACATGGATATCGGTGGCGATGGTCCAATGCGATTTCTTGCCGCGATCGCGGGTCACCGCAACGGCAAAATCACCACGATAGCGCGGCAGCTCTCCCCGGCCGGGGGCATCGAACATGCGAAGCGCTTTGACCGCGCCTCGAGGATACGCCGCCGTGAGCGCTGCCTCATTGGCCACGTTTTTGCCTGCGATGTTGATGTGGATTTCCACCTCCGGGCCCAGAGGCGCCATCCATCCGTTGATTTCAAAATCGGCATTGGCATTCGGGCCACCGTCAATTCCGTGCCCGTGAATATGCTCCATGCGCATCGAAGGCTCGCCGTTGGTATCGGGACCGACGGCGATTTTCCCCGTCACATGCTGCACGGGATAGGAGAATTTTTCGTAACTGAACTGGCCGTCGATAATCTGCATTTCGCCGGCCACCTGCGGCACGGAATCGGCTACCGTACGATCGATATCCACCCAGAAGCTGCATTTTCCTTGCGGCTTGAATCGATCGTAGATCTCGCGCACCGGTGCAGGCATCGAACTGACATACCGCGGCGCGGCCGGCACGTAGATGCTTTCATTCTCCGGCGACGTGACGTGCAGGTGCAGCAGCGCCGAGGGGTTGTAACCGCCGATATGTCCATCGGCCTTGAATCCGTTGAATTCGACTCGGCCGCGCGCCCCCGTGATGTCGATTCCCTGCTGCGTGAAGGTGAACCGCCCCGCCACGCTGTCCAGGTGCAGCGGCGTTGGCTCGAGCAACGTCTGCAGATGATCGACAAATGGATTGTCGGTTAATCCGCTGATCGGTGTGTTCAGCCCGGCTATTCGCAGTACACTCAGCGACTGCTTCGTGAACGCGAGCCTGCGGGTTTCATCAGCGCCCATCCATTCTTCGGGCCGCACCGTCGCGGTAACGCCATCCAGATCCATCTGCACTCGGAAAAGTTGATTGGGATCATCAGGGCGATAATCCAGATCGGCATCAATCATGCCGGCCAGTTGATGATCTTCCACCCACTTACGAACATCCGCCGCCAGCATCGCCCGAACATCCGGCCCGATCACGAAATTGCTGAGCCGCGCCTTCACGTTATACGTCCCCATGACGACATTGCCCTCGACGCTGGGGCCCACGCCTTCAACTTCGCCGCGGCTCTGGAGCCGAAAATGGTAGCTATCGGGTTCCGGCGTGGGTGAAAATTGCCCTTCGAGCGAAACTGAACTGGTCGCCGGCTCGGCGCCGCGGCCGACCTGGCTGTACTCAACGCTCGCGTTGCGCAGCAAAATCTCTGGCAAGACCAGCGGCCGACCGCCGTTGGGGCTGGACATCGACAGACGCGGGCGCTTGGGGTTGAGCCAGGGGAAACTCCATTGTCGCGTTTCGACGTTTTCGGTCAGGCGAACTCGAGGCTCGATGGCGACGATGCGCGTCGCCTCCAGCTTCCCGGAAAAAAGTGTCTGCGGATTGTACTGGATCAAAAATTCCTGGGCGGAAAATAGAGGTGAATCCTTGTCGTCCTTCTCACCTTTTTTTTCCCGTGCGTAGACGCGCACATCATCAAGCCTTAGTCCCTCGAAGATGGAGAGGGTTGCCTTGCCAACTTCGACGCGACCACCCAGGAGGCCGGAGAGATAGTCTTCGGCCATCATCTTCACCCGACTGGAATCGGTGACATACCAGTACGCCCCAATGATGCCCAGAAGAAGAGCGAACAGGCAGATCATGCTCCACCGTCGGCCGGCGGAGAGTCGCTGGCAGAAGGGATGGCCGGCGCGCCAGGTGCGATCGAACAAGCGGTCGGGGCTGTTTAGGGAGCGGGGCATAGGAATTAAAAAACGAGAGAAAATGATGATCGATCAATGAGGAATGATGACTGGTCCTTGATCATCAATCTTCATTCTTTATTCATTAATCATCATTCCTCCGCGGGACGCCAGTTGCCGCCGCTACAACTGCCATCGGCACGTCGGCGGGGACGCGATAACGTATCGAGCCGATCGACGCCGCATGCACCACAGTAATGTATATCGCCGGTAACAGCAGCAACACTTTTGCCGGCATCGGCAGGCGATTGCCCGTGAGCCCGCCCAATGTCATCAGAAAAAGCGGAAGCGTGTAGAGCAAGCCGACCAGAACATAACGCGGATCGCGACCGTACTCGCGGCTCAGCGGAATCGGACTCCAGATTCGCAATAATTTGTTGATTGTCAGGCTCAAGACGCGGCTGGGATTTTGCTGGATGAATTGTCCGGCCAGTCGCGACAGGTAGGCCGACCGCTCGATTTCCCCCATGCTTTTAAGCTCGGGCATACGGGTAATGAATGACTGATCGCTCGAGCCGTTCGCGGTGGGATTGAAGCCGTCGTACAACGTGATGCCGCCGTTGGTCGTTGTCCAGATCCAGGTTCCAAGCCGCGCGCGATTTCGCAATGCCCAGGGGAACAAGAAGAGCAGGATCACGACACCGGCAACCATCGCTTGCCGCCATTGGTACGCCCCGCGGGTGAGCGGGTTCAAAGCAGCGATGAAGACGGGCAGCAGGAGCGACGAGGGGCGAACCAGCACGGAAAGCCCCAGCCAGAGCAATCCCACGACCGCCGTCGCTGGCGATGTGACCAGCGCCATTCCCCAGATGAGCAGCGTCGTGAACAACGTTTCGGCGAGCAGCAGGCCTGTGAAATAAATCAGCAACGGATTGAGCGCGACCAGCACGGCCGCGAAGATCGACCGCCGGAGGCTGAGCCAGCGCCTTGCCAGGAGATAGACTGCCAGCACGGTTGAGCTATCCGCGCACGCCTGAGCGATGCGGACAATCCGGATAGAGCCGCCGCAGAGCGCGATGAAAATCGGATAGCCAGGAGTGCGGTAAGCGAAGACATCGGCATCAAAACGTGCATCGTGGAAATGGAGGCCCCGTCCATGCAGCAGGTTTCGGCCCAGGTCGAGGTATTCTCTTTGATCGGGTAGAGCCGCGATCTGAGCATCGGCGACCGGTAAATGGAGAACCCAAGCCAGGCGCAGCATGAAGCCGATGCCGACCCATACCGCAAGCCAGGGAGAGGGCGGGTTGGATCGCTTCATCACCGCAGGCTAACCGCCGGGCCGTTGCGGCGGCAAATGGATTGGCAAAGGGCATGCTCGGCGACTGAACATCGTTTACACTTCCACGGACAATGGCTCGATCGCAAACCTTGGATGTCCAGCTCTGTGCGCTGATCGATGCTTTGGCGGCGGTGCGAACTGACGGTGCGCCCCAGCAAGCAATCGAGCGATTCCGCGCCGATGTGGAAGCGACGCGCTTTCATCTCAATCGGCGCGAGGACGGACCGGCAATCGTTGCATTGCTTGGAGGCACGGGCACCGGGAAGAGCACGCTATTCAATCGCATTTTTGGCAGTGAGTTGACGGCCACGAGTTTTCGCCGCACGTTCACCGCCGGACCGGTCGCTGCGGCACAGGATGTGAAATCGCTGCCGCCCGGGTGGCTCGGTGTCGAGACGGTGTTGGTCGATCCATCGCAACTGCCAGCGCGGGGTCAGGCGGAGGTGTTAATGATCGTGCCGGCGAGCAATGAAATCACTCGCCGGATCGTGCTGGTGGATACGCCCGACCTGGATGGCGATCAGCCGTCGCATCACGCGCAGGCCGATCGGGTCTTTCGGTGGGCGGACGCGCTGCTGTTTCTGGTGACGCCGGAGAAATACCAGATGACGGAGCTGCTGCCATATTACCGGCTGGCCACTCGTTACGGCGTTCCCACCCTTTTTGCGATGAACAAAGCCGAATCCCCCGCCGTCGTGGACGACTACGCTCAGCAGCTTGTCTCGCGCGGCGATGTTGCTCAAGATGCGATCTCGGGCGGTCTTTTCGCCATCCCCCGTGATGATGCGGGTTACGAGCCACCGGCAGAGATGAATCTGCAATCTTTGCGCGCCAGGCTCGCGGCAACCGAATCGTGTGGCGCCGATGCTCGCCGCCGAGGGACCGGCCGGCGCATCAGTGATTTACTGGGGCGATTGCGCGATCAGGTGATCGCCCCTCT
>Ga0302325_10015414_pt1 | contig 16249 bp, 15 predicted proteins | sample Palsa_T0_2_FD_201948 | JGI IMG/M metagenome (GOLD analysis project Ga0302325, IMG submission 201948) | Peat permafrost microbial communities from Stordalen Mire near Abisko, Sweden - Palsa_T0_2 | ecosystem: Environmental > Terrestrial > Soil > Palsa > Peat permafrost | place: Sweden: Abisko... | reverse complement strand
GCGCCAGCGGCACCGCCGCCAGCCCGACGCCGCCCGAGGCGCCGTTGATCAACAGCGTCCGGCCGTCGGAGACGCCGAGCAGATCGAGGCACCGCGTCGCCGTCTCGACCGCCACCGGCAGCGCCGCCGCGGCGGTGAAATCCAGCTCCTGCGGAAGCGCGGCAAAGTGGCTGAGCAACGCCTGCTGCGCCGCGGCGTCCGCGGCCGACCCGAATACCCGGTCGCCGACGGCGACGCCCGTGACACCGTCGCCCAACTCGTCGACGACGCCCGCGGCCTCCACCCCGGTCCCACGCGGCAGCTCGCCGCCCATCGCGCCGCTGCGCAGCTTCCAGTCGATCGGGTTGACGCCGACGGCATGGACCGCGATCCGCACCTGCGAGGGGCCGGCATGCGGCTCAGGGGCGTCGACGAGCTCCAGGACCTCAGGGCCACCGAACGCTGCGTACTGGACGGCTTTCATCAGATCGCTCCTGGTCGTGGTGAGAGGCTGCGAGCAAGACCCTGGTCACGCATCGCCTTGCGGTAGTTGATCGCGACCGCGTCGAACTTCAGGTGCATCTCCGCGGCCAGGTCGAACGGCACGCGCTCGGGCCGCTGGGACTCGACGACGCGCCGGTCCTGCTCAAAGATCGTGCGCTCGAACTCCTGCAGCACCTCGGGCGGCTGGTCGGGGTCGTAGTTGCGGGCGATCAGGACGTAGCCGGCGCAGCGGTCCTCGGCGATCGGCTGCGAGGCGAAGAGGTAGACCATCCCCGCCTCGCCGCCCCAGCCGAGGCGGAGCACGATCGTGTAGGGCAGCTGCAACCGGTAGCGGCTGCGCCGCTCGGGCGTCTGGATCGCCTCGTTGGCGAACACCGGGAAGTCGTCTGAGTTGGGCGCCTCGGGCCGGACGATGTCGTAGGACAGCACATGTCCGTCGGTGGCGACCGAGTAGTCGGGCACGACCGGTCGCTCGGGGTCGCCCAGCAGGCCCGGATGGACCCACGGGAAGTGACCGAAATCGGTGAAGTTCTCCAGCTGACGCGACGCGTCGGCCTCCCAGGTGAACGGACCGCAGGGGACCGTGATCCACTCAGCGTGGTCGATCTCCGGAACATCCGGCAGTTCCCAGCGTGGCGGCCCCATCGCCACCCACATCAGGCCGAACGCCTCTCGACAGCGATATGCCGTGACCCTCGCCTTGCCGGGGATGCGCGTCGGGTCCGCCAGCTGCGGGATCAGCCTGCAGACCCCGTCCGCCCCGTACTGCCATCCGTGGTAAGGGCACATCAGCCGATCGCCGACGACCCGTCCGAGCGACAGCGCGGTGCCGCGGTGGATGCAGAGATCACGCAGCGCGTGCGGCGCGCCCGCGGAGTCACGCCAGATCACGATCGGCTCGCCGAGCAGCACGACCCGAGCTGGGCCGTCGGCGAACTGCGACAGAAACCCGACCGGATGCCAGCACGCGCGCAGCGCCTGGAAGTCCGGGGCCGCGGCTGGCGGCTCGGAGTGGATTGCCGGCGCGGGCAACGTTGGCGGCGCTGCCGGCATTGGCGGCGCTGCCGGCATTGGCGACGCTGCCGGCATTGGCGACGCGGGGTTGGTCACGTCGGCGGACATCGCCCCCACAGGCTAATGGGGCGTTCTAGGGCAATTCACTGCGGAGGGGACGCAGCGACTTGCCAGAGAACCGTCCGGCAGCGCCCTACGACCTGTCCGGCGTGCAACGGCGGACCGTGCGCAGCAGCGTCTGGTCAGGCGCGAGCCAATCCAGCCCGCAGGCGGTCGGCGCCGGGCCGGCAGTCGACGGCAGCAGCCAGAAGTTGTCGTGGACGGCCGCCGACAGCGGCGGGTGGAGCGTGCCGCGGAAGCTGACCGTGACCGAGCCGACTCCGTCCGGGACGATCCCAAATGCCGGCGCTCCCGCTCCACTCAGCAGCGCCGCGACGGTGCCGGGCGCGGCGCCGCAGTTGTCGACCGGGCCACGCCGGTAGACGACGACCAGGCAGAGCCCCTGCTGGGCGTATTCGTGACGGAGCGTCGCCAGCAGCGACGCCTGGCGCGCGCGCTGGGCAGGCGGGACGCAGCGCACGGGCCGCATCGGCGCCGCCAGCAGGTGCAGCGACGGGACCAGGTAGACGCGGCCGCCGGCCGGGACCGTCCCGAGCATCCTGATCCCCGCGGCGAGGATCCCGCTCTCCGGCAGCCGTCCGAGCCGGTGCACGGCGATCCGGTCAGCGGGGCGGCGCGGGCGGCGCAGCGCGCCGTACTCGGCGAGCACGAGCGCCGGCACGGGCGCCGCAGCGGTCGTCCCGGGCCGCGGGTAGGAGCGACACGACGCGGGCGCCGCGGCCGCGGTCGCCGAGGACGTGCGTATCGGGGGCGCCGCGGTCACCGCGGTCGTGGCTGCCGCCGCCCCCGCGGCCCAAATCGCGAGGTCCGCGAGCACCGCGGTCACCATCACCACGATTGGTCGATTTTCACGGCCTAGTCGTGAAAATCGGCCACATCCCCGTGCGGCCGGACCCCGAGCGACCCGACCCGGGCCGGTGGGACGCGGCGCACGACCTCCGGAGCCCGTGAGATGCCGAGCGCCGCGCCTGGCGCCGATCCCCGCCGCCGCCCGCCGACGCGCCCGGCTCACCGCGTCACCAGCAGGTTGGCCATCATCCCCATGTCCTCGTGGGCGAGGATGTGGCAGTGGAACACGGTGAGACCCGTGAACTGCACGAAGTGGACCCGGACGACGACGTAGCCGCCGATCGGCAGAACGATCTCATCCTGGTAGCCGTTGAACGCAACCGGTACGCCGTCGACCGAGATCGCCTGCATCGGGTACGTGTGCAGGTGGAACGGGTGCTGCTCGTCGGTTTCGTTGACGATCTCCCACTGCTGCACGGTCCCGAGCCTGGCGCGGAAATCGATCTGGTGCGGGTCATACGAACGGCCGTTGATGAAGAAGCTGGTGCCGGCCGGATTCTCGGAGAACACGATCGTCCGCCGCCGCGCGGCTCGAATCCGGAGCAGGTTCAGCTGGTGCGGAAGGATCGTGCGCGGCGTCGGCACCGCTCGACGTGCCGCGCCGCGGGTGACCACGGTCGCCAGCCGCGCGCGCGGGTAGTGGTCGTCGCCCTGGTCGTAGGGCAGCGTCTGCAGGCTCGCTCGGCCGGGCTTCGACGCGCCGGTGACGAGCACGTCCCACCGCTTGCCGGGTGGCAGCACCAGCGTCGGCTCGCGGTCGGGGTGGATCACCGGATGTCCGTCCTGCGCGATCACCTCGAACGGCGATCCCGGCAGCGACAGGCGGTAGAAGATGTCGGCGCCGATGTTGGCGATGTGCCACAGCTGCGTCTGACCGGGCGCGATCGTCACCGTCGGGTCGTACTGACCGTCGACCAATCGGGTCGTCGGCGCGTCGGAGTCGATGTCTCGTGACACGATCCGATCGCCGTGCACCTGCACGTCGCGCAGCGCCAGGTACCGCTGCGGCAGGCCGCGCAGCGATGCCGGCAGATCGTGCGTCAGTCCCCGCACCTCGATCAGCCCGGAGAGTCCGTCGAATACCTGCTCCTCGGAGCCGGCGTTCGGGTAACGAGCCGCCTCGGAGGCGGGCACCATCAGGTGCGAGTGGTACCAGAAGGTCCCGGTCGGGGCGTCCCGCGGCAGCCGGAACCGGTACTGGAACGACCGACCCGGATTCACCGTCACGAAGATGTTGTCGGCGTGGCCGCCGGGCGAGATCTCGAGCCCGTGGAAGTGCAGGTTGGTCGGCTCGTCCAGATGGTTGACGAGCTTCACCTTGACGAGGTCCCCGGGCGCGATCGACAGCGTCGGCGCCACCCACGAGCCGTCGTAAACCTTCGCGATCACCCGGCGACCGGCGATCCGGACCATCCGCGATGACGCGATCAACGTCACGTTCAACACGCCGTGCCGGCTGCGGTACACCCGCGGCTCGCGCAGCGGGACGCCGCCGGCGCCGCGGGCGGGTCGCAGCGGCCCGACGCCCGGCGGCGGCGGGGCGGGGGACATCGCCATCCGCGCGCCAGCGCCCGCCGGTGCGGCAAGCGCCACCGATCGCCTCAGACCCCCTCCGGCGACGACCACGATGACCGCGCCGAGCGCCAGCGCAGCAGCCAGCGCCCACGCCGCCCGTTGCAGGCGCGCCCTCACCTCGGGTCGGGGACGCCACCCAACGCTCGCGCCCGTCGCATCACGTCGTCGATCATCGGCCGGGTGAGCTTACCCGTGAACGTGTTCTGCTGAGACGGGTGATAACAGCCCAGCAACACCCTCCCGCCGATCGTCGCCTCGGCGCCGTGGCCGAACTTCGGCCGGGGCCGCGAGACCGTCGAGCCGCCGCTCGCCAACACGCGCAGCGCAGCGTCCCAGGCGAACGAGCCGAGGCACACGATCACCCGCACGTGCGCGAGCAGCGCCAGCTCGCGCACCGCGTAGGGAAGACAGGTATCGCGCTCGGCCGGGGTCGGCTTGTTGGCCGGCGGCGCGCAGCGGACCGCGGCCGCCACCCAGCAGCCCTGCAGCGCCAGGCCGTCGTCGACTGCGACCGAGTCGGGCTGGTTGGCCAACCCGACGCGGTGCAGCGAGCCAAACAGCCAGTCGCCCGAGCGGTCGCCGGTGAACACGCGGCCGGTCCGGTTGCCGCCGTGCGCGGCCGGTGCCAGCCCGAGCACGAGCACCGTCGCGGCGGGATCCCCGAAGCCGGGCACCGGCCGCCCCCAGTACTCCTCGCCGGCGAACGCGGCGCGCTTGACCCGCGCCACCTCCTCGCGCCATCTGACCAGCCGCGGGCACGCGCGACACGAGACGATCTCCGATTGCAGGCCCGCCAGGCCTGCCAGGCCCGCCAGGCCGGCGGACGACGAGACGTCGCTCACGGCGAGACGGACGCCGGCCCGAGCAACCCGAACAGCAGTCGCTCTCGCTGGCGCGGGAGCCTGATCTCCAGCGGCGGCGCGTGACGGCCCCTGGCGGCGGTCATCGCCTACCCCTTCAGTGCCTGACCGTAGTGGCGCTCGTAATACTCGCGGTACGCGCCGGAGCGGATCGGCTCCCACCACTCGCCGTTCTGTCGATACCACTCGACGGTGCGCTCCAGGCCCTCCTCGAACCGCACCTGCGCGCTCCAGCCGAGCTGCTGGAGCTTGTCGGCCGACAGCGAGTAGCGGCGGTCGTGGCCGGGGCGGTCGGTGACGTACTTGATCAGCGACTCGTCGCGGCCGGTGAGCGCCAGGATCCGCTTGACGACCTCGATGTTCTCGCACTCGTCCGGACCGCCGCAGTTGTAGACCTCGCCGGCGACCCCGTGTTCGAGCACGTGCCCGATGCCGCGACCGAAGTCCTCCACGTAGAGCCAGTTGCGCACGTTGCGGCCGTCCCCGTAGACGGGCAGGTGGTCGCCCGAAAACGCGTTGAGCACCATCAGCGGGATCAGCTTCTCGGGGTACTGGCGCGGGCCGTAGTTGTTGGAGCCGCGGCACACGTTCGTGTGCATTGCGTAGGTGTGGAAGTAGCTCGAGACGAGCAGGTCAGCGCCGGTCTTCGACGCGCTGTAGGGGCTGGAGGGCTCAAGCGGCGAGCTCTCGGTGAACGAGCCGGTCTCGATCGAACCGTAGACCTCGTCGGTCGACACCTGGACATAGCGCAGGCCCCGTTGACGCGCGGCCTCGAGCAGCACATGGGTGCCCAGCGCGTTGGTGACCGTGAACGCGTACGGGTCGGCGATCGAGCGGTCGACGTGGGTCTCGGCGGCGAAGTTGACGATCGCCTCGGCGCCCGAGTCGTCAAGCACCTGCGCGACCGCATCCGGATCCTCGATCTGACCGCGCACGAAACGGATCTCATCCGCCACCTCGCGCAGGTTCTCCTCACGTCCGGCGTAGGTGAGCGCGTCGAGCACGGTCACGTCATCCCCGTGCTCGCGCACGCGCAGCGAGACGAACGTCGAACCGATGAATCCGGCGGCGCCGCAGACCAGAAGCTTCATGTTCTCACCAACGCGATCTCGGACATGAAGTTGCGCAGGCCGTCGCGCCAGCCTGGCAACTCGGGCGCGCCGCGGTGCGAGCGCATCACGCTGAACGCGGGTCGCGGTGCCGGCAGCGGGTACTGGCTCGTGTCGATCGGGTGGACCCGGCAATTCAGACCGCCGGCCGCGATCGTCGCGACCGCGAACTCATACCAGGAGCACTGCTCGGCGGCGGCGACGTGCAGCACGCCGAGCGGGCGCGCGTCCGCCAGCGTCACGAGCGCCCCGGCGAGATCACCCGTGTACGTCGGGCAGCCGATCTGGTCGTCGACGACGTTCAGCTCGTCGCGCTCGGCCGCGAGGCGCAGCATCGTCCTCGGAAAGCAGGGGCCGCCGGCGCCGAACAGCCACGAGGATCGAACGATCGTGTGAGTCTCAGCCGCGGCGTCCCCGACGGCCAGTTCACCGGCGAGCTTGGAGCGCCCATACGCCGACAATGGACCGGTCGGGTCTGACTCCAGGTACGGCGAACGCTTGGATCCGTCGAACACGTAGTCGCTCGAGACGTGGATCGTCCAGGCGCCCACGCTCGCCGCGGCGGCGGCGACGTGCCCGGCGCCGGCGCCGTTGATGGCGGTCGCGTCCTGCTCGTGCTCCTCCGCGGCGTCGACCTTGGTCCACGCGGCGCAGTTGACCACGACGTCGGGCCGCGCGTCGGCAAACGCCCGAGTGACGGTGGCAGGGTCGGCGATGTCGAGCTCCGCACGGGTGAGCGCGATCGGCTCATGGCCGGCGACCCGTGCCGCCTTGCCCACGTCCTGGCCGAGCATCCCGCCGGCTCCCGTGATCAGGATCCGCATTGCGCCAAGCGTAGAGGGCGCGCCCCCCCCGACGCTGACCGTCGGAGGCGCCCGGTCCGATCCGGCGGACCGAGCGCCGCGGCGAACCGGTTCGCCGTCAGACCGCCACCGAATCCGCGTGCTGGTGCTCGGGGGCGACGACCACCGAGCGGTAGCTCTCGATGATGTCCATGAACTCCTTGTGCTCGACCGCGGGCACCGCGCAGAAGTTCAGAGTCGCTGAGATCTCCATCGCGACCGCGTCGAAGTCCGGTTCGCTGATGCTCAGTGACTCGTGGGCCTTCGTCATGTCCAGGCCGGGGTAGCACTGCGGCCCGCCCGCCGCCTCGACCGACCACGCGGTGACGAGGAACTTGTAGCCCGGCGCGTTCGTGGGATTCCCGTGATGCGCGTGCACCGCCTCGTTCGCATTCACCGCGGCGTTCTCGAACAGCCGGTCCACGAGGATGTCGACAGCGCCGGCGATGCCGTAGACGCCTCCCAGCCGCTCATACAACGACGTTGCGTCAGTCATGGTGTTGCGCTCCCTCGATCGCTGATGTGGGGTTGGGCGGAGTGCTCGTGGCCGGCTGCCGCAATCGGACGCCCATCGAGCTCGTCGTCGACCGCCATCGCCTCGACCAGCCTTCGGAGCTCTTGACGCAGCCCTCGCAGCTGCGGGTCGCTGAGGCGCGTCTGGCAGACGACCTGCCGTTGCGCCACCGAGGCGGCTGACTCGAGCTCCGCGCCGGCGGCCGTCAGCCGTACGACGCGGACTCGCCGATCCCCGGGCCGGCGCTCGCAGCCGACTTTCCCCGACCGCTGCAGACGGTCGACGACAGGGCCGATCGCGTGCGCCGGCAGCGCCAGCCTGGCCGCGATCTCGGTGATCGCGCGCTCCCCGTCCTGCCAGAGCACGAGCATCACCAGGTACTGCGTGTACGTCAGGCCGATCTGACCGAGCAACGGCCGGTACGCGCGCTGCACCGCATGCGTCGCCGCATACAGCGCAAAGCACAGCTGATCGTCGGAGCCGCAGCCGCGTGGTTGCGGAACCGTCCATCGGGCCCTCCTTCCCGTTGCGTGGGACGCGTGAGCTAATAACGAGCGACGACGCCCTCTCAGTTCCCCAGCGGCGTGGGCTCCGGCGCTCGATCTCAGTCCGGCGACGCGTCGATCATGACCCCTAGCCCGCGCAGCAGGACCTTGCCCAGCGTCGGGTAGTAGATCGTGTCGCCGGGCTCGACGGTGCCGTAGACCAGGTACGTCAGGCCGTCGGGACCCGGCCGCAGCTCATGCGTGACCCCGCTCGCGGGCGGGCGGGCGACGATGTCGCCGGCGGTCAGGGGATGATCGTCGGCGCCGAGCGTGATCGTCCCCGAGCCCGCCAGCACGTAGAACAGCTCCTCTTCGAGCGCGTGGGCATGGGGCGGCGCGCCGGTGCTCCCGGCCGGCAGCGTGACGTGGTTGAGCCCGGCCTTGACCGCGCCGGCGGCCCGTCCGAGCGAGCGAACCTCGACGCCCGGGAAGCGGCCGGTGTCGACGTCGCCGAGGCTGACCACGTTCGCCGGCCGCGGCGCGTCGGGATCGACGTCGGGACGCTCGAGCGCGCCGGCCAGGCCCTCGGCCCGGAACGGATGCGGCGAGTCCAGCGGGACCCAGCGCGGGCCGGCCCACATCACGCCCGCCCGGGGCAGGAACGTGAGATTGGACTCCGAGCCCGAGTCGAACGCCAGCACCGTCAGGCCCTCGTCGCCGGCCAGCAGCGTGTGCGGGTGGCCGTTGGGCCGGTGCACGATCGCGTCGCCCGGTCCGATCGCGCACGCCTCGCCCTTCTGCCAGGCGAGGCCGCCGCCCGCCAGCACGTAGAAGATCTCCTCCTCCTCGCCGTGCACGTGGACCGGCATCTGCCGCTTGCCGGACGAGACCTGATACCAGCTGACGCCGATGCGCTGCGTGCCGACGACCGGGCCGATCCGCCGGCGATCGAACCCGATGTCCCCCTCGGCGACCGTTCGCGACGGAATCTCGTCCAGGCTGATGACGGCTGAAACGGCCACCGTCACGGCAGCGTACCCGGGATCCGGGCCGGATCTATCTCGGGCCGGTCACGGTCGACGGCGCGGCTGTCGCCGCGGGGCCGGTCACCGTCCGCGGCTCCGCGTTCGCCGTCGGTTAGACCGGTCAGGCGCCGGCGATCACCGAGCGCATCAGTGCCACGGCCTGTCCGCGTCTCATCGCCGCGGCGACGGGATCGGCTGGCGGCGCCGGACGCGATGCCGACTCCCGCAGCGCGATCGCCTCCGAGACGAGCGGATGCCAGCGCGGCGGCAGCGTCGCCAGCCCGTAGCGCCCCGCCCCGCGCTTGGACGTGATCTCGCCCGTCTGGATCGTGTAGGCGAGCCGCAGCACGCCGAGCACGCACCACGCGACGCCCCAGTCCGTGAGCAACGTCCTCCCGGCTTGCGTGCTCGGGTCGGACCCGGCGCGCGCCCAGCCGGCCCAGTACCCGCGCAGGTTGCCGCGGCACCAATCCTTCAGCGCCGACCGCTCCAGCCGGATGCCCAGCGCCGCCGGCGCGGGCCCACGGATCGCCACCCCGTGGCACGCGAGCGTGTGCCACGTGACCGGAATCACCTGGTCGTCGCTGAGCCATGCGCGCCCGTCCCGGGCATGTGGGACCTCCCCCACCTCGGCGGGCTCAGTGCGCAGTTGCTCGGCGGTCACATAGATCCCGTCGGTCTGCGCCAGCCCGGCGTGGACGGCGGCGAGCCGGTCCAGCAGCCCGGAAGCCGCGGATCCGACCACGCCGACGAAGTCGACGTCGGAGACGCCGGGCACGTAGTCGTCGAGCGCGGCGGACCCGGTCAGGTACAGCGCGGCGAGCGGCTGGGCCAGCCCGTCGTCGACCGCGTCCAGCAGCAGGCGGCCGACCGTCTCGGCGTCGTCGGGTGACACGATCCGCACGGTATCGGTGACAGCGCCGTAGGCCACCTGGACAAACGGACTTGTCCGGGTGGGCGTGGCACGCGGGCCCGAGAGGGGTAAACATACGTGTGATGAGTGAGGTTGAGACCGAGCCGGCCGCGGCGATCGCGGCCGGATACGCGATTCCGGCGGGCAGCTGCGACGAGCTGCTCGACTCGGGCGGGCGGCCTCTCTCGCACGCGCGCACGCTGATGGCGGCGCTCGACCGGCTCGGCCCGGAGGCGCTCAGCGCCGCCGGCAAGCGCCGCGACACGATCTTCATGCAGCAGGGGATCACGTTCGAGGTCGCGGGCTCCGACGGCGAGCGCCGCGACCGCGCCTGGCCGCTCGACCTCGTGCCGCGCGTGCTGACCAGCGCCGAGTGGACGATCATCAAGCGCGGGCTGGCGCAGCGGATCCGGGCGCTGAACGCGTTCGTCGACGACGTCTATCACGCCCACGAGATCGTCCAGGCCGGAATCGTGCCGTGGTCGTTGATCGTCAGCCGCAAGGAGTTCGCTCGGCCGGTGCACGGCGTCCGCCCCCCGGGGGGCGTCTACTGCCACGTCGCCGGCTGCGATCTCGTCCGCGACGGCGAAGGCCGTTGGCGCGTGCTCGAGGACAACGTCCGCACGCCGTCGGGGATCTCCTACGTGCTGGAGAACCGGGTGGCGATGACGCGGCTCGTGCCCGAGCTGTTCGCCGGCCATCGCGTGCGCCCGGTCGACCAGTACCCGTCGCTGTTGCTCGACGCGCTGCGTGCGGTGGCGCCCGCCGAGAACGAGCCGACGGTCGTGCTGTGGACGCCCGGCGCGATGAACTCGGCCTACTTCGAGCATGCGTTCCTGGCGCGGCAGATGGGCGTCGAGCTGGTCGAGCCCACCGATCTCGTGGTTCGCGACGCGGTGTGCTACATGCGTACGACCGCGGGCCTGCAGCGCGTGCACACGATCTACCGGCGCTTGGACGACTCGTTCATCGACCCGCTCGAGTTCCGGCCCGACTCGCTGCTGGGCGTACCCGGGCTGGTTCGGGCCTACCGCGCCGGGACCGTCGCGATCGCCAACGCGATCGGCACCGGCGTCGCCGACGACAAGGCGATCTACTCCTTCGTGCCCGCGATGATCCGCTTCTACCTCGACGAGGAGCCGATCCTGGAGAACGTCCCGACGTATCTGCTGTCCAACGACAAGGAGCGGGCTCACGTACTCGGCCGCCTCGAGCAGGTGGTCGTGAAGCCGACCTCGGAGTCGGGCGGTAAGGGCGTGTTCATCGGCCCGCACGCCACCAAGGCCGAGTTGCAGGAGCAGGCGCGGATGATCGAGGACGATCCGAGCCGCTGGATCGCCCAGGAGCTCGTGCATCTGTCGACCGCGCCGACCGAGATCGGCGACGGCCGGCTGCAGCCCCGCCATGTCGACCTGCGGCCGTTCGCCGTGTTCGGCGAGGAGATTCGGATCGTCCCCGGCGGCCTGACCCGCGTGGCACTGGAGGAGGGGTCGATGATCGTCAACTCGAGCGCCGGCGGCGGCTCCAAGGACACGTGGGTGCTCGACGACGGCGCCGACAGTGATCAGGGTGGGCGGGACCCCCTCCTGCCCCCGTACCGCCCGCCGCGACTGCCCGACGTCCGCTACGGCGGCACGTGGTCAAACCAGGCCCAGCAGCAACAGCAGCGCCGGGACTAGCGGCCGCGCGCGCCGATGCTCGCCCGGATCGCACAGGAGCTCTTCTGGCTCGGGCGTGACCTGACCCGCGCCGAGTTCACCGCGCGGATCCTCGACGGCGCGTTTCATGCCGACGTCGCGGGCGTGCCGTCACAGCGCGGGGTCGCGCTCAGCTGGGAGGGCGTGCTGGCGACGATCGGCGCCAAGCCTCCGGCGCTCGGCGAGGAGGAGGCCGAGGTTCCGGAGTACGTCGCGCTCGGCCGGATCGAGGTCGCCCGGCTGCTGACGCTCGACACCGACTCGCCCGCCTCGGTCGTCTCCTGCGTCGCCCGCGCCCGCGAGCGCGCCCGCACGATGCGCGACGTGATCTCGACCGAGATGTGGGAGGCGCTGAACTCGTTCTACCTGATGCTCGGCCGCTATGACCTGCACGCCGCGCTCCAGACCGGGCCCTACTCCTTCTACCAGGACGTCAAGGAGCGGTGCGGCCTGTTCTGGGGGTTGCTGGATCGGACGCTGCTGCGCGACGAGGGCCGCGCGTTCCTGGAGGCCGGCGGCCACATCGAGCAGGCCGACATGGTGCTGCGGATGCTGCGCGTCGCGATCCCGAGCGGATCGCTGGATCTGGACCCGCCGGCGCTCGAGACCGAGGCGATCGCAATGCTGCACGCGGTCGGCGGCTTTCAGGCTTACCGCCGCGCGGTCCGCACCTCGCCGACGGTCGGCCCGGTCGTCCGCTTCCTGCTGTTCGACTCCGCCTACCCGGGCTCCGTATCGGCGTCGGTCGACGCGCTCGCCGAGGCGCTGACGGCCGCCGACGCGCAGCCACGCTCGTCGCCGCCGGTGCTGCGGCTGAGTCGGCTGACCGCGGACCTCGAGCTGCAGCGCCGCGCGCCCGAGGCCGGCGCGGGCGTCGAGACCGTGCTCGAGCAGGTGCAGGGCGAACTCGAGCTCGTCGACCACGACATCGACGCGCGCTACTTTGCGATCGCGGCCCTCGCCGCCGTCCATCTGTAGATCTGTCCCGCCCGCCGCCACCACCATGAACTTCGCGATCCACTATCTGACCGAGTACGACTACGACGCCGAGGTGCTCGACAACCTCAACGCGCTCCGCGTCAAGCCCTACACGGGCGCCCGCCAGCGCTGCGACGAGTTCTCGGTACGACTCACGCCGGAGGTCCGCCTGCACCGCCACGCCGACTACTTCGGCACCGAGGTGGTCGAGTTCGAGGTCTCACGGCCGCACCGTCACCTGACGATCGACGTCCGCGCGCGCGTCTCGACCCAGCCCTACACCCAGCCGCCGCCGTCGACCTGGGAGGCGCTCGACGATCCCGCCTACCGCGAGGCCGGCGGCGAGTTCCTGCTCCAGACCGACGACGCCACGGGCGACCCGGTGTTCGCCGAGCTGGTCGCTCAGACGGGCGCGGGCCGATCGCCGATGGACACGGTGCTGCTGGTCTCACGGCTGATCCCCGATCGGTTCGAGTACCGCCGCGGCGCGACCTTCGTCGACTCCAGCATCGCCGACCTGCTGCAGGCCGGCGCCGGCGTCTGCCAGGACTTCGTCCACCTCGGCCTGTGCCTGCTGCGCCACCACGGGATCGCGGCCCGATACGTCTCGGGCTACCTGTTCGCGGACGGCTCCGACGACACACGCGAGTCGGTCGAGGTCGACACGCACGCATGGCTGGAGGCGCTGCTGCCCGGCGGATCGGCGGGGTCCGGTGCAGATCCGATCTGGGTCGGGATCGACCCCACCAACCGGGCATTGGCCGGCGAGGCCCACGTCAAGATCGGCCACGGCCGCAACTACGCCGACGTGCCGCCGATCAAGGGCGTCTACCGGGGCCAGGCGTCCGCCGCGCTGAACGCGTCGGTCACGATGACCCGCGTGGAGCGCACCGACCCGGCGTCGATCGCACGGTCGTGAACGCGGGCGAGCTCGCGTTCCTGGTCGACGCACAGCGCCGCAGCTACACGCGCGCCAGCCGCTCGCTGCAGGGCAGCTGGCCCGAGGACGCGCTGCTCGACGCGACCGCGATCGGGCAGCTGATCGCGCGCGTCCGGTACGGGACGCTCGCGACGGCGACCGCCGACGGACGTGCTCAGGCGGCCCCGGTCAGCTACGTCGTCACGCGTGGGCGACTGTGGTTCGCGACCGTCGCCGGCGCCCGGCTGCGTAACTGCCGGGCCAACCCATGGGCGTCGTTCGTGCTGATGTCAGACGACGAAGGTCGGCACGTCGCGCTCCGCGTCGAGGGCGCCGTGACCGTCCATGACCGGACGTCACTGCAGGATGCAGCTCCGGACTTCGACGAGCGCTGGAAGCTGCGGCACGGTGGCGACCCGCCGACCTGGGCCGCCGCGTTCCTGGAGCTGGCGCCGGACGTCGTCTACTCATACGGCTCGTGAGCCAGCGGCGGGTCGGCTCGTGACCGGATCGCCCCGCTCAGACGTATTCGACGTAGTCCTCGTGCGCCAGCCGCGGCAGGCGGTCAAACCACGGGTCGACCCCCGGCTTGCCGATGTTGACGACGAGGATCGTCTTCCAGGACCGTTGCGCGAAGAACTCGGCGTCGATCCCGGGACCGTCGAACCCGAGCATCGGGCCGGCCGCCAGGCCCGCGGCGCGGACCGCGAGGATGAAGTAGCCCGCCTGCAGAGCGCCGTTGAACCTGGCCAGCTGCTCACGCGTCTCGGGTTGATCGACGAAGTTGTCGCGCATCTCCGGACGGAACGGCAACAGCTCCGGGATCTTGTCGTGGAAGTCGGTGTCGACCGCGAGCACCGCGACCGCGGGCGCGGACACGGTCTTGTCCCGGTTCCCCTCGCTCATCAGCGGCCCCAGCCGCCGCTTGCCGTCCGCGGTGCGGACGAACAGGATCCGCAGCGGATTCGTGTTGGCCATCGTCGGCGGCCACTTGGCCAGCTCGGTGATCTCGTGCAGCTGCTCGTCGGTGACGGGAACGTCTGAGAACGTGTTCGCGGTCCGCGCGCTGGTGAACAGCAGCTCACGGCCGAGCGCATCGAGCGCGATCTGGTCCTCGGTGGCGCGGGAGTCGGCGGCGGAAGTGGTCATGAAAGCTCCGAGAGGAGATAGTTGAGCAGTTAACCATTGCCACGTTAGCAATGCGCAGCGCACAACGACCGCGGGGCCCGGACTGTCACCGCCCGGGCCCCGCGTTGCCGACTGCTTGTTGATGCGCTGCTAGTGGATGCGGACCGAGCGGGTCAGCTTGCCGACCTTGCCGGCGGTGTCGATCGACACCACGAACCGATACGTTCCGGTCCGCCGCTTGCTCAGCGTGACGCCGAACGTCGCACGGTGGTTGCGCACCGTCGCGGCGCGGTTGGCGATCAGGTGACCGTTGTGGTAGGTCCGGACTCGCATCGCGGTCGAGTCCTCGCTGCCACCCTTGGTCGTGCACGCCAGCGTCAACGTCTCAACGGCGACTTTGACCTTGCAGGTCACCTTGGGAAGCGTGACCGTGACCGCTTGGCCACTGCCTGAGCTCGAACCGCTGCCCGAGCCGGTCGGCGGGGACGAGGTCGCGCTCGTGGTCGAGGTCGAGGTCGTCGTCGACGAACTCGAACTTGCCGGCGCCGTCGCCGGCGCCGTCGCCGTCGCCGTCGCCGGGATCGTCTGCGTGACCTCACCCGTCGTCGGGTCGAGGATGATTGCCGGCGCGTGGCCGTAGCTCTGGTCGAAGTCGAACGCGTTCAACAGCGTTCCCGCAGCCGCGTCGGCAGACTCGCCGCCGATCCGGCCGAGGTTCCAGTTGTCCTCGATGAAGCTCGGAATCGAGGCCTGCTCGGAGAACGTGTTGTCGACGAAGTTCTGCTTCGCCCAGGGCGAGATGACCAGCAGCGGCAGGCGCGGACCGACGCCGCAGCGACCCTGCGTGGTCGTGTCCGAGATCCCGGTGTTACCGCACTTGCCCGCGCCGTTGAGCGTGTCGGACGCCGTCTGCGAGCCGCGGATGATGGGACCCATCTGGTGGTCATACCAACCATCGGAGTCGTCATACGTGATGAAGATCGCCGTGCTCGCCCAGTCCGGAGACTGTTCGATCTGGTCGACCTCCTGCGCGATGAACCGCTGCTCGTCGAGCGGGTCGGAGTAGCCGGCGTGGCCGTCCTCGTACTCCGGGGCCTTCAGGTACGAGACCGCGGGCATGTCGCCGGCCGCGACCGCGTCGTTGAACCAGGAGAGGTCGTACTGGTGGTTGACGCCATCCGGCAGGCTGGTGCCGACCTGCGCAACGCTGCCCGGCGACAGGTGCGTCGGGTTCGACGTCGACTGGTAGTACTGGAACGGCTCGTGGTGCTCTGAGTAGTCGGCGACCACCGCGCCACCGATGTTCGTGTGGCTGGTACCGCAGATCGGACGTCCGCTGGTGTACGACGAGGGCGTGAAACCACCCTGGAACCAGCCCCAGGTGAGCCCCTTGGTGTTCAGCAGGTCGCCGATGTTCGGACCGGTCAGCTCGGCGGTGACACCGCCCGGAGCGAGCGCTCCTGAGCCCGGCAGGGTCGTCGTCGACAGCGGCGTGGTCGCGTTCGAGCACTCGTCGAAATATGGCTCGGCGTCGCCGTTGAGCGTGCCGTCAACCACGTTCGTGCTGGTGCCACCCTCGGCAACCGCGCCGTTGGTGTTGCCGCTGATCACGTTGATCGCGCCTGGCGACGACGGGCCGAACTGCGTGTCGTAGAAGTTGTCGTTCAGCGTGAAGTGCTGAGCGAGGTTCCACAGCCCGGTGACCGTGTTGCCGTCGTAGTAATCCATCACGATCCCG
>Ga0302325_10015413_pt1 | contig 16249 bp, 10 predicted proteins | sample Palsa_T0_2_FD_201948 | JGI IMG/M metagenome (GOLD analysis project Ga0302325, IMG submission 201948) | Peat permafrost microbial communities from Stordalen Mire near Abisko, Sweden - Palsa_T0_2 | ecosystem: Environmental > Terrestrial > Soil > Palsa > Peat permafrost | place: Sweden: Abisko... | reverse complement strand
GCCGGACGCCTTCCTCGGCATGCCCATCGAACCGGATGCGGTCGGCCACGCGAAACGTGGGCGGCTTGCCGACGTCGTGCAGAAGCGCGCCCGCGGCCAGCGTCACCGTAGGATGGTGCAGCTTTTCGAGCAGCAGCAGGGTGTGCGTCCACACGTCGCCTTCCGGATGAAATTCAGGCGGCTGCGCGACGCCTTTCATCGCCTCCACCTCAGGCAGGATGTCGCCGAGCAGTCCGGTCTCGTCGAGCAGTTCGAAGCCGCGCCGCGCACCGCCTTCGGTCAGGATGCGCGCCAGTTCGTCGCGCACGCGCTCGGGCGAGACTTTCAGGATCAGGCCGTGCAGCCGTTTGAGCGCCGCCATGGTGGCCGGGTCGATCGCAAACCCCAGGCGGGCCGCGAAGCGCACCGCGCGGATCAGCCGCAGGTGATCTTCCTGGAAACGCGCCTCGGGCTCCCCGATGGCGCGAATCACCCGGCGGCGCAAGTCCTCCTGCCCGCCGGCGAAATCCAGCACCGCATTGGTATCGGGGTCCAGCAGCAAGGCGTTGATGGTGAAATCGCGGCGCAGCACGTCCTGCCGGGGATCGGTTTCGAAGCGCACCGCATCGGGCCGCCGCCCATCGCTGTAATTGGCGTCGCTGCGAAAAGTGGCGACTTCCACCTGCGACGTGTTCTCGCGCACCAGCACCACGCCGAAGTGCGCGCCCACCTGCTCCGAGCGCTCGAACAATTCCGTCACCCGATCGGGGCGGGCGTCGGTGGCCACGTCGAAGTCTTTGGGCGCGCGGCCCAGGAGGAGATCGCGCACGCAGCCGCCCACCAGGTACGCCTGATGCCCGGCGGCGCGCAGCCGCGCGACGATCGAGCGGGCCAGTTCTTCGGAGGTCATCTCCATACCAATATAAGTGGTCGCCCTATCGGGCTGGGCGCATCAACCATGAACTGCTGGCATGAACTGCTGGCCCGCTCGCCCCGCGTGTTAACATGTGATTGCCAACTCAGCCTGAGCACCTCTCGCATGACCCAGCCCCAGCGGCCCCGCGCCGTTAACGTCGTTGTCGCCACCACAGTCATGCTCTCGTTTATCTCCTTCTGGAGAGCGGCAGCCATTGTGCTGAGCGATCTGGCGTCGTCGGCGTACTACGTGGGCGGCATCGCCGAGCAAGCCATCGGCAAAGCCGCGCCGTGGTTCATCCTGGCCATCATGCTGTTCTCGTATGCGGTGCGCGCCATCTACATCGAGAGCTGCAGTATGTTCGTGCGCGGCGGCGTGTACAAAGTGGTGCACGAGGCCATGGGCGGCACACTGGCCAAATTCTCGGTCTCCGCGCTGATGTTCGACTACGTGCTCACCGGCCCCATCAGCGGCGTCAGCGCCGGCCTGTACCTGGGCGGTCTGATCAACGAGACCGGCGAGTACTTGAAGATCCCCGGCCTGCACGTTTATCCGGCTTACTTCGCGGCCGTGTTCGCCGCGGCGGTCACCGTTTATTTCTGGCGCAAGAATATCATCGGCATCCACGAGTCCAGCGAGAAGGCCCTGCGCATCATGCAGATCACCACCGTGATGGTGGTGATCCTGATCGCCTGGTGCCTGATTACGATTTTCAAAAACGGTTACCAGCCCGTCCCGTTGCCCACCTTGGCCAACCTGCATTTCAGCAAGGAAGGGCTGGGCTGGCTGCGCGGAACCGCGGCGCCCTCCATCACCATCATCGCGATCATGGTGGGCCTCGGCCATTCGCTGCTGGCCATGAGCGGCGAGGAGAGCCTGGCGCAGGTGAATCGCGAAATCGCGCACCCCAAGTTGAAGAACCTGGAGCGCGCCGGCTTCGTGATCTTCATCTACAGCATGCTGTTCACGTCGCTGGTGTCGTTCTTTGCGGTGATGCTTATTCCGGACGCCGCGCGGCAGAAATTTCTCGACAACCTGATCGGCGGCCTGGCCATGTTCCTGGTGGGGCCCATGTCTCTGCGGCTGCTGTTCCATGGTTTCGTCGTGCTGGTGGGCACGTTGATCCTGTCGGGCGCCGTCAACACGGCCATCATCGGTTCCAACGGCGTTCTGAACCGCGTAGCCGAGGACGGCGTGCTGCCGGATTGGTTTCGTCACCCGCACCACAAGTACGGCACTTCTTCGCGCCTTATCAATCTGATCGTCATCCTGCAACTGATCACCATTGTGATCAGCCGCGGCGATGTCTACATGCTGGGCGAAGCGTACGCCTTCGGCGTGGTATGGAGCTTCGCCATGAAGGCCCTGTCGGTGCTGGTGCTGCGTTACAAGCAGCCGCAAGGGCGCGGATGGAAGGTGCCGCTGAACTTCCATATCGGAGGCACGGAGCTTCCCGTGGGCCTGTTCCTGATCACCATCACGCTGTTTGCGCTGGCGCTCATCAACGTGGTCACTAAAGAAGTCGCCACCATCTCCGGCGTAAGCTTCACCATCGCCTTTTTCATCGTGTTTGAATTTTCCGAAAAGTACCATCGCCTGCACTCGGCCGCGCACTCCCAGGACATGGAGAAGTTCAACCTGAACACCAGTGAGGACCTGTCGGTGGAATCCGCCCGCGTGCGGCCCGGAAACGTCATCGTCGCGGTGCGCAACCCCAATCGCATGGAGCACCTGCGGCGGATTCTCGAAAAAACCGACACGCGCCGCATCGACATCGTGGTCCTCTCGGTCCGCCAGGTGACGCAAGCCGGTTCCGGCGAGCATCCTTTGGATGTCAGCCAGATCTTCTCGATGGATGAAACCGAGGTCTTCAGCAAGGTCGTGAACCTGGCGGAAAAGGCCGGCAAGCACGTGGAGTTGATGGTGGTGCCGGGCGGCGATCCGTACGCCGCCATCATGCAAACCGCCGAGCACCTGCAATCCTCGCGCATCGTGATGGGGCTGTCGCCCAAGATGAGCCCGGCCGAGCAAGGCGCCACGGTGGGCCGCGAATGGGAGAACCTGCCCGAGCCGCGGCCTTCGTTATCGCTGGAAATCGCCGTGCCGGGCGAGGAGGAGTCTATCTTCTTCAACCTCGGCCCGCATCCGCCCAGGCTGTGGCCCGAGGATATCGACCTGCTGCATCAGCTTTGGCTGCAACTTTGCGCCAAAGGACCCGGAGCCAAGCTGCATCATCGCGACATCGTGGGCGTGGCGCTGCGCCGCATGCAAGAGGAGATCAAATCCGGTCACACCGACGACGTCGTGGCGGACGTGATGCGGGAAGTTTTGAACGGGTCGGCGAAGCCGCCGGTGGGCGAACGCCGCGACTGACGGCTCCACCCACTCATCGCCCAACAGGCGCATAATTGAATTAATCTGCTTTGCATGCAGGAGGCGTTATGGGTTGCCGAATATGGGTGGTCATGTTGGTTGCCGTGGCCACGGCCATGGGACAGAATGGTGCACGACTTGCGGAATTGCCCTATTTCACCCCGAAGAGCTCCGGGGCCGTCGTTTTTTTTTCCGGCCAGGTGATGCTGGACGATGGATCGGCGCCCATCGATCCGGTGCGCGTCGAGCGGGTCTGCGATGGCCATGCGGTTTTCGAGGCCTGGAGCGACAAAAAGGGTGGTTTCAGTTTTAAAGTCTCGCCGGGCGGAAGCGAAGTCCTGCCGGGTGACGTCAGCCAGCCGGGCGCTAAGCCCCCCGATTCGAACGGCGCGACGAATCCCAACCACAGTTCCGCGCCCATTACCACGGCGCTGGTGGGCTGCGAGCTGCAGGCGGTTCTTGGGGGCTACCGGTCCGAACGCCTCAGCATCGACCCCAAGACCCTGGTAGACGACGCCCGCGTGGGCACCATTATTCTGCATCCGCTGTCGCGCGCCAGCGCGCTCACCATCAGCGCCACCAGTCTGGCCGCTCCGCCCAATGCCAGGAAGGCGTACGAAAGGGGTCTGGAAGCCATGCGCACGCAGAAGTGGGATGCGGCCGCGGTCGAGTTTACCAAGGCCGTCAAGGTCTACCCAAAGTACGCCGTAGCCTGGTATCGACTCGGGCTGGCGCGGCAGACCCGCAACGACGCGTCGGGCGCGGTGGAGGCCTGGAAGCAGGCGCAGAGCAGCGATCCGAGATACATCGAGCCATATGAGGAACTGGCGGCCCAAGCCGACCGCCGGGGGGATTGGGCGGAGTCGGAGAAATATTCGCACATGTGGATCCAGCTCGACCCGGAGGATTTCACGGGGGCATACCTGTTCAACGCCGTGGCCAACGCCAGGCTGAATCGCACGGAAGAGGCCGAGCGCGCCGCGCGGGAAGGCTTGCGCCTGGACAAGGATAGGAAGCTTCCACGCTTGAACTATGTGCTGGCTCTGATTCTGATGAAGGAGCAGCAATACGGCGAAGCGGCGCAACTCTTCCGCAAGTACGTGGAACTGGCGCCCAATGCCGGCGATGCAGCCCTGGTGCGGCAGCAACTGCCGAAGATCGATGAGATGGCCTCCGCCGCCCGCGTAAAATAAGAACGCCGGCGTGGCGACTCAGTCGCCTTCCGCCTGCCGTGCCTTGCGGATCAGATCGCCGAGCGCATCGTGCTCCAGCGGCGGCGAAAAATAGTAGCCCTGCCCGTAGTCGCAGTGCAAAGCTTGCAGTTCGGTGAGTTGGTCTTTATTCTCGATACCTTCCGCCACCACTTCCATGCCCAGGTTTTCCGCCAGCAGCAGGATGGTTCGGATGGTCTCACCCGTGCCGTCGCCCTGCGCCATATTGACCACGAACGACCGGTCGATTTTCAGAACGTCGAAGGGCAGCCGGTTCAGGCACTTGAGCGAAGCGTATCCCGTCCCGAAATCGTCGATCTTCAATCCCACGCCTAGGGTTTTCAGCCCGCCCAGCAAGTCGGCCACGGTGTCCAGATCGTCCATCAGGACGCTCTCGGTGATCTCCAGTTGCAGCGTGGCCGGGTCCAACTGCGTCTCCGCCAGGATAGCGGCGATCTGGGCATGCAGCTCCGGCTCGCGGAACTGGCGCACGGACACATTCACGCTGATTTCGAGAGCCGGCGAGGTGGGAAACTCAGCCTGCCACAAGCGCATGGCGACACACGCCTCGCGCAGCACCCAAAGGCCGATCGGCACGATTAGCCCGGTCTCCTCCGCCAGCGGAATAAACTCGTCGGGCGGCACGATGCCCCGCTCCGGATGGCGCCACCGCACCAGCGCCTCCACGCCCACGATTTTGCCGGTCTTCAAACTCACTTTCGGCTGGTAGTACAGCACGAATTCCTGGTTGTCCACCGCGCGCCGCAGGTCGCTTTCCAATTCCAGGCGGGCCACCGCCTGCGCCCGCATCCCGGCGTCGAAGACCTCGCAACGCGACTTGCCCAGCGACTTGGCCTTGTACATGGCCGTATCCGCGTCGCGCAGAATCTCCGTCGGCGTGCGATACGCCGCATTTCCGGGAGCGATGCCAATACTGGCCGTGGTGAAGACTTCGCGGCTTTCCAGTTTGAAAGCCGTATGGATGGATTCCCGGATGCGGCCGGCGATCCGTATGGCGCCCTCGGGGTCCACGTTCTCCAGCAGGATGGCGAATTCGTCGCCGCCCAGCCGGGCGATCAGGTCGTGCGCGGCGCCGCGGTTTCCCGGCGGCGCATGGCGCACCGCCGACCGCAGGCGTTGCGCCACATGGATCAACAACTCGTCGCCGGCGATGTGACCGAGGCTGTCGTTGACTACCTTGAAGCGGTCCAGATCCAGGAAAAGTACCGCGAACGGATACTCCGGCTCCAGCGCCACGCGCTCCAGGCAGGCCGCCAGCCTCTCGTTGAAGAGTGTCCGGTTGGGCAGCCCGGTCAGCGGATCGAACGCCTTGCTGGCGGTGATATCGGTCAGCGAGCCCGCCATCCGGATGGCTTTTGCCTGCCCGTCGCGCTGCACGCCGCCGCGGCTGAGCATCCACCGGTAGGAGCCGTCTTTGTGCAGCAGGCGATGCTCGATGGCGCATTCCTGGCTGGCAGGCGCCTCCCAGTGGGCGGCCAGTTGAGTCTGCAGCGAGGGCAGGTCTTCCTTGTGCACCCGCGACATCCACTCTTGCGGATCGTCGCCGATTTCGGCCTCGCCGTAGCCCAACATGGCCTTCCAACGAGCCGAAAAATAGACGCGCTGTGTTTCGAGGTTCCAGTCCCAAAGGCCATCGTTCGCGCCGCGGGTGGCCAGCGCATAACGCTCTTCGCTCTCGCGCAGGGCGTCCTCGGCGCGCTTGCGGTCGATCTGCGCCCGGATGCGGGCCAGCGCCACCGGAAAATCGACCGGCTTGGAGATGTAGTCGTTGGCGCCCAGGTTTAGCGCCTCCACTATCCGCTCGCTCTCGCCCAGGGCGGTCACCATGATGATCGGAAGACGCGCGGGTGAGAACCGGCAGCGCAGTTGGCGCAGCAGTTCGATGCCGCTCAGGCCGGGCATCATGCTATCCAGCAGCACCAATTCCACTTCGCGCCGGGCGAGCACATCCAAGGCTTCGTAGCCGCTGCCCGCCAGTTCCGTGGCATAGCCGGCCCTTTTCAGCCGCCGCGACAGGAGGTCCTGGTTGGTCGGGTCGTCGTCCACCAGCAGCAGGGGCTTCGGATTCGTCATAACCAGTCTCCTATTGCGTATTACGTTGGGGGCAGCACCGCCGGCTTGCCTGCGCGGCTCAGTGCGGCGTCGTGGCCCGGTACCAAGTCCATTCCGAAGTGGCGGCCCACGCCACGGCGGCGCGCTTCGAGAAATGCTTCGATGCTGCGCACCAGGCTTTCGAAATCCACCGGCTTGGTGTGATAGTCGTCGCAGCCCGCGTCCATGGCCTTCTTGCGGTCGCTGGCCATGGCGTGCGCGGTCAGGGCCACGATGGGGATGGAGCGCGTGGCCGGGTCCGCCTTCAGGCGCCGGGTGGCTTCCCAGCCGTCCAACTCCGGAAGACTCATGTCCATTACGATCAGATCCGGCGACTGGGCTTGGGCCGCGGCGATCCCGCGTTTGCCGTCGGCCGCCACGATCGCCTGGTATCCGCGCCGGGAAAGGCGGCGGGCAAGCATGTCGCGGCTGGACTCGTTGTCTTCCACCACCAGGATCTTAGGCATGCACGGGTTGCCTCCCCAGGCCGGCGGCCAACGGCGGCAGCGGCTGTTCGAACGGCTCCGGCGTATAGCCGGGCAACCGGATGGTGAAAGCCGATCCCTGTCCCAACTCGCTCTCCGCGCTCAAAGTGCCGCCCATCATCTGGCAGAATTGCCGGCTGATCGTCAACCCCAATCCGGTCCCGCCGAATTTCCGGGTGGTGGACGCGTCCGCTTGCATGAACGGCCGGTAGAGCCGGCCCAATTGCTCCGGACTCAGGCCGATACCCGTGTCCGTTACGCGGAACTCCACCCACTCCGAGCCTTGCCGCCGGACCCGTCCAGCCTCCAGCCGGATAACGCCCTGGCTGGTGAACTTGCAGGCGTTGCTCAACAGATTGAACAGCACTTGCCGCACCCTGGTCAGATCCGCCAGCATGGCCCCCAGCGGTTCCTGGCAATCCACTTCCAGCCGGTTGCCGTTCTTCTCCACCAGCGGGCGAATGGTGCCCACCACCTCGTGGATCACCGGCAGCACGGCCAGCCTCTCCAGGCACAACTCCACCTTTCCGGCTTCGATCTTGGAAAGATCGAGAACGTCGTTGATCAAGCCCAGCAGGTGTTTGCCGGCCGACCGGATACGGCCCAAATCGGGCAACAGATCCTCCTGGCCGCGTTCCTCGGCCACCTCCTGCAGCATCTCGCTATAGCCGATGACCGCATTCAGCGGCGTCCGCAACTCGTGGCTCATGTTCGCCAGGAAAGTGCTCTTGGCCCGATTGGCTTCCTCGGCGGCGTCTTTGGCGCGCACCAGTTCGCCTTGTACGCGCTTCAGCTCGGTCATATCCTGCGCCAGCCAGACGTACCCCTCCAGTGCGCCCGACCCGCCGCGCATCTCAGCCGAAGAGAACAGCACCGGAATCGGCCGCCCGCTCTGGGTGCGATAAGTACGTTCCACGGCGCTGCGCCGCGCGGGCGCTTCCCGCTCCAATATCACCTGCCGGGCAGGGCGCCCGATCAGATCTTCCTCTCGGTAGCCCAGCAAGCGCAGCGCGCTGGGGTTGACCCGCCGGATCTGCAGATCCGCATCCGTCACCAGCAGGGCTTCGTCCATGGAACTGAGGATGTTGTCCACATACTCCTGCGCCCGCTGCCGCGTCATGGAGGCTCCCAGCATCCGGGCCGCCGACCGGAAGGCGTCCCGCTCAGCCTCGCTCCACTCCCGCTCGCAGCGGTGATCTTCAAAGCCCAAAAAACCGAACCAGGCTCCGGCCACTTCGATGGGGGCCAGGATCGACGATTTCGGAGCTGGTCCGTGCATATCCGACGCACCGTGATGGCGGGCGTAGTACGACACCACTTCTCCGCGGCGCAGACTGTCGCCGCGCGCGCGCCATTCCGCTCCAGCCCACGCCAGGTGCGGACCTTCACCGCGGCTGCGCTCCAAACCGGGTTCGGCCCACTCGTCGAGGATGCTGCTTACCAGCCCCGGCTCATCGGCATCGACTTGCGCCACATAAACCCGGCTCACGCGCGCCGCTACCCCCATCTTGGATAGCGTTTCGGGAATCACCGTCTGCCAGCCGACCGCACTCAGAAACCGCCGTGCGGCAAAACTCGTGGAGGCCATCAGGATGCCTTTGGCTTCGTTGGCGGCGTGCGCGGTCTCCTCCGCGCGCTTGCGCTCGGCAATTTCCACCTGCAGGATTTCGGTCTGATTCTCGAACAAAGTCATGATCATGCCGAACGCCACGAAATATTTGGGAAGGTCCCAAACCACGTGATCGCCGGGAATGTTCACGTTCAGCGCGGCGCATAACTCCGCGATGGGGAAGACCAATCCCCAGGCCAGAAAGGACAGAGAGGTGAGCAGGACGCCCGGCGTCAAGCGGCGGAAATATCTCCAATAGCGCCAGCCCGTCAGCGCAAAGCCCGCGAACAGCAGAAAGTCGATTCCGGACTCCACGTGCGCGCCTACCCGGTAGCACACCCAAAGTCCGGGCAGCAAGCCGATCGAGAACCAGGGGAGCAGCCTGGCCGGAGTCGCTTTCACGCGATGCCAGGTGCGCCAGGTGCCGACGCCCAGTTCCACCGCCAGCAGGGCCCGGAACAGGGCCACGCTCTGGATCTCGAACACCATGCAGGTCCAATAGGCCAACGCCGGAGCGATATACCCTGCCCAGAAAACTGTCCGCTCCAGGAGGGTGCCGCGCCGCCTGCGGAACGACAGCGAGAAGGCGGCAGCCCCGAAGATGAGCGTAGCGTACGCCGACCAATCCGCCAGCCTGGACGGGATCAGGCCGAAACTGAAAAGCAGCATGCCGGCGAAATGCACCAGGATGCAGGCCCAGCCGATCATCCACAGGCGCGCCCGCGGCTGGCGGTCGCGCACGTAGATCCAGGCGAATAAGCCTACTAATATGCTCATCACCGAGAGTGTCACGACGCGTTGGAATTGGGGAAACATAAGTTCTCTTACCCCGCGGCCACTGGCGCCGCGTCTTCTTCGCTCCGCACCGGCCCCTCCAGCATCTCCACGGCGGCCATATCTCCGGGCAAGCGGACGGTAAACGCCGAGCCTTTACCCAACTGGCTCTCAGCGCTCAGTGAGCCGCCCATCATGTGGCACAGCCGGCGGCTGATCGCCAATCCCAAGCCCGTCCCCCCGTATTTCCGGGTGGTTGACGCATCCGCCTGCATGAACGGGTGGTACAGCCGGCCGATCTGGTCCCGATTCATGCCGATGCCCGTGTCCGCTACGCGAAATTCCACCCATTGCGCGTTTCCGCCGGCGACCCGCTTGGCCTCCAGACGGATGATCCCGCGCTCGGTAAACTTACACGCATTGCTCAGCAGATTGAAAAGCACTTGCCGCGTCCGGACCGGATCGGCCAGCAGGTGGCCCAGGTTTTCGTCACACTCCACCTCCAGACGGTTGGAGTTCTTCTCCACCAGCGGCCGTATGGTGCCCATAACGTCGTAGATCAAGGGGCCGGCGGCAAATCGCTCGGTGCACAATTGCAGCTTTCCGGCTTCGATCTTCGACAGATCCAGCACATCGTTGATCAAGCCCAGCAGGTGTTTGCCGGCCGTCTGGATCCTGCCTAAGTCGGGCAGCAGGTCCCGCTCGTCCCGTTCCGCGGCCACTTCCTGCAGCATCTCGCTGTAGCCGATCACGGCATTCAGAGGCGTGCGCAGCTCGTGGCTCATGTTGGCTACGAACTCGCTCTTGGCGCGGTTGGCGGCTTCGGCGGCTTCCTTGGCGTGCAGCATCTCGTCTTCCGCGCGTTTCCGTTCGGAGATGTCGCGCGCGATGCCCAGCAAGCCTACGGATCGCCCTCTCTTGCGGATGGCTTGCAGGCTCACCTCCACTGGCGTGCAATGGCCATTCTTGGCGGCGAACTCCCACTCCTGGACGGGATACGACTCGCCGAGCGAGGCGCATTGGGCAGCCTCGGCGGCCTTCTCCCTCCACACCGGAGGAAGCAAATGCGCCAAGGGCAGGCCCCCCGCCTCCTTCCGCGTGTAGCCCAGAATGCGTTCCCCGGCCTTATTCAATGAGGTAAGGGTCAGTCCCAGGTCGACCGTGAAAATGATGTCGTTGGCACTCTCCACCAGGTTCTGGTAGCGCTGTTCGAACATCGCCTGACGCTGCAGCACCACCACCCACGCGAGCCCCCCCAATATCGCGAAAGCCAGGACCCCTAGCGCGGTCAATGCCTTCGGAACCGTCCACCAGGGCGGCCGGCGGACAATCGAGACGTCATCCGCCGACTGCAGCAGTATGCGGAAGGCTTGGTTAGGATCGTTCTCGCCCTTCTCGGCGGCACAGATGCCGGTCACGCGCAACACGCTGTTCGGGGGAACCGCGGCCAGTTTCGTGGCGCCGGCAGCCTGGCCCGTAAATGCGCCGAATACCATGCGGCCGTTCTTCAGCACCAATGTCTGGCCATTCGCAAGCACGGAGTTCGCCAGCAGAAGCCCCTCGATGGAGACCGGCAGGGAATCGTAATCGCCATTCAGGATCTGTTCGGCCGTGACCGGTATGGGCTCCAGTGGCTGTTGATGTCCGATGCGCCGGCAGACGGCATCCTCCATCGTGAGGCTGTAGTCCGACACCCGCGCGAATCCAACCACATCCAGGCGATCCCCAGGCTTGAAGGCCGCCGGCTCCGCGGACTCCACGCGCAGGCCGGTCCTGCCGTCCGAAAGGTAGATCGCGCCATCCGCTCCCTGTAGAGTGACCACGGCCTGCACCCGGATGCGGTGCCCCTGCGATCGTTGCGGAGCAAACCGCGCCACGCTCTCGATGGGTTGCAGCGGTTTTCCAAAAGGATCTTCCGGCGGCTTCAAGACTTCAATCTGCTTCAAACTGGGCACATACAGCAGAATTCCCACCATCTGCAGCTTCTTGTTGAAAATGGCGCCGCACGCCCCCCGGATGCGTACCTCCGCATCCGCGAGATCGGCGGCGGCCGCATTGCGGATGCCCGGCACCAGCACTTTCAATCGCCCGCCGGCCACGGCCACGTCGAGCGTCAGCAGCCCGTCCCACAGCCTCACTTGCCGCACCACGCCCTGCGTCTCTACCCACTGGCTGTCTTCGGAGGTCGAAAGCATCCTTTCGAGCGAAACCCGCTTAGCCTGCGGGAGCGGGGCCCTGCCGACCACGTGGTATCTGGGCTTGCCGATCTGCGGAGCGAAGTCCGGAACCTCGGTTACTCCCTCCATATCGACAAGCTGCCCAGCTTCCAGCGGGGGCGCCCCTTTGGGGACGTTTACCCAGATCCCGGCCGTGGAATCCTGCACGAACAGGTCGGGGGTCGCGGCGCTCATGTACGCATCCCGCCCTAGGAAGGTAGGACCGGTGGGGTTGTAGTACGTCACCACCGCGCGAATCCGGACGGGGTAGCCGCGGGCCGCTTGTTCCAGCGTAAGTTGCCTGATTTGTTCGATATGAGTTAGAACCGTGGCGGACTGGCCCGGCGCGCCGGCGGCGCACGCCAGGGACACGCATAGCGTGCGCAGGGCAGCAGATCCCGAAACTAGTCGATCGGCACCCATGGCGTCCTATCTATGGGATTATCGGCCGAACAGCGGACGGACTTTAGCATTGGCCTATATTGCCTTGGGTCCATCTTTGACCGGTACTGGTGGTTAGGGCAATACTATCGAAGGTGCTAGTTTCGTACTGTAGGTTCTAGTGGGGCAGGCCCTCGGCCTGCGGCGGCCTCCCAGGCCGCCATTTTCTCCAGAGTATCCCACAGCCAAGGGCCTGCCCCACTAAACTGGCTCTGGCCGCCGGAGAGGCGGACGCAAGTCTCATTGCGCGGCACTGAGCGTACCGACGGTGGCGCCCCACCCGCCGGCTTCCGGCGGCGCGTCGCCATACCAGATCACGAACGCCGTCCGGGCCAGAACCGCGCGGACTATCTCGCGCTGCACGCCGATGCCGCGGCCGTGAATGATGCGAACGGCCCGCAGGCCCAACTTGTGCGCTTCGTCCAGGTAAGCTTCCACTACCGCCTGCACGTCGCGCGGGGGCACGCTATGCAGGTCGAAGACATCTGTAATGGGAATGGCGACCGGTTCATCGGGATCTTCAAAATCGTGCGCCATGCTATAAGCTTATACCGGAGGAGCGCTTTGGCCGCCAAATACACCCATAAGCAGGGACAATACCTCGCCTACATCTATTCGTACACCAAGCTTCACAGGCAGCCGCCAGCGGAGTTGGACATGCAGATGTACTTTCGGGTGACCCCGCCCAGCGTTCACCAGATGATCCTGACCCTGGAAAAGCGCCGCCTCATCAGCCGGATTCCGTGGACGCCGCGGTCGATTCAGGTGCTGGTGCCCGAGGGCGAGTTGCCGAAACTGGATTGAAGAATGCACTATCCCGTTCCCAAACCACTGCCATCCAGTGCCGCCTTGATCGTGATCGACCTGCAGAAAGCCATCGATCATCCCAGTTGGGGCGCGCGCAATAACCCCGAAGCGGAGCGCAACGTGGCTGCGTTATTGCTTGGCTGGCGGTCGGCGGGGCGGCCGGTTTACCACATCCGGCACGATTCAACGGAGCCGGATTCTCACTATCGCCCTGGCCAGCCTGGCCACGACTTCAAGCCGGAGACGCAGCCCGTCGCGGGAGAGACGGTCGTCCCCAAGAAAACCAACAGCGCCTTCATCGGAACCAACCTGGAAGCGTTATTGCGCGCCGCAAATCACACATTGCTGGTGGTCGCGGGAGTCATCACCAACAATTCCGTGGAGGCTACGGTCAGGATGGCCGGTAACCTGGGCTTCGATACTTACCTGGTGGAAGACGCAACGTTCACTTTCGGCCGCAAAGACTGGCGCGGAACGTGGCGCACGGCGGAAGAAGTGCATGCCATGAGCCTGGCGAATCTCGATGGAGAATACTGTTCGGTGGTTCGGACCGAAGAGGTCCTGGCCGCGGTTTGATGGGGCAGACGGTTTCGTCTGCCACGCCGAGTGTAGCCCGGCTCTGGAGTTAGGCCATTTTCGGCCGACGTGGCGCAGGCACTCCTGCCTGCCGCGATGGCACTCCTGCCATCGCGCCGGGCGTAGCCCGGTTCTCAGCGATCAATGCCACATACTTTTTGACAGAGGCGCAATTCTGCGTTCATCGTGGGGCGGCCAATCATGGCCGCAGCCGGCTGTCAGCCGGCTCTGGCCGCCTAAAAAGGCGGCTGCGGGCAGAATTGCCCGCCCCACGGTTGCAAAAAGTGTGTGGCGCACGCTCTCACGGGCGTCGCAAGCGGCTACCGCGGCGGGAACGCCGGGTGAGCGCGCACCTGCCGGGCCTGCCACAAATGCCGCCGCTGATGCGCCGCGATCCACGCCAGCGTCACATGCAGGTTTACCTTAACCGGACCCAAACCCGGCGCCGGCACCTTGATCCGCTCCAAATCCAGCCCGCTGGCTTGTTCGAGCTGCAGCGCCAGTTGCCCCTGCAAATGCAGGAACGTCGGCAGCACCGCTGTGACTGGCTGGTCGTCCGTCGGCCTGAAAGACCGCGGCGCTTTGGACTTGCGCTTAGGCGGCGGCTCCGTGTTTTTCAGAATCCACTTGCCGAACCAGCCGTATCCAAAAGGACCCTGTGCCGTGCGCCCCTGCAACCTGGCCTGCACGAGGGTATTTTCCAGCACATGCACGTAGCGGTCGCCCACCATGTTCAGGTGCAGAAGGCATTCGGCGATCGACCAACTGTGCGGCGCGGGCCGCCAGTTGAATTGCGGCGTCTGCAGCCCGTTTACCAAGCCGGACGCTTCGGCTTTCGCAGCCGAAAATTGGCGGTCCAGTTCCGCGAGTTCGGGAGTCAACGAGGACATGGTCAAGATACTCTTATAGCGAAACGGGGGCGCGCTTGTCACCGGGCCGTGTAAATCCCCGCCGTCCGTGGGGGAAGCTGCGTGTGGATGCGGCCCGCGGCCACCCGCAATTCCGGCGCCCCGCCCAGGCGGTCCGCCAAGCCCGCTCCTTCCGCCAGACCTAGCGGCGCGAGATCGCAATCGATCTGCGCCGCGCTCGCCCCGTTGTTGATCAACACCACCACTGGCACCGCCGCGCCCGTGCGCGCGTATCCGTAACTTTGATCGCCCACGCACAGGTCGACCATAGGCCCGCGGCGCAGCGCTTCCAGTTCACCGCGCAAGCGCGCCAGCCGCCGTACATGATCCCAAATCGCCTGCTCCTCCGGCGTGCGGCCGGCCGCCGTGAACGCGTTGCGCGCATCCTCTCGCCACCCACCCGGGAAATCGCGGCGGTTGTCCGGATCCCCGCCGCCGCGCATGCCGATCTCGTCGCCGTAGTAAATCATCGGGATGCCGCGCGCGGTCATCAGAAACGTGAACGCCAGTTCCAGACCCTGTGCCGTGGCGCCCGTATCGCTCATGAACCGCTCCACGTCGTGCAGCCCCAGGAACGTCACCAACAGGCTGGCATTCGGATACAGGTAGTCGTGCCCCATCGTCACGGCCACGTCCCGCAACGGTTTGCCCTGCGCAAAGGCGTGCCGCATTGCAAAGAACGCAGGAAAGTCGAAAACCGTGTCCACCCCCGAGTCCACGCCGTCGAAGCGCGCTTGGCCGCCCTGAAAGAACGACGTCATGCCCGGATCGCCATCGAACACCTCGCCCACCACGCGCAGTTGCGGATACTCGCGTTTGATGGCCGCCATCCAGTCCCTCCAGAAGCGCCGCGGCACGTAGGGCAATGTATCCTGCCGGATGCCATCCAGCCCGGCCATGCCCACCCACCACAGCGTGTTCTGAATCAGGTAGCGGGCCACTTCGGGGTCGTCCTGGTTCAAGTCCGGCAGGATGTCGATGAACCAGCCGTCCAGTGTGGGCGCGCGCAATTCCGGGGTGGCGTGCGGGTCGATCAGCGTCCAGGTCTGCCAGGTGTTGGCCAGATGATGCGCCTCCGTGCCATGAAACCACGTAGGCGTAGGTGGATCTTTCACCCACGGATGATACGGTCCGGTGTGGTTGGCGACCTGGTCCTGAATCACCTTGAGGCCCTGGCGGTGTGCGGCGTCCACCAGTTCGCGAAATTTCGCCAGGGTGCCGAAGTGTTCCTCGACGCCATAGAAATCGACCGCGCCGTAGCCGTGATAATCCGTGATGCCTTCGCCGTTGTAGCGTTCGCGCTCGTTCAGCCGGTTGACGTTGTCGTACACCGGGTTGATCCACAAGGCCGTCGCGCCCAGGTCTTTCAGATACGGCAGATGGTCGATGATGCCCTGCAAGTCGCCGCCGTGATAGTAGCGCGGCCTCTGCCGGTTGAATAATCCGCGCGACACGGCGGGGTCGTCATTGGCATGATCGCCGTTGGCGAAACGGTCGGGCATGATCAGGTAGACGATGTCGTCGGGCGAGAAGCCCTGAAAGCGGCCGGCGCGGGACAGGGGTTCGAGAACTTCGAAGGGCGCAACCGCCTCGCCCCCCGCCGTGATGAGGCGGATAGGATGCGGGCCGGGTGCGGTGTTGCGCGCGATAGACACATCCACGAACGCGTACGTGCCGGCTGCGTTCACGCGCGTCAGGGCTACCGCCAGATCCGGACCATTGGCCGCGGCGCGCGCACCATCCAGGTTGCGCCCGCGAATCAGCAGACGTACGGGATTGATGGAATGCCCGATCCACCAGTTGGGCGGCTCGACTTTGGTCACCTCGGGCGGCGCCGCCATC
>Ga0302325_10015410_pt1 | contig 16251 bp, 13 predicted proteins | sample Palsa_T0_2_FD_201948 | JGI IMG/M metagenome (GOLD analysis project Ga0302325, IMG submission 201948) | Peat permafrost microbial communities from Stordalen Mire near Abisko, Sweden - Palsa_T0_2 | ecosystem: Environmental > Terrestrial > Soil > Palsa > Peat permafrost | place: Sweden: Abisko... | reverse complement strand
GGCCATGTTTGGCATCTGGGTGGCGGAGGCCCAAGCCGTTTCTGGTTCAAGGGCTTCTACTTCAGCGTTTCCCCGGTCGATATCGACCTTTGCGTTGGCTGGCTCTGGGATTCCGATCAGATCGTGATCTACGACGACCCTGATCACGTGGGCTGGTATTTGGCTTATAACGTCAGGCTGGGCACTTACGTTCACGTAATGTATCTGGGGACGAGCTAAACGCAAAAAAGGCGGGCATGCAAAAAACCATGCCCACCTTTCGCGGCCCTGCTAAAAGCGTGCCCCCTTTACCGGAAGCGGCGGCCATAAAAGCCCGGACCGAAGCCGAAGCCGAAGCCGATCGAGGGGCCCCAATAATACGGGTATCCCGCATATGGGTAGTAACCCGCGTATGGGTAGTAGCCCGGATAATAGTAGCCGGGGCCATAGAGATAGTTCGATGGCGGATAGCCGGCAGGCGGCCGCGTGGTCAACCGCGATGTCATAGCGGGTTGCTGGGCGTAGTCTTCCGGACCAACGTAGCGGTATGCCTGTGGTGCGTTAACCGTGGAAACCGTCAGCGGCGCGGTGACCTGGAAGGTAAGCGGCATTTCTGGATAGAGTACCGCGGCATGGTCGCGCGTCGCGATCACTCCGGCGATCCCCACCACAGCGCCCACGCCGGCGCCGATGCCTGCGCCCGTCCCGCCTCCGGCTACAGCGCCGATTCCGCCGCCAACCGCGGTGGTCCCAACCACCGCGCCGGCTTGCGCGCCGGCGGGCGTGGTGCGGCCCGTAGTGGTAGCGAGTTGGGATTGCAGCGGAGCCTGCGATCCATCGGCCAAAGTCACTCCAGTCAATTCCAGCTTCAGGAAGTGTACGCCGTCCTTACCTTTTCCTGCGTCGACGACGCGGCCCACCACGGTCTGGCCGCGCTGGGAGATCACGATGCCATTCACCACCAGAGGCTGCGTCAGCGTGGCGGTAAAGAGATCACCCGCTTTGTTCTTGTTCGATGCCAGCATGGTGTTATTGCGGACGGTGAAAAACGTTCCGGGCTTCAGCGTCAACTGGGCCGGCACTCCGTACGGAGTGCGGCTAGAGGGCGGCGCTTGCGCGGCCGGGGTTGCCGGCGCCATCCCGGGCGCCTGCTGCGCGGGCTGTCCATTAGCGTCGCTGCTTCGATCCACCGGCTCTGCGCCGTCGGCTGGAACCGAGGCTGCGGGTGCATTGGCTTGGGGAGCGGTGGCCGGCTGGTCGCCCACGCGCCGCCACCCGCCGTTGGCTGGCGTTGGGGCCTGCGATGGAACCGGCGTTTGGTCCTGCGCGAGCGCCAGGCCGGAAGTAAGTATTAGTGCGGCGATACAAGAGCGGAACAGGTGATTCGAAATTCGTGTCATAAGTGGCTTCCTCATAGGGTTCGACGCATGCCACATATGCATCTGTTTCACCATTTCGATTTCGCTTCTAAATAATTGAAAAATAGGCGGCGGGCGCGAAATAGCTTTGGCCGGAAACCACCGTCTTGGTGGTTTTCAGCCAGATTGTAAAGAACCGGCGCTAAGATCGCCGGCATTACCGGTCGGCATCGAAAAGATCGAGCCGCTCCACAACCGGGGCCTGAATGTTTTCGAAGGTGAGCGATTCGTCGAGTTCTCCGGCCTCGCGGGCCTCGGCGAGGCGGCGCCGGTTCCAGAACCACGCGGCGGCCATGGCGAGCGGAATCAGCAAAAAGCGCCCCGGGCTCAGGAACATCCATAGCTCCAGGCTTGCCCCGAATTGCGTGAACAGCGCAAAACCCACGATTTGGATCACGGACAGCGCCAGGAAATTGTCGCGAAAGCCGGGCATGGGACAGGTCAGCGGGATCTTACGATACCCGGCCAACAGCAGATCGCTCAGACAGAGCGATAGCGCCAGCACATACCCAACGTGGATAATAGCCACGCCGATGCCCCACTGCCTCCAGGCGAGCGCGAATGCGGGCACGAGCGCTACAGGAACCAGAAAACTCAACACCACAAGGCGGGTGGCGGCGATGGTTGGGTTCGATTGCGGATCGAGCACGGAGCGGAAGATCCAATTGGAGGGTACGCTGGCTGGGATTTCAAAAGCGATGCGCAGGCCGAGAATCAGCAGATATGCCACCGTGAGCGGCGCCTCCAATTGCGAGGCATCCGAGCCGTTCGAGATCTGCTCTACAGCGAGCAGCCAGCCAAATCCGGCGGCGACGGCAAGGCACATGCGGTGCGGTTCGCTGCGCAGCATAGCGCGGACAATAAAACGGTGGCAGGCGCGGTCGAATGCCCTGGCGCGCTTGGAAAAGAGATCGAGAAAGGCAAGTGTGGCGGCGAGCAGAGGCTGCTGCGATGGCGCCCGTCCGCCTTCCAGCACCCCGGCAAAGCTGCGGCGCCAGGTAAGCGCGTAGGCGGCCGTCATCAGGAAGATCGCCACCGCGAGCGCCTCGAGCGCGAAATGGGCCTGCGTCAAGATCAATGGAGTGGAGCGGCCCATCAACTCTTGATAAAGGCCGAGATACCACGTAGGAGGGAGATAGCGTGCCATGGGCGCGTGCATGCTGGTTGGGAGCAGCATGAGCGAAGCGATCAGGATGCCGCCGCGAACCCATGAGGAGCAGGCGCGGAACGTTTCCCGCGGCAGCATGATCGCCAGAATTCCCAACAGCGCGAAAACCGCGCAGAATGCGAAGAGACTGGCGAGAGTCAAACAGACCGCGTGTGCGGCCGCGAACCGCGCGATGGCGCCGAGACCCTGATTGGAATAGGCGGTCACGATAGCGGGGAATAGCAGGGTGGAGGGGCCGTTGACATCCACGGCAAAGACCAGCACGGCGATGGCGATAGCGGCGGCGTTAGCCAGCACGATGGCGCGCGGCCGCAAAGGCAGCGGCGCGAGATTCACGTAGTCCTGCGAATCCGGCAGGATCTTATCCCACTTGATCGCGGTGACCACGCCGGCGACAGCCATCGCCAGGCAGATGAAGAAGTATTTGTCCGGCGCCGACATGGCCTCGACGTTGGGATGGCGGCGTTGCAGAATAAAATCCTGCAAGGTTGAATATTTCTCGAATAACACCAACGAACAGAACGCGCCCGGGGCCGCGAGCAAGCCCAGCAACGGGCCTGCGCCGAAATTGAATCCGGCCTCGTTGTCACGGCCGCCGCCCACCAGGCGAGCGAGGAAGTGCATCACCAGCCGCACATAGGGTTTTTGCCGCCAGCGCTCAATGGGCATAGACTTCTTCATTCCGAAGTGGGGCGGACCCCCTGGTCCGCGGCTGGCCCCCAGGCCAGCCTTCCGCGGATTCTCATCGCTTTTGGCGCCGGCAGGTTGGAGTCTTTGTAGCGCCGGCGATCTTGTCGCCGGTTCTTTTCACACAAGTTCATAACAGTCAGCGGGCGGGCGCCAGCGCCGCGGCGGCGATATTTGCGGCGATGCGTCCGGCATCCACCTGCTCCGTGAGTTGCATGAACCCCGCTTCCAGACTTTGACCGGCGAAGCCCGCCTGCATTTCGCCGATCGGCCCGGCAGCCACCACTGACCCGCGCTTCAGCAAGACCAGGTGGGAGCACAGTTTCTCCACCTGTTCCAGCACCGGCGAAGAGAAGAAGACGGCCTTGCCTTTCGCCGCCAACAACTCGATGACGAGGCGCGTCACCAGCGCCGTGGTGACGTCCAGGCCCGAAAACGGCTCGTCGAGCACCAGCAGTTCGGGGTCGTGGATCAGCGACGCGATGAGCACAATGCGCTGCCGCATGCCTTTCGAATAGGATGCAATGGGGTTGTCGCGCTGCGGATAGAGGGTGAAGCCTTCAAGCATGGCCGCGGCCTTCTCGCGGAAAATGCGCGGCGGAATCTCGCGGAGCGTCGCCACCAGGTCCAGGTATTCCCATCCGGTGAGGAAGGCGTAAAGATCGGGCTGCTCGGGCACATAACCCAGGCCGCGCTTGAATCGCGCCAGATCGGCCTCGATGCGTTCTCCGCGCGAGAGCACATGGCCGCGCGACGGTTCCACCAGGCCGGTGATCATTTTCACGATGGTGCTTTTGCCGGATCCGTTGGGGCCGAGCACGCCCAACGTCTCGCCGGCGCGGATGGAAAAGCTGATATCGCGCACGGCCGCGACAGCGCCGTAGCGCTTGGAGAGGCTGCGGGCTTCGAGAATCGGCTCACCCATCTAAAGGTGGACGCCGGGGCGAGGGAAAAGTTCCCGGCGGGGAAGACTGGCGGCTCGCCCCGCCGGCCTGTGGCCCCAACACTATCTATCGGGTGATGAACACCGTTCCTCCAAATGCCTCCCCCCCGAAGTTCAGCACCAGATCGCCGGAGACCACCGGTATCTCCGACACCGTCGAAGGAAGCTGAACGTTCACCTGGACCACGTATGGAGTCGCTTGCACGATGTTTGTGACTTGCCATCCACTGGGCGCGGTGAGCTGAAGTGGACCGTAATTAACATTCGGGTCTTCGGCGAGGCCGTTCACGAATACCGAGATCACCGATCCCAGAGCCGCCGGGTTGTTGGGAGAATTCATCGTGCCATCGGCGTTGAGCGCCAACGCAATCGGTCCCTCCTGATTGCCCGCCGAGAACGTCTGCGGGATGTTCAAGAACAGGGTAGGGGTCTGGTAGGTCAGGGAAAGCTGGCGCAGCGCAGAAAAGAGGCCGTTGACCGTCACCTGCATTAAAGTTGAAGCCTGGTTATAGGTGATCAGCGGTACGGCGAGGTTGATCTGAGTCGAGGAGACGTACAGCAGTGGAGCGGGAAAAGCGCCGAAGTTGACTACGGCTCCGCCGAGCGTAACCGGCGAATTGCCGGAGCCGGCTCCGGTTGCCGGACCCAGCCCGGTTCCAAAGATGGTGAGGAGCTGATAGCGCGTCGCGGAACCAATCGGCGCCAGATTGGCCGAATTGACCACGCAGCCAATCTGGGGCGTCCCGGCGGGTGGAGCGGGCTGCGAGAAATCCACCGCGCCGAGGTAAGCGCCTCCAACCGGACCTGCTCCCACGTACGGGCCAGTCAGCGGAATCGAAGCCAGGAACTCTACGGTAAGGACATTGGGAGTAAATGGGAAATCGGCCAGAGTCGTTGCTCCCGCAATCCAGAGTGTGGAACCGGAGAGCGCGACGGCGGCAGCGGTGAGCGTAGAGCCTCCGATGAACTGCGTGCCCAGTACGTTGCCCGAGTTGGCGTCCAACTGAGATACATAAGCCGAGTCTTCGATGTTCACATTGTTGGGCAGACACTGCGTGGGTACGCCAGCCAACGCCGGGAGGCTGGCCATAACCTGATACTCCGGTAGCACTGCGGAACCGACGTCTCCGCCCGCATACACGTGTCCGTTGGCATCCACCTGCACGCCCGCGCCGCCTACCGGCACGGAAAACAGAAGCGTCTCTCCCAGCGGATCGAGCTTAGTGACGAACGGCAATGCGCCATAGGCGATGGCGATAACTCCAACCGAGGGTATAGCTGGAGGGGTCACGGTGTAGGGATAAGTAGCTGCTGCAAACCCGGTGACGTAAGCGTCGCCGGCGGCATCGACGGCTAAGCCGGTATTGACCGTGTTATAACTACCGGAAACCGACGTCGAATAGATCAACTTCGATCCGGTTGCGTTGACTTTCGTCACGTACTGGTTGGCGCCCTGATTGGCAATCTGGCAAAGGAACAGGCAGCTGTAAAACGCCGGAAACGTAGTCTGATATGCGCCCGGCGTGGTCGGATAATCCAGCAGATAGGTCGTGCCGGCCACATAGATATTACCGGAGGGGTCGAGCGCGAGGGCGCTGCCGCCGATCCCGGTCGCGGAGAAAACGATTTTCGCGCCGGTCGGATCCAGCTCCAGCAAATAAGGATGGTTCGCAGTATTGGGGACGTTGTAAGCGCCGGCCGTCGAAGGGAAGCCTCCCTTTACGCTATTACCGCTCACCAGGACCTGGCCTGCCGCGTTTACCGCAACCGCCTGCGCGGCGCTGGCGACGGACCCGCCCAGCAGATCGGAGAACACGACATTACCCGTGGGATCGAGCTTGGCTATAAATGACCGCGGATCGGTTGGGCCGCCAGGCGCCGTTCCTAGATTGCCGCCGCTGGTGACAGGAAAATCCGGCGACACGGTCGATCCCGCGATATAGGCACTACCCGATCCATCCACCGCAATGGCGTTGGCGTAGTCGCCCACCGATCCTCCCAAGTAGCGCACATAGAGGTACTCAGTGGCCTGAGGGTTCAGCTTCACGACTAGCACCGCGGTCTGCTCAGCCGCCGGGTCGACGATCGCGTATCCGGCGATGTAGACGTTTCCGGCGGAGTCCATGGCGATCGCTTTGGGCGTGAAACTGTCGCGCAAATAGGTGGAATACGACAGAACGGGATACGAGGATCCGGAAGCCGCGAAAACCAGTCCTGAGAATAGAAAAACTGAGAGCAAACGAGTAAACATAGGGGTTCTCCAGCGGACGCGGATGTTTTGAGGGTATCAAGAGCGTGCCCACGGAGGGTGTAACTTTCTCATCGAAGGTGAGGCGCCTGACACTTTGACGAAAAAATCTGCGGCGGCGCCCAAATTCGTGGCAAAATGTAGGATTCGGGGTCCGGTTCAAGCTGCGCGCGCCGTTGGGTTGCGGAAAGTCCGCAAGCTCGCTAAAATCAACGCGTTCGCACCTAATCCCAGGAGGAATCATGTCGGTAGAGCAAAAGGTGAAGCAGATTATTGTCGAGCAACTCGGCGTCGACGAGAGCCAGGTGGACATGAACGCGTCGTTTGTAGACGATCTGGGCGCCGATTCGCTCGATATCGTTGAACTCGTAATGGCCTTTGAAGAGGCATTCGAGTTGGAAATCCCCGACGAGGACGCAGAGAAGATCACCACTGTCAAAGACGCGGTCGAGTACATCGAAGGCAAGACCAACAAGAAGTAAGCGTCGAGGAACACAAGGTTGCCGCGAAGAGTGGTAGTGACCGGCGTCGGTCTCGTGACGCCGCTTGGGATAGGGACAGAAACGTCCTGGGAGGCGATTCGTGCCGGAAAGTGCGGTATTGGACCGATTACCCAGTTCGACGCGGCGGCATTCTCATGCCGTATCGCCGGTGAGGTAAAGAACTTCAATCCGGGCGATTACATCGAGAAAAAAGAAATTAAGAAGATGGGGCGTTTCATCCAGTTTGCCGTTGCCGCGGCCGACTACGCTCTGAAGGATTCGGGCCTTGTGGTGACGCCCGACGACGCCGAAGAGGTTGGCGTCTATATCGGCAGCGGCATCGGTGGTTTCGAAGTGATCGAACGCGAACACCGCAATCTGCTGGAGCATGGCCCGCGGCGGATCTCGCCGTTTTTCATCCCCGCTACGATTATCAACCTGGCGTCCGGGTACGTCTCCATCCGCAGCGGCGCCAAGGGGCCGAATTCGGCGACGGCGACGGCTTGCACCACCAGCGCGCATTCCATCGGCGATTCGTTCCGCTTGATCCAGCATGGCGACGCCGTGGCCATGATTTGCGGCGGCACCGAGGCGTGCATCACGCCCATGGGAATCGGCGGGTTCGCGGCCATGCGTGCGCTGTCTACGCGAAATGACGACCCGGAGCACGCTTCGCGCCCTTGGGACCGCGACCGCGACGGCTTCGTGGTGGGCGAAGGAGCGGGCATCCTGGTGCTGGAACAGCTCGAGTTCGCACAGAGGCGGGGGGCCAATATTCTGGCCGAAGTGGTGGGTTACGGGATGAGCGCCGATGCGTTTCACGTGACTTCGCCGCCGGACGATGGCGATGGCGCGTACCGCGTGATGCGCAACGCGCTCCGCGACGCCAAGCTGGAGCCGCATCAAATCGATTACATCAACGCGCATGGGACCTCTACCGAGATCGGCGACCGCGCCGAGACCATGGCCATCAAGCGGGCGTTCGGCGCGCACGCTTACCAGGTTGCCGTGAGCTCGACGAAATCCATGACCGGACACCTGCTGGGCGGGGCCGGCGGCCTGGAAGCCGGGATTACGGTGATGGCCATCCGCGATCAGCTCGCGCCGCCGACCATCAATTTGGATAACGCCGACCCGGTGTGCGATTTGGATTTTGTGCCGCACCACGCGCGCCCGATGAAGATCGAGCACGCGCTTTCGAACAGTTTCGGTTTCGGGGGCACCAACGGGTGCCTCATCTTCAAAAGGTTTAACTAGCGCGGGCCCATGGCCTGCGGCGCCCAATGAAAATCATCGTCGCCATTAAGCAAGTCCCCGCGCGCGATTCTCAGCTCCGCATCGCCGCATCGGGCAAGTGGATTGAGGAATCCGACGTCGCGTACGAAATTAACGAGCCGGACGCGTACGCGCTGGAAGCCGCGCTGCAACTGAAAGAGAAGAACGGCGGAGAGGTAATCGCCCTATGCGCCGCGCCCGAGCGGGCTTCGCAAACCATCCGCGAAGCGCTGGCCAAAGGCGCCGACCGCGCCCTCCATATTGACGAGGATATGCGCGCATTCGATCCGCTGGCCGCAGCCCGTCTGCTGGCGGCCGCGATCAAAGCCGAATCGCCGGATCTGGTGCTGACCGGCCTGCAGTCCGACGATCTGGGATACGGCCAAACCGGCGTGATTCTGGCCGAGTTACTGGGGCTGCCGCATGCCACGCTCATCATGCAGGTGGAAATCCAGGGCGCCGGCATTCGCGTGAAACGCGAGCTCGAAGACGGCTGGTTCCAACACGTGGAGATGCCCCTGCCGGCGTTGCTGACCATTCAATCGGGCATCAGCAAGCTGCGCTATGCCACGCTGATGGGCATCAAAAAAGCCAAGACCAAGGAGGTCAAGCGCTTCAGCGCGGCCGATCTCGGCGCCGCGGCCGGCGCTCCCGGGATTACGCTCGACCGCGTCTACTTGCCCGAGCGCGTCAAACACACGCAGTTGTTTGAAGGCACGCCCAAGGAAGCGGCCGCGAAACTGGTGGAGAAGCTGAAATTCGAGGCCCGGGTTTTATGAGCATTCTCGCGGTAATGGAGCAGCGCGGCGGCGTCTGGAACCGCATGTCATTCGAGACCCTGGCAGCGGCCCAACAGTTGGCGAAGGATCTAAATACCACCGCCAGCGCCGCGCTGTTGGGCGATGACGTCACTGCTTTGGCGGCCGACCTGCAATTGAAGCAACTCGATAAGGTCTATGCAGTGGAGCACGCGCTGCTCAAGGATTACACGCCGGACGCCTATACCATCGCGCTGCGCCAGTTGATCGAGCAGGCCAAACCGTCGCTGGTGGTCTTTCCGCACTCATACCAAGTGCGCGATTTTCTTCCCAAGCTGGCGACCTCGCTAGGCAAAGTCGCGGTGAGCGACGTAATTGCTCATCGCGTCGAAAATGGCCAGGTGGTTTTGGTGCGGCAGCTTTTCCAAGGCAAGATCAGCGCCGACGTCCGCTTCGCCGGCGATGCCCCGCATTTCGCGTCGTTGCAGGCGGGCGCTTATCGCGCCGATCAGATTGTGGAAGGCTCGGCGCCGGTGGAAAAATTCACGCCGCGGATTGAAGCCTCGGACATTCGTACCAAGCCGCTCGAGCTATTCCGCGAATCGCAGCGCGCGGTGGATCTAAGCGCCGCCTCCATCATCGTTTCGGTTGGGCGCGGCATCAAAGAAGCGGACAACATTCCGCTGGTGCAGAAGCTGGCGGATGCGCTGGGCGGCGAGTTGGCGGCGTCCCGGCCGATCTGCGACGCCGGCTGGCTGCCCATGGAGCGCCAAGTCGGCAGCTCCGGACAAACGGTAGCGCCGAAGATGTACATGGCCATCGGAATCTCCGGCGCCATCCAGCATCTGGTGGGAATGAAGGGATCGCGAATCGTGGTGGCCATCAATAAGGACGCAAACGCGCCTATCTTCGAAGTGGCGGATTACGGCATTGTGGGCGATCTGTTTCAGATTGTGCCGGAGTTGATCGAGGCCGTCAAAAAGGCCAAATAGGCGTATTAGTTCTCCGTAGGCTTCTCTACATGATCGACGACCGTGATTTCAATCGGGCTGACGCGGGCTTCTAACTTTAAGCCTAGTTGAGATTGTACGGCGTCGAAGACACTCGGACTAGTGTCAAAGCCTGGAAAGCCGTCGATCGCGCAGAGGAGCCGGATATCGAAGTTGCCGGCGATTCCGGAGCGGTCGAGCACCGGCCGATCCACAAGGCGTGTAATGAAATCGGAAAGCTGGCCCAAGCCGCCATAGCCGCGCAATTCCGTGGCGCCGCCTGGGGCAGGCGCCATGCTGAAATTCGAGTACAGCTCGAACGGAACCGGCAAATTCCCGTCCATGGGTTTTAATTTAGGGCCGGTCTTTCCGGCGATGAGAGCATAGACCGGAAGGGTCTTCGACTCGCGGTGAATCGCCAGCTTGAAGCGGTCAACCAGCAGACTGAGCAACATCGCGAGTTGTGTGGAACGGGGCTGAGGCGACGCCGTCATTGCGACGATGTCATAGCGCGCAGTATGCAACCAGGCGGGACCCACGAACTGGTAGTCGCGCAGGCCATAAGCCAGCTTGATTAGAACTTCGAGGCTCTCATCGATGATGGTGAGCCTTCCAGGATCGGATTGGACCGTAACCGTCCCACCGCGGGTCAGCTTGACGCTGGCCACGTCGAAAGCTGCGGGCTGGTCCTGGTCCTGCGATTGGGCGCGTGCGCCGACTGACCAGGTGATAAGAGCCACGAGAACGAGACATCCGCGTAACTTCATTTGCAGGATTCCCCTCGCGTGTTGGACGCCCTGTGGCTGCGGCGGTTAGGCAACCTTCGACGCAGGGGTTCGTGATCCATCGAGGCCGCTGGCGGCGCAAAACAGCCCGCTTGCGAGATTTGACATTCGCGAGCGCTCCGCGCTATCCTTACGAATCCGCGCGGCGCCCCCCAAAGAGAGCTATGCAACTTTTGACGGAGGCATTGCGTCTTATCCGTATCCATCCGAAAGGTTGTTGGATTCGGCAACTGAACAGAAATGACTAAGACAATTAAGAACGAACCCAAATCCAAGTTTGCCAATTATCAAAAAACGCTGGAGCGTAAAGCGGAGGAAGTCCGTAACAGCATGTCAGCCCAGAAGGCGGCGCAAGTAGTCGCGCGGCTCGATATTCCTTCGGATGAAGGCGATCTCAGCCAGCAATCGCACGAAGAGTGGATCTTTCTCAACCGCAATACCATCGATACCAAACTGCTGCGCGAAATCTCCGGCGCCCTGCACCGCATCGAGACCGCTCAGTACGGCGAGTGCATGCAGTGCGAAGAACCTATTTCCGCCAAGCGGCTTGACGCCGTGCCATGGGCGCGTTACTGCGTGACCTGCCAGGAGGAGATCGCCGCCCGCGTCGCCTTGGGCGAGCGCGAAGAGGAGTTTGAGGCAAGCGCCCGATGAAGCTTACGGATCTGCGCAAGCTCACGGTCAAGAAGCACCTCAGAATTCATTTCCAATTGGAAAACGGCCTGGAGTGCATTATCGACGAGCATGGATTGGCGCAGATTCCCGCGCTGAATAAAGTTCCCGGATTCAATTTGGAGCAGGAACTGGTATCGGTCGGGGAATTCGTGCTGGAAATGCCCAAAGAGAAGGATAAGAAGGGCGTCGCCAGACGCCAGACGCTGGCGCGCGAGCAGCTCGCCGCGATGACTAACGCTCCGGCCGGCGGCGCTGCCGCGGAGCACGAAGACGAGTAGCCACATTACAAGTACGTGGGCACTATCGTCAGCTCCGTCACGGCGGCCCTCGCCGGCATTTTCGCCACCGATAGCACTGCCTCGGCAACGTCCTCCGGCTCAAGAGCCTTGGCCAGCATTTCCGCCGGCGGCTTGACCGGCCGGTACTTCATAAACTCCGAATTCACCAGTCCAGGGCAGACCACACAAGTGCGGATGCCGTGTTCTTTTTCCTCCACGCGCACGGCGTGCGCGAAGCCGATCAATCCGCGCTTGGACGCTTGGTAAGCCACGCCGGAGACGTCGGGAGTGTGGCCCGAGATGGAGGAAATATAGATGAGTTGGCCCGCCCCACGCTCGCGCATCGCCGGCAGAACGGCATGGGTGATGTAGTAGGCGCCGCTCAGATTCGCGGCGATCAGCGTGTCCCAGATTTCCGCATTCAGACGCGTCAGGGCACGGTCCGGCGTGTTGATCCCGGCAGCGTAAACCAGAATGTCGACCTTTCCGAATCGCTCGCAGGTATGCTGCGCAAGCGCTTCCATGGCAGACGGCTTCGCCGCATCCGCGGCGTGGATCTCGATGGCGATCTTCTCTTTCGCCAGCGCCTCCTGAAGCTCCTGCAAGCGTGCTTCCCGGCGCGCACAAGCCATGACTTTGGCGCCTTCGCGAGCGAACAGCGCCACCGTTTCGCGGCCGATTCCGCTCGCGGCTCCCACCACCAATACGACCTGATCTTGTAATGTTACGCGCATGACTGTCCTCAGCAGTATGGGTTCTAGCGCACGTTGTCGGGGAAGGAGAACACCGGGTCCAAATCCACCGGAATCCCCGCCGTCGCCGCGAGCGCATGCTGCAATTCACCCGGAATTTTATCGTACTTGGTGAACCATGCTTCTGCGCGCTTCCGGTCGCCGGTATCCTCCATCTGCAGCAGCTCCTTGCAAAGCTGTTCCAGCGCCGTGGGCATGCGGGTGTAGTCGATGGCGTACCGTCCGTTCACCAGCGAGAGCGCGCGTTGTTCGGCAAGGTAGTTGAACTCCATCATCTCGGCGCGCCCGTGCGCCTCGCCGGTTCCGAATCGTAGCGTCCGGAAAATACCGGCGACGTATGAAGCGTAGTATTCCGGCAAGCGCTCTTTTGGCAGCGCGCCGTGGTTCACCAGCCATGCCAGGCCGAACATGCCGGTGACGTCGGCCTTGGCTTCTTCGAGTCCCGAATAGGCCGGGCCGATGGCTTCGCGAATATCCACCTGCTTGCCGTTCTGGCGCGCGAAGGCGGGTCCCAGCTCATGCGAGATTTCGTGCAGCAGCGTAGACGCCATGTATCCCTCGGCCGACGCCTTCTCCGCTTGGCCGGGTTGCATCAACAGTTTGGCGATCGGCAGAATCACATACGTCACGCGCGCATCCATGAAATTCTTGAAGAAGATTTTCTTGGTTCCCTTCTCCTGGTGAATACGGGCGTCATTGGGCAGATTGTCGGCGACGGCCTGGTAGCCGTGCCGCAAATCGCCCGCGCGAAAGGGCGCGTCCATGACCTCCATGGGAGTCAGGTGGCCGTGTTTCGACGGCTTGGCGGCGGGGTCGATGGGTAGAGCATCCTGAATCGCGGGCACGTATTGCTGATAGACCGCCAGCTTGCTGCTCTCCTCTTCGTTGCGCACCAGCACCGAAGCTCCGTAGGATGTCTTGATGCCCAGCAGATCGTCGAGATAGGTTTCGTAAGGCGCAAAGATGACGTCGATCTTGGGGTCCTTCAGATCAAGCCACGCCAGGTCGCTCGCGTAGTAATCGTCGCTCAGCAGAGCGTCGGCGCGCAGACGCAGGAACTTGGCGAAGGCAGCGTCGGGACTCAGCGCTGCGGCATCGCGCAGATCGCGCGCCATCGGATCGAGAAACTCCTTGAAGCGCTCGTGGTAGGGAATGCCCACCAGTTTGCCGTTCTGCCGCTCCACCACCGTGTAGGGATTGTAGATGGCGGCTTTGGCTTCGGGATGCTGCTGCACGTATTGCTCGATCTGCGCCCGCGTCAGATCGTGCGGGAATAGTTCGTGACCCGGCGGCATGGGTGTTTGGCCGGCGAAAGGCGCATTGCTGTCAAGCAAATCCCACCGGCATCCCATGATCATGAGCAGCCGCTTGAGCACCGGATCTGACGTGGTCTTGTAGAGCGTCAGTCCGGCGAGATCGCTTTGGCGCCAGTAGATGTCGTCGAGAAGTTGGCTGGCATCGACGAGTTTATCCACCATCTGGCGCTCGCGCGCGGAAAGGCCAGCGCCATGGAACGGCATGTTTACCTGCTTCCATTGCGCCAGGCGGGCTGCTTCGTTGGCGGCGGGATGATTGCCCGAATTGGTTTGCGCGGCGAGTAGCGCGGAGCATGCGGCGAAGACCGCCGGCAGAATGGTTCGTCGAAAGATTTCCATAACCCTGCTTTAGATATTTGCACACCCTGAAGGCCAATCGCCTGCGATAGACTTGACTGGGCAAGCTAAAGCATGCCCCACCTATGAATCGCCGCTCGTTTGTTTTCGGGACCACCGCCGCCGCGGCCATTGTCCACGCGCAGAATGCCGCGCCCTCCGTTCCACCCCGCCGCGTCTATTCGCTGAACCGCAACTGGCTCTTTGGCGACAAAACGGTCACTCTGCCGCACACCAATGCCGATCTGCCCTGGAACAGCTTCGACGACAAGCGCTACGAGTTCGTCTCGACCTATCGCCGCCATTTTCGGGCCCCCGCGGCATGGATCGGCAAGCGCGTGTTCGTCGATTTCGGCGGCGTGATGACCGCGAGCAAAGTCACCATCAACGGCCATCACTTCGAGGAATACCGCGGCGGCTACACGCCTTTCTCCTTCGAACTGACGCCTCACTTGAAGTACGGCGCGGACAACATTCTGTCCGTGGAAGTAGATTCCACCGAGCGCGCCGATATTCCGCCCTTCGGCGGCAGCATCGACTATCTGACCTTTGGCGGGATCTATCGCGACGTCGAGCTGCGCGTGGTTCCCAAGACGCACATTGCCAATGTCTTCGCCAAGCCCGTACGCGTGCTCGCCAACGACCGCGGCCTCGTGGCGCGCTGCTATCTCGATGGCCCCATCGAACGTCCGCTGGCCCTCACCGTGAAATTACTCGATGGCGATCGCGAGCTGGCAACCAGGTCCGAACCCGTGACGTCCGCGGCCGAATATCATGATGTTACTCTCGAAAACATCGGCCGCATCGATCTCTGGGACCTCCAGCACGCCAAGCTCTACACCGTGGCCGTGTCGCTCGAAAACGGCGACATGGTCAACACGCGCATCGGCTTCCGCGAAGCGCGCTTCACCGAGCGCGGCTTCTACCTGAACGGCCAGCACATCAAGCTGCGCGGGCTCAACCGTCACCAGACGTTTCCCTACACCGGTTCTGCCATGCCGGACCGCGTGCAAGCGCGCGACGCGCTGATTCTGCGCAAGGAATTGAAGTGCAATATTGTGCGCACGTCGCACTATCCGCAATCGCCGGCGTTCCTCGATGCGTGCGATGAGGCGGGCCTGCTGGTGCTCGAAGAGATCCCCGGATGGCAGCACATCGGCGATCAAGCGTGGCAGGATCTGGCGGTGGACAACGTGGGCCGCATGATCCGGCGCGATTGGAACCATCCCTCGATCGTGCTCTGGGGCGTGCGCATCAACGAATCTGCCGACAGCCGCGATTTCTATACGCGCACCAACGCATTGGCGCACGCGCTCGATGATTCGCGCCCGACAGGGGGCATTCGCAACCGTTACGATTCCGAGCTGCTCGAAGACGTTTTCACCATGAACGATTTCGGTTTTCCCCTGCGCCTGCCCAACCATCCCGCGTATTTGAACACCGAATTCAACGGCCACATGTTCTCCACCAAGCGCTTCGACAATGTGGAGCGCATCGCCAAACACGTCACCCGTCATGCGCGCGTGCATGACCAACTGGCATCGGACGAACGCTACGCCGGCGGCATCGCCTGGTGCGCCTTCGACTACGCCTCGCACCGCTATTTCGGTTCCGGCGACCGCATCTGCTACCACGGCGTGAGTGACATCTTCCGTCTGCCCAAGCCCGCCGCCGGATTCTACAAATCGCAATGCGACCCGGATGAAGAAGTCGTGATCGAACCGGGTTTTTTCTACGCATGGGGCGACCACGGCGGCGGCAACGGCCCCGGCGTCGTACCCATTTGCTCGAACTGCGATCACTTGAAGATTTATTATGCCGGCAAGTTGCTGATGGAAGCCGATCCCGACCGTCAGAACTATCCGCATCTGAAGTACCCGCCGTTTACCGTGAGCCTCACCCGCCTCTCGTTCGGCTCTTGGGGCGATCTGAAAATCGAGGGCTACATCCAAGGCAAACTGGCCGCTACGAAGACGCTATCCGGCAGCGGCACGGACGACGTTTTGGTGATGAAGCCCGACGATTTGGAGCTCATCGGCGATGGCCGCGACGCCACGCGCGTGGTGTTGGCGGTGACGGACTCCTTCGGCAATTTCCGCCCGTTCGCCGGCGGCGCCATCCAGTTGAGCGTCACTGGGCCAGGCGAGATCGTGGGCGAGAAT
>Ga0302325_10015409_pt1 | contig 16251 bp, 18 predicted proteins | sample Palsa_T0_2_FD_201948 | JGI IMG/M metagenome (GOLD analysis project Ga0302325, IMG submission 201948) | Peat permafrost microbial communities from Stordalen Mire near Abisko, Sweden - Palsa_T0_2 | ecosystem: Environmental > Terrestrial > Soil > Palsa > Peat permafrost | place: Sweden: Abisko... | reverse complement strand
CACCGCGCTGAAAACACTGGCAGGACCATACTTTACCGATGAACTAGCGGACCTGGGAACCAAAGATTCAGTGCTGCAAACCCAAGGCGTCTGGATCATCGAGCTGTCCGAGCTCGATTCGCTCAACCGCGCAGAAGTGGGCCGTATCAAGGCGTTTATAAGCCGGACCACAGATCGGTTCCGACCACCTTACGGCAAACGTTTGATCGAATCGCCTCGCCAATGCGTTTTTGCCGGCAGTGTGAACCACTCCAGCTATCTGCGCGATGACAGCGGCGGGCGGCGCTTCTGGCCGGTAGCTTGCGGTCGAATTGACATCGATCAATTGGCTCGTGACCGGGACCAATTGTGGGAGGAAGCGAAAGCGCGATTTGAACGTGGCTGCGTTTGGTGGTTGGAGACAGCAGAACTCGTCGACATGGCCGCCACGGAACAGGCGGATCGTTACGAAGGAGACCCATGGGAAGAGGTTATCGGCCGATGGGTGGAGGATCGTCCGAGTTCTTCGATCAGCGACGTGCTCTCGCGTTGCCTCGACAAGCCGCAGGCGTTATGGACACAAGTAGACAAGAACCGGGTAGCGCGCTGCTTTCGGGCACTCGGCTGGGAAAGGTATCGGGAGCGCCAGGGAAACCGACTGGAGTGGCGCTACCGAAGGATCGAGCAATAAATGTTCCCAGTGTTCTACGCTCCATGTCCGTCGCAGGAAATGAAGATGGAGAAAATATCCAGAAATCTCTGGACCTACTGGGAACACGAAGAACACTGGGAAGGAGCCCGATTATCAAGAAGTTACGGCGTTCCCAGTAGACATAAACAACTGGGAACGTGGGAACGAGTTTTGGATAGGAGTGGACCCAAAACTGATACCAAGGGCACGCTGCCGCAAGGAATTCATTTGCCAGGCCCTTTGCGAAGCTCGGCGGATACACTGGAAGCAGGCAACTACATGGCTGACGAATTCATTGAGCGCCGAGAAACCGGGCTTTACATCGCTGGAAGTCGTGTGCCCATTGATCGCATCATTTGGGAATACCGCAATGGTGAAGATCCTGAGGCAATCCGAGCGCACTATCCAACGCTAAGCGTGGAGCAGGTCAATGAAGCTATCGCGTTCTACCACCACCATAAAGAAGAAGTTGAAAAGGCAATGGAAGATCGCAGGCTTGCCGAGGATGCGTATACTGCGGCCAACGCCAACCCTCCCGATATCAAACAAAAGTTTGAGCGGCTGCGCCAGCAAACAGCTCCCCGGCGAGTCTAATGGATGATCCGCTTTCTGGCGGACGCCGACTTAAACCACGCAATCGTCAAGGGCTGCCGGCGCCAGGAGCCAGCCATGGATTTTCTCTCCGCTAACGAAGCAAACCTGGAGGGAGTTCCTGATGCGGATGTTCTGGCGATCGCGGCAGAGCAAGATCGCCTGGTCACCCATGATCGTCAAACTATGCCTCGGCATTTCGGCGCCTTCCTAATGAGCGGCCGGTTCGAGCCCTGGAGTATTTTTGGTAAGTCAGCAGGTCTCCATCGGCGAGGTTATCGAAGCACTCGTGCTGATTTGGGCGGCCTCTGATCTCTCGGACTGGAAGAATCGTATCGTAAACATTCCGGAACCCTAAAACACGCCATCTTCACCGCGGATAGCAAAGCGCAAAAACCGTCATCTACCTTCAAGACCTCATCCATTTCGGGCCAGCAATGTACGAGTGGCCGACGATCCGCCCGGAGTAGCTGTTAGCTAAGCTAACGCAAACGCGTTTACTGGTGGTAAGCCTGCGAAGGACGGTTCCGCGAAGTCTCCGTGTACACATCAGCCTGATGTTGCTACAGCATCTCAAGAACCCAGATGCCGAAGGGGATCTGCGGATCCACTTGAGTTCCGCTTTTGTCGACCCATTCGCTGCCTGGGACGGATAGATCGATCCGGGCCCCGCTATTTTTGCCGCGTGCGGGCCGGGGTGGAGGGGTGACTGGACGTCGAACGGGAACCCGCGATGAGGACGTCGACGAGGCGGCGCGCGCTGGGCTCCCAGCCGGGTAAAGCAGTGGTGTGGAAGATGCCCACAAGGGCCCGGACGAAGTCTGTGGGGTCGGTGTCGGAGCGGAGATCACCGCTGGCCACGGCACGCTCGACGGAGGCTACGAAGGCGGTGTGAATGAGCGAGCGGGAGCCTTCCATGAGCCGCAGGGAGCCGCCTGCGATTGTGTTCATGGCGGGAATGATGAGCATTTTTCCAGCGACGTGGTCGATGAAGAGAAGCATCCAGGCGCGAAGCGCTTCAAGCGGCGGCAAGGTAGCAGCGAAGCGCTTTTCGGCTGCGGCAAGCTTTTCGACTTCGCTGCGATAGACAGCTTCGATGAGGTCGTCGCGAGTTGGGAAATGGCGATAAAGGGTGGCGTTGCCGACGCCGGATCGGCGTGCGATGTCGTCGAGGCTCGCAGCTGCGCCGTCGCGCGAGAAAGCCTCCTTGGCCACCTCAAGGATACGTTCTCGGTTGCGCTCCGCGTCGGCGCGCGGCTTGCGGGTAGGCTGCGGTGGTGAAAGCTTCTTTTTCGGCATCGAACAGTAGACTGAAATTTCTCTTGCAACCGGGGAGTGTCCCCGGTTATCTTTAATATTAGGGGACTATCCCCGTTTTATAAAACACAGGCTCGGATGTCAACTTTGGCGGGGACCTCCATAAGCTGTACCAACAACGGAAGGAGGAGTGACGATGCGTATATTTGTGACTGGAGCAACAGGTTTCATTGGAACGGAGGTGGTGAAGGAACTGATTACGGCAGGGCATCAGGTGCGCGGATTGACGCGCAGCGATGCCGGCGTGGAACAGCTGAAGGCTGCGGGTGTGCAGGTTCATCGCGGCGACCTGCAGGACCTCGACAGTCTGCGCAGCGGAGCGACAGGTATGGATGCTGTGGTAAACCTGGCATTCAACCACGACGACATGTCGAAATTTGCGCAGAATGCAAAGGACGAAATCGAGGCGATTGAAGCGCTAGGGTCGGTGCTCGAACAGGGCAAGCTGCTGGTGGTCACATCCGGGCTCGGGATCACCAGTAGCGCGCCAGGGCAGGTGCGCAAAGAGACTGACCCTCCGACGGATTCGCCCAGGATGCCGCGCAGGCCGGAACAGGCGGCGCAGGCCCTGGCGGCAAAGGGTGTGCATGTGGGAATTGTGCGTCTGCCGCAGGTGCATGACACGCGCAAGCAGGGGCTGGTCACGAGGGTGATTCAGATCGCGCGCGAAAAGGGTGTGTCGGCGTATGTGGGCGAAGGGGCAAACCGCTGGGCTGCTGCTCCGCTGAAGGATGTGGCGCACCTGTATAGGTTGGCGGTCGAGAAGACGGGCCCCCACGCGACGACATATCACGCGGTGCAGGAAGTGGGCGTGTCGCTGCGGGATATCGCGGAGACGATCGGCAAGGGGCTGAAGGTGCCGCTAATTTCGATCCCGGCTGAAAAGGCTGTCGAGCACTTCGGGATGTTCTTCGGGCACGCTGCGATGCAGGATATGCCGGGATCGAGCGAGTGGACACGCAAGACGTTGGGGTGGGAGCCTACCGGACCGGGGCTGATCGAGGATTTGGCGAATATGAAGTACTGACGATTTCCGGTGGACTATTTATGATGGGCTGCACGCGAGGTCCCGGGTCTTTCCGGAGTGCGAACCGATGTGTCTTGGCTCACTTTGGTCCTTGCGAGTTGGCTTGTGACCGCTAACGGTGTCGCTTCGTCCATAGCACGCGCTACTCGGACCGAATCGGCTGGATGATTGACCTGTGGCGTGAGAGGCCACGGTTATGAAAAAGAAAATCCAGTCTAAGAAAAAGAGCACCCATGCTGCGAAGTCGATTCTACGACTACCGGACCTGGAAGTTGCGAAGAACGCCGTCATTAACAGTCCTTCGTGCCGCGATGCCCAACGTGGCTATCGCCACGCCATCGATGAATTTGTGGAATGGTACTGCTCCGAGCCGCGATTATCGTTCAGCAAGACAGTTGTGATCCGATACCGAATGCACTTGGAATCGCGGCATCTTGCGCCAGGAACAATCAACCTGCGCCTTGGTGAAATACGCCGCCTTGCATACGAGGCGGCGGACTGCGGTCTTCTCAGCGCCGATTTGGCAGCGGGAATCCGCCGCGTCAAAGGCGTTAAGAAGCTTGGGGTCAGGTTGGGAAACTGGTTAACGCCCGAGCAAGCCAAGTCACTTTGGCAGGCACCGGACGTGGAGCGTCTAAAAGGCAAACGAGACCGCGCCTTACTATCAATCCTTGTGGCATGTGGCCTTCGGCGGCATGAAGCCGCCCAACTAACAGTCGATCACCTGCAACAACGCGAAGGGCATGGGCGATCGTTGACTTGGCCGGCAAGGGCGGCCATATTCGGACCATCCCAGTGCCGGACTGGGTTTACAACGCAGCCAACGACTGGATGCAAGCGGCGGCCATCAAAACTGGAAGGCTCTTCCGAAAGGTGAGCACCGCCGACAGACCCTGGGGCGAGGGAGTGACCGAGAAACTGGTTTGGCACGTCGTTAAGGAATTCGCCAAGCGAATCGGTAGTGATAAGCTTGCGCCTCACGACCTGCGCCGCACATGCGCTCGCTTATGTCGGGCAGCCGGGGGTGAACTTGAGCAGATTCAGTTCCTTCTCGGCCATGTCTCGGTGCAAACAACCGAGCGCTATCTCGGCTGTATCCAACGCATTGCGACCGCCGTGAACGACAAAATTTGGAATTGAGCCGACAACTTAGGCGGGCGCAAGCCTTGGCCGAGTGGCCGACAATACGAGCGAAGCGCGAGCTAAATACAATGCCTAATTAACCGCGGGTATCAAAGTCTATTACGCGACTCCGCTCCTTGTTTACGCAACGAGCCCGTCTCTCATACTAGGAACGTTCCAGAGGAATATGCTGGCTCACAACCCACTCGCAAGCTGCATCTGCATCTGGCTCTCCCGCCTTCTGCCAGCACGCGAAAACGCCACGCCAAGCTGGCGATGAAGCCCCGGCCACTTCGGAGCATAGCGAATCGCCTCGTTGTAATTCTCAATCGCGGCCGCTTCATCACCTGCCTGCAAATCCAAATCACCCAGGCTCTTCAACGGTTCGGCCCAGTGCGGTCCATAAACGTGCGCAAGCTCGAACTCGCGGCGTGCTCTAGCCGCTTCCTGATTGGAAACAAGAAATAGGCCATAGCGGTAGTGAGGCTCAGGCAAACGCGGAGCAGCATCGATGGCAGATTCAAACAGCGATCGCGCATGTGCCCTGTGATTTCGCGAGGCCTCAATCTGAGCTTTTGAGTCCAGGCAGCCCGGTGAATTTCGACGCCCGCCCAGAAGCCGGTCGGCCATCAACGCATCGCCGTTCTCGTTGAACAGTTCAGCCACCGCGCAAAAGTCTTCATCACCATTCTGAGCATTGGCACTAGGAACCTGATGTTGCCACATCTCACGCAAAGCCGCCAAACGTTTTCTGAGCTGTGTTGTGTCGCCTGTCTCGTGTGCCAGATCGCCTTCTATGAGAAGAGCGTCAATTGGGCTAACTCCGGGCATGGTCGTGGCGATTTGGAATCGAATCTGAGCAGCGCGGCGCTCGTGCGCAAGAACCAGCCCTTGCGCGTATGCCATATCAATTCCGCTAAGATGAACTCCGGCCCCGGCAGTGGCGGCGAGTTCGGCCTCAATGGACCGGACAAGGCCATACCAATCCTGCCGAAGCTGATCCAACGGCATAAAGGTATCTGGGCGAGTGGGGCGAAACCACGAACGCCGCAGGTGAGCGTACAGCCATGAGCCGCGATGAGAACGGCGCTCCAGCAGCTCGCCAACTTCCAGCGCTCTTTCATAATGGCCCAGTTCGATCTCTGAATCGATTAACGCGGTGTATGAGCCCCAGGAATCCGGCGTGATCTGAATTGCCGCCCAATACTTATCTGCCGCCCCGCTTGAATCTCCCATCCCTGCCAGAGCGCTCGCCCAGGAATAAAGAAGATGCATGCGGTCCGGATCGTGGGTGGCCCGTCCATAATGCTGTTGCGAAAAGGCGATAGCCTCGGCAAAGCGGCCCTGCTCAACCAGGTAGACCGAATAAGCGGTGGGCTGGCATTGGGCGTAAACATAATCTGCGGCAGAGCGCAGCAGCCCAGGCAATTGAGCGCTACTCACAGAGAACGTGCGCGCAGCGACACAATCGCCTCGCAAGTAAATCTCAATGTGATCGGCTTCTTTGCGCTGGATAAAGCCCGATAAAGACGCAGGCACCGCTCGAAACATGTCGTCCGTAGAGGCAATAGCATCCAGTTTGTTCTTGATCCGCGTAAACAAGGGTGCTGCTGCCTCCGCACTCCAGGGATCTTCAATGCGCGCCGCAGGCCAAGTAATGCGGGTATCTTTTTGCAGGCTGCGAATCTGATCGGCAAGCATGCTCGCAACCGCAGATCCGTCCAGATTCAAGCCGGACCCCAGAATGCGAAAGCCGGCAATTTGTATGGGGTGGTCTTCCCGGACCGGCTCATCGGCGTGGGAAGCGAAAAGTCCGCGAAGACAAGGGCCGCAGCAAGCGCGCAGGCAAAGAGAAAACCAGTCAACGCTCTGCGTGAGCCTGTGCGAGCCGACGGTACCGGAACTACCGCCGATAAAGCCGCGGCGACCTCAGGCTCGCGCGCCAGCTCCTGGTGCACAGCCGGCTTTGGCCGAATGGTGTACTCCAGCCGGTAGCTGCCTTTCGGAATGCTGAGCGTCACCTCCGGTTGTGCGCTCAGCGAACTGTAATACTGCGCCAGCTTTTCGCGCAGCCGGCGCGCTTCAATCCGGACAATGGGATCAATCTTTGGATCCCAGCCAGCTTCACGGTCGAACACAGCAATGCCGACCGGTCGTTCCGCCAACTGTTCAAGCGCGCCCGCCAGCGACTGCTCCGCAAGATACATCAGAAATCGCACCATTCGTGCTGATTTTTTAAACTCGGGAGCCGAAATAACATGAGCCACCGCCGCTCTGACCGCGGCCAATTCTTCGCTTGATAGAGGATCACGGGCAGCAGGTTGCGTCACAGCATCGGGCGGTTGTGCCATTCAAGAGGGTGCCTTACGTAGTTATAGGAGTAAAAAAAACCCGTTTTCTGAATCTTACCGCAGCGTCTTTGGCCTAAGACTTTAGATTCTTGGGCTCTTTTTCAAGCCCGGCAATGCCTTGTAAGCACGGGATCTTGACTGCTGAACACGAATTGCCATTGTCGGAACCAGCAAGTTCTTACCCCCTTTCTCACTTGTGAACAACTGAACTCTTGCGTCACCTTCGACTTGGAAGCGGCGGCAATGAAGCGCCGGTTCTGGAAGAGGAGCGATATTCATGACGCAGTCATATTCAGCACATTTCAAGACAGACAATGTGGCGCTTGTATTGGTCGATCACCAGGTCGGAACCATCAATTGGGCCGGAGAATTGGATGCCAGCGGCCGCGAGCAATTGAAGACCTGGGTCAAGGCGATTGCTCGCTTTGCAAAAGGCTCGGGCATCCCAATCGTTTTAACCAGCAGCCTGGAAACCGAGGCCCAAGGTCCGCTGCTCCCGGAGTTCAAGGACATCATGCCGGACGAGTTCGAAAAACGCATCAAGCGAACCGGCGTCATCAATGCCTGGGAAGACCCGGCGTTTGCTGACGCGGTCAGGGCCACCGGCAAAAAGAACCTGATCATGTCTGGATTAACCACAGACGTGTGTCTGGTCCCTCCAGCGCTTAGCGCAAAGCAGGAAGGGTTTGAAGTGATAGCCATGTTTGACTCATCTGGCGCTTGCACCATCCAGGCGGCCGAAAACTCGCGCTACCGTTTGAACCAGGCCGGCATCGAAATTTGGGGCACACCGTCGCTGATCACCCACCTGCTGGGCAATTACAAGAACCCGGCCTCCGGCGCGTTCTTCGAAGCCTTTGACAAAGAAGGCATTTACCCGCTCTTAGAAAAAGGCAACGTTCGCTAAACAAGGCCCGGGGCTCTCCGCGCGTTCGTAAGCGGAGAGCCTTGCGAAATCCACCCAATATGCCTGAACCCATCAGATCATCACCGGCGCCCGTGACCTACGTAGTGGTTTGGCAGGTAAAGGACGGAAAAGTGAAGGAGTTTGAGAACTTGCTCCACAACCTGATGACTGCCGCCGCAACGTTTCCTGGGCACCAGGGCGTGCATGTCGTCAAGCCGGCGGAAGGTCAACCGGCAGTCTATCGCGTGGTGGCCCGGTTCGATTCAGATGCCGGCTTTCAAGCCTGGCGTGAATCTGCCGTGTGCCGTCATTTAGTGACGGCGGCCCACGCTCTAGCAATGAACAAACCGAATCTGGAGGTCCGCTCAGGACTGGAGGCTTGGTTTCAAGATCCAGTGGGCCCCAACGTAACGCCGGCACGCTACAAGACCGCCGTCCTCATGTGGGCCGTGCTCTTTCCGCTCACGCTGTTGTTTCGCTGGTTGTTCCTGGTCTTTGGTGTTGCCTTTTCACCGTTGGCACAAACCGGAATCATGATGGCGTTTGAGATTGTGCTGGTCACCTATGTCGTGATGCCGCAAGTCGCGCACGTCTTCGGATTCTGGCTTTACCCGAAAGCCGGGGCGAAGGCTTAGCCATGCCGCACCAAAGCACACTGGCCACGCTGCGGCTGGCATCGCTCATAGTCGCGGCAACAGTCACGCTTTGCGGGCAGCAAACTTCCGGCGGATTTGTGCCGCACCAGCCGCCGCCCTACACGCCCCTTGTTTATGACCAGAACTGGTCTTATCTCAGCGATCCCCGCAACGTTCAGGACTTCTCAGATCGTCTGCATTTCGTTCCTCTCAACGAGGACGAAACCGACTACATCGACTTTGCCGGCCAGATCCGCGAGCGCGGAGAGTATTTCGATCATCCTGCCTGGGGCGCACAGCCGCCAGACAACGGCTATCTCTTGCAGCGCTATCTCTTCAGCGCAGATCTGCATCTCGCACACTCCCTGCGTGCCTTCTGCCAGCTAAGCAGCAGCTTAATTGATGGCCGCGACGGCGGCCCGCGAGTAGCAGTCGACCAGCAGGAGCTCTCATTCAATCAATGCTTTGCAGATGTTCCGGTGTTACGCAGAGGAAAGAAACAGCTGACCATTCGAGCTGGCCGGCAACTCGTATCGCTTGGTTCGACAAGACTGGTGGCCATTGGGGCCGGGTTGAATGTCCAGCAGCCGTTCGACGGCGCGCGCCTGCCGCTCGATACAGGCAACTGGCAATTTCAGGCCCTGGCCTTGCGCCCGGTGGCAGTTGCTTCCGGCGTACTCCAGAGCGGCCCAGATCATACGCAAGAACTGTGGGGCGTTTATGCAACGCATTCGGTCCCGATACCAAAAAGCAAGTTGGACGTTTACTACCTCGGCTACGACCACGCCAAAGCCATCTGGACCGCCGGCGTCGGGCGCGAACAGCGCGAGAGCTTCGGCATACGTTTGTACGCGCCCACGCCAACCTGGTACTACGATTGGGAATTTATCTATCAAACCGGACGCTTCGGGCCGGATAACATCCGCGCCTGGTCCATCGGAACAAACACCGGCTATCAATTTCGGCACGCTAGGTTCGCGCCCAGAGTCGAAATAGATACCGGAGCAATGAGCGGTGATGGAAACCTGGCCCGGTTCGTCGGATCGCAGGTTGATGCCCAGTTGGATTATCGACTAGGGCGGCACATGCTCCTGTCGGTGGATTACGAACATTTCTTCCCAGGAGAGTTCCTGAAACAAACCCCACCCAACAGGGAAGTGAATTTCATAGCCCCGCAATTCACTTACAACTTCTAGACCACCGGGGCTGCGCCGAGCCGCGCGGAGCGAGTTGTACTGCTTTCCACTGCCTTGCCAAAAGGATCCGTCGGCCCATAAGCGCTAAGATAAGGCCGCAACCCTGCGAACGAGCCCCCCGAGCTTGAAAACCGTCGCCGATGAGGAGATAAGCGAGTGGTGATTAGTAAGCGCTTCGCCGTTACCGTGGATCAATCGGCGCCGGCCACTACTCATCGTCGGGAATTACGCAACCAGGTACACACAGCAGACGCTCTTTTAATCAACCGGCCAAATTCGGGCTGGCGCTGCCAGCAGCGCGCAGCCGGTCAATCCTGGCGGAGCGCGCGAATCGGGTCAACCCTCGTGGCTCGCAGCGCTGGGATCAGGCTCGCGAGTACCGCAACCACAATAAGGAACAGGGCTGCCCCCGCTATGCTCACGGGGTCGGCTGGACTGACTTGGTAAAGCAGAGGCGCCATCTGTGGGGCCGCTGCCAGGGCGATGGCGAGGCCGGCTGCGATCCCCAATAAAGCCAGCAGCAAGCCTTCTCTCATGACAATCCGAAGCACGCCTCCAGGGACAGCCCCCAGCGCCATGCGGATACCGATTTCGCGAGTCCGTTGGCTTACCGAGTAAGCCATCACTCCATAAAGACCTACCCCGGCGAGCAGCATGGAAATGGTGCCGAGCACTGCGAGGAAAGACGACGCGATCCGCGACCCAAACCAGGCAGCCGAGATGTAATCCGACAAGGGCATGGCCGTGAGGCCGGCGGAATTTAGATCGATGGCTGCCATTTCGCGGCGAAGTACGGGGACGAGATCACGCGCGTCACGGTCGGTCCGAACGTAGAGGGCCACTCCGTTTTCGCCACTGCCGTTGAGCACTTGGTCAAAGGACATGTAGAAGTATGGCTGCGGCGCTTCCGACAGATTGTAATACTTGCTGTCCTTGACCATTCCTACGATCTTGAACGGTTTGCCGTAAATCTCCACCCGGCGCCCCACGGGGTCGCGCCCGTCGAAAAAGCGCCGTGCGAAAGACTCGTTGACGATCATGACGCGCGGTGCCGTTTCGTTATCCTCGTCCCGGAAATCGCGGCCGGCGAGAAGCGGGATCCGCAGCAACTCGAAGTAGCCGGGCGACACCGAGGCGTGATGCAGATCCAGGTTCTCGCCGGGCCGCGACGCATACCCTTCCACCACGACACTGTTCCACTTTCCCAGCCCGAAGCCGAGCGGGATGGAGTCGGAATAGGCGGCGCTTGTCACCCCTGGTGCGGCCAGCAAGTGCTGGCGGAGCCGCCGCGAGAACTCCTGCTCCTCGCTGGGCGTGTAGTTGTTCGTCGACAGAAAAAGACGGCCCACCGTCACGTTGTGGTGGTTGAAACCGGCCGGAGTGTTCTCTAACCCGTAAAGGCTCCGAACAAACAGTCCGAGCGTCACCAGAGCCGCGAGCGCCAGCCCCGTTTCGGCTACCACCAGCGCCCCGGAGATGCGCTGCGCGTGCCCGCTTCGTGTACCGGTTCTTCCACCTTGCTTCAGTGCATCCACCAGGCTGCGCTGCACCAACTGATACGCGGGCGGAATCCCGGAAATCAGCGCGGAAGCCAAACAGACCAGAGCGGCAAACAGGAACACCCGAGCGCTGGGATGTACGTTGAAACTCACCGGCACTCCTGTGGGCGGTACGAAATAAATCAGCACATTCTCAACCCACAGAGCCAGCGGCAAGCCGACAAGTGTTGCCAGGGCCGCCAAAAGCAGGCTTTCAAAAATCAACTGGCGGCTCAGACGACCCGGACTGGCGCCCAGGGCAGCGCGGATGCCGAACTCCGTCTGCCGGGCTGTGGAACGAGCCAGTAGAAGATTGGCGACGTTGGCGCAGGCAATCAGCAGCACGAGTAAACACGCCGCACCGAGAATGGCCATCGGCCATGCCACAATGCTCGACGCCCCCTCCTGCGCCTTCCAGATTGGTACGATCCGGGCGCCGATCCCCTGGTTGGTCTTCGAAAAGCCACGGGCAAGGCGCGCGGCAACCGTCGCCGCCTCGGCGTTTGCCTCCGAGATGCTGACGCCGCGTTTGAGCCTGACTATGGCCTCGAAGTGCCGCGCATCGCGCTCGCTTTCTCCGGTCAGCGGCGCTGGAATCCAGAGGTCGAGCGCCATCCCCGGGAAATCGCCGGCAAATTCCGGAGGCGCCACCCCCACAATGGTGACCGGGTACCGGTTAATCCGCACGGTGCGGCCGGGGACGGACTTGTCGGCATGAAAATAGTTCTGCCACACCAGATAGCTGATGACGGCCGTGAGCGCTTTGCCCCGGTCGCCGTATTCGTCGCGAGCGAACGCGCGACCGAGGACCGGCTTTACGCCCAGGACGTCGAAGTAGTTTCCGGAGACCGATTCGTACCACGCGAAATAGGGCTTTTCTCCCTCGCCGATCAAGGCGGGGCCTTTTTGGTTCAGCAACAATCCGGAAATACTGCGAAGGCTGTCCTGGAAGTCCCGGGAGTCCGCGTACGAAACCTGATGCTGCAGGCCGCTGGCACTGACGGACTCAAGCACGGCGAGTTGTCCGTCGTCCCTGGCGCCGCGGAACGGGTGCAGGACCATTCCGTCGATCCAGCCAAAGACGGTCGTGATGACGGTAATACCTAGCGCCAGAGTAAGCACTGCGACCGCGGTCAGGGTTGGGGTGCGGCGGAGGACACGCATCGCATACCGCAGGTCTTCAAGGACGTTTCGCATATGGTTTTCCTGCCCTTTGGGTGCAGGTTGACTTCCCACAGTAGGTGCTTGATTCTATTGAAAGGTAAGGTCAGTCGGTGATCGATTTTCGGGGTTCAGGTGTCCGAAAATGGGACCCGCCCCTTCGCGCTTTCTAGCTGATCGCAACGGTGCAGTTGCTGACCGGATAACTCGAATCGCATCTCGGGAATCGTTCCGGGAGAAGGGCGGGGGTATGCGTACAGACGCAGGATTTCGCTGCCTTTCGGTATCCACATTAACCGATTATCGCCAATGCCAGAGCGGTGGAGGGAATTAACTCATGCCTGGTCGGCAAGGGGCGGGTAATCCGCCCCAAAAGCTGTGACCGGGTCAAGGTTCGATTCCAAGTTTATCTTTCACGGCGTAACGAAGTTTTTGTTTGCAACCCAAGTAACGCTCCGTCGTCTGTATGGAAACATGACCAAGCAAGAACTGAATCTGCTCAAGTTCTCCGCCCGCCAGATGACAGAGGCGAGCGCATGTCCGCCTCAGGTCATGAGGTGCGAGCTTGTCTATATCAGCGACTTTGGCCGCCTTTCGAACAACTTCCCAAAGCACCTTCGGCGTCATGCCGGTTCCCCAGACCTTACCCGCTTTGTTGATCGCGCGAAATAGGCAACCCTCCCCGACGCCGCTCGCGGCAGTCCATTGATCGATCGCGTCCTTTACCCAAGATGGGATCGGTATGGTCCTAATGTGGCCTGCCTTCCCGTGCAAATCCGCCACGACCCAATGTTCCTCGCGCATTTGAATGGATCGGACGTTTAAGCTTAGAAGTTCTCCCCGCCGCAGACCACATCCGACCAGGAATGCCAACATGGCGTAGTTTCGTTTGCTTCGCAAATCCTCGCCGTTCGCTCTAGCCAAGAGGTTTTTGCTTTGATCGACGGTAAGCCAGTTTCCAACACGGACGCCTATTCTGCGAACACTTTTGACGCGGCGAATGCCGGCGGCGAGTTCGGGGCTTAACAGCCCGGAATCGGCAGCTTCGTATGCGACCCGCCTAACTGCAGCCAGCCTTAAATTGATTGTCGTTGGGGCTAGATGCCGTTCTTCCAAATAGATTCTGTAACGAAGCACAACGGTCCGATTGAGCGCCAGTCGCGGTTCCGAACAATACCAAGCGACGAACTCATCAATCGCGTGTGCGTACGATCGCTGGCCGCTCTTCGAGGTTAATGTATTGAGGACAGAGGATTTCGTCTGCTCAAGGTCGGGAAGCGCCAATGAGCGCCTCGGTGGGTTCTTCCTACGTTTTTGCTTTTGCATTCTAAGCGGCTTCCTTGGCCGCAACTTCAGAATGTCCAAAAAATCTACCCTGCTCCGTTAGGACGGATCTATCCGTGTCAGGTTCGATTTGGTATTGATATTTCCATGGCCCCGCGCTACATTTCTTTTCCTCTTCGCGGCCCTGATAGGAGTTCCATGTATGGCGCAAACAGCCACGACGCCGAATGTTGAGGCGCAGCGGACCGCGATGAAAAAACTTGAATTCCTTGTTGGCGAGTGGTCTGGTGAGGCGACTGTTCTACTGGGGCCTGGTCAATTTGTTGACATGGCACAGACCGAGTCCGCGCACTTCAGACTGGACGGACTCGTTTTGATGATTGAAGGTGTAGGGCGAACAAAGACCGACGGGAAGGTCTCGCTTCAGGCCCTCGGATTGATTTCGTTTGACGACGAAACGGGAACGTACAAGATGCGGGCGTTCAACGATGGACGGTGGCTTGAAACTGAGGTCAGGTTGGGCGACGGCGGCAACTCCATGTCTTGGGGCTTTGTACTCGGACAGTACAAGACGGCTACGGTACTACGCATCAATGAAAGCGGTGAATGGACTGAGCATGGGGAAATAACCATCGGCGAACGTCCACCGCAGAAAATGATTGATTTGAAAGTTCGGCGTATTGCCCGTTAGCGAATAGCTCGCGCCTGTCGGCAAGGATAGAACTACCCTGCGCCGTTACACACGGGTAATCGTCAGCAAGCGGTATTTGACCTTTGTCTGAGTGGCGCGCTGATACACCCGAAGCACATTCCGATACTTGCCAACCGCCGTTATGTAGGGGCGCGATCGGCCTTGACGCCAGCTTTCCGGCCGGAAACGATCATTGGGTGGGCGGAACAAACTCGGTCTTGTATTTCGGAGCCAGCGCTTGTGCCTTTGCCTTGAATGACTCTAACATCGCTGCCTCCGGCTTTGGAGGCACCGTTGTTCTGCTTGGCACCCCGACTCCGATCTCCGTGAACATTCCCTCTTGCCCGGCGGGCGAACAAATGCACAGGAGGCGTGCCGGCTGGGCCGAGTTGTTCCGGAACTGATGCGGCGCATTGGCGGGAATCTGGATCACTTGCCCGGTTCGGACCGTCACCGTTTCGCCGCGAAAGGTCGCCTGAATTTCACCTTCGAGCACGGTGAAAGACTCTTCAAAATCATGCCGGTGTGGAGGTGGGCCGCCACCCGGCGGCACGAACATATCGATCAGCGAATAGCGGCCCGCTGTGTCCTCCGCACTTAGCAGAATTGTGTAGGTGTTTCCGACCAGGCTGATGTGAACGGCAGCGGGGTCGTCGGCAGATGCCAGTACTAAGTGTCGATTCAGGTCGTCGGCTGGAATATTCATGTCTTATCTTCTCATCGCTCAGCGTTAGCTGTTTCGGCCAGTCATTGTCCTGCTGCAATCCTCGATTGCCCTACATGGATGTGGATAGCAACGCGAGGCATTGGGCAAGCAGCGACGCAACAATTACCGGAGTACGGATCATCACCGATCGATCCCAAGATGCTTGCAACTCCCGGGCGTTGTCTAGACTTACGCTGTTTTCGCAGCTTCGGTCTGAAGCCGATTGATCGGCTTTGACAGGAGATTGTAGATTGCTAAGAAAAGGATCAACATTCCGAATGAAGTGAAGTAGAATCCACGATGTCCGCTCCCGCTGAAAAGGGCGAGCAGCAAGTTCGAAAAGATGGCCAATACACCCCAGATGGGCATCCGCGCGTCCGCGAACTGATGAAAAAATCCCATGACTTCGGTTCCGGAAGATGGCGAGGCCCGCTGCAGAGCAAGGCGGCCGACAGTCAAGAAAAAGACGTCCGTGCCACAAACTACCGCAGTGCTTAGGATACCAATCACAGGCAATGCCTCTAGTAGTGTGTTCATTGTTTCTCCTATACGTCTGGGATGACATTGAAAGTTTCGATTTTCCTGATGACTCTAGCCTTTCTTATTTCGAAGAAGGAAAGCGGCAACAACCGCCATATACAGGGCTGTTCCCCAGTGAATATAGATGGACGGCGCAAAGCCAAGATGGCGCAGAATGACCAGCCCATCGCCGACAGGGATGAAAATTGCAACGCCGAAGAGTATGGCGGTGGTGCGCCGGTCTCCCTTGAAGAGGAACGTCAGGACTACGAGACCGGAAAAGATGTCGCGAATTCCCTTGACCCACATGAAGGGAAACGCGGCGGGATCGTGAATCGGGATGCCAAAGGCAGTGGATGCACCCATCGGGTTGAGTATGAAGTTGATGCCAATTCCGATGATAGCTGCCGGTATCAGCAGGGTGCACCAGAAGAGTAGCGAATTCCTTCGTAGAGCCGGGCTAGTCAAACGTGTTGTCGCGTTCATGTTTTACATTCCTCTCCGCAGTTGTCCTAGCATTGCTACTTTCAACTCCC
>Ga0302325_10015407_pt1 | contig 16251 bp, 15 predicted proteins | sample Palsa_T0_2_FD_201948 | JGI IMG/M metagenome (GOLD analysis project Ga0302325, IMG submission 201948) | Peat permafrost microbial communities from Stordalen Mire near Abisko, Sweden - Palsa_T0_2 | ecosystem: Environmental > Terrestrial > Soil > Palsa > Peat permafrost | place: Sweden: Abisko... | reverse complement strand
GAAGCGCCTAGACCGGGACCGCCCCGTTCCAGCGCGCGTTGAGAAACGTTATGATGCCACGATGAAAACATCCACCCTCCTCACTGCGATGCCGCTCGGTCTGCTACTAGTGTGTTCGCCGGGGGGGGGCAAAGTCTCGAATGGTTCGAGCCTTCGCTCCCAGCGGTGCCTCCGGTCCGCTGTTGTGGTTCCATGGCCTACGACGCGGCTGCACAACAGGTGATGCTGTTTGGCGGCGGTAACGGCGGGAACTACCCGGCGCTGCGATACAACGACACTTGGTTTTTTTCCGCGAAGACGGGTTGGTTTCAGGTTTTCCCTGCAACGTCCCCATCCCCTCGGCAGGGCGCTGGAATTGCCTACGATCCTACCACCGGGACCATCGTGCTGTTCGGCGGCTTCGATTCAAACGATGTCGATTTGAACGACACGTGGACCTGGAACGGCAAAACCTGGACCCAGCAGTTTCCGCCGGTCTCCCCACCTGCGCGGAAAATCGACACGCAAGGCTTGTCTTACGATGCCGCCAATGGGACCGTCCTCATGTTCGGAGGCTTCAACGGTACGAATGAAAATATCACTCTGCTGCAAGATACCTGGGAATGGAATGGGAGGGCGAAGACCTGGACGCAGAAGTTTCCGGCGGCGAGTCCGCCTCCCACAAGCCCGACGCTCGCTTACGACGCCAGACACGGTGAGGCTTTGCTTTTCGCCGGTGGCAGCGGCGACACTACCTATCTGAACCAAACGTGGACTTGGAACGGGATTACCTGGACGCAGCTATTCCCGGATGCCAGCCCATTGCCGCGCGCGCTAAATTCGATGGCCTACGACGCGACTATCGGCTACGTCGTGCTATTCGGAGGAACGCCAGGGTTTCCTCAGGCTTTTAACGACACCTGGATTTGGACCGGAAGCTCATGGGTCCAGATTCCAACTCCATATCAGCCCAGCGCGCGTTTTGCGTCCGCGCTAGCTTTCGATCCATATCTCAACGGCATGATCCTCTTTGGCGGATACCTCGCAGGCGACATCTTGGCCAATCAAACGTGGATCTTTTCGCTACTCTGACGAAGTTGTCGTGGCGCACGCACTCTTGCGTGCAGCGTGCACACTCTCCAGAAACCACGCCTTGTTGCTCATGTGGGTTGTCCCTCTGGTTGAATAACTTGCAGGCCGAGCTGATGCGCTTTTTTGACGAGGGATCGAACCTGCCGTTCCCCGTGGCGGGTCTCATAGTGGACCGCTCCGCGGTCCACGTATTGCTGACCTTTGGTCAGTACCCGGTAGAACAGGCAGGCCAGTTTGCGTGCCATCGCGGTAATGGCCTTCGGCGCTCCCAGTCGGGTTCGCAGCCGGCGATATTGCGCTCCCAGATAGCTATTGCTTCTCAGCGGCGCAGGGGCGGCTTGCCGGAAGGCCACCTTGGCCCGATGGATGACCTGGGGAGTGCGCCGCTTGAGCACTTTGCCGCCGCTGGTCTCATTGGCCGCCGCTGGTTTCATTGGTAGGACACAGTCCCAGCCAATTGGCGAAGTGCTTTTCGCTGGGAAACGCATCCAGGTGTGTGCCCACTTCGGCGATGACGGTCTGTGCCACCTGTACGTCGATTCCGTCCACCTGGCTCCAGTCGACACCGGTCAGCCGGTACAACTCGGAACGAAGATCGAACTTCGGAGCATTCCCGCGGACCCGTTTCCCTTTCGGCCGGGGTCCTAAAGGTTCCGCCCGCGGGTCTATTTTCGACTCCATACCTTGCAACTGCTGCCGCAGTTGCCGGTCACAGGCGGCGATCTTGTCCTGGCATCCCTGATAAGTCTCTACCTCCTGACTCGACACGAACAGCAACTCCGGCCGCCAGTTCCGTGCAGGCTTTTGGCAATCACTGCCTTGCTGGCTTTCACCTGCGGATCGGCCAGCGCTGCCAGCTTCCGCGAATCCCGCTCCCCGGACAATATCGCCGGCATGATCGCCCGGCCGCTGACGCCGCTGAGATCGCTCCATACGTGGCTGAGCGGGATATTCATTTCGATCAGCGCTTTCTGCATCCGCTGAATCGAGCTGCTGGCCTGAGCAACCAAGCCGCCGCTGTGCCGCCAGAGCGTCCGCATCGCACGCACCGCATCGCTGGGTTGAAAACTGTTGCTCAACAGTCCAAACGTGTGCAATTTCAGAAGCCATTGACATTCCGCGATAGCGCTTTTGCGCCCCGGTAGATTCTTGGTGTGCCGTGCATTCACCAAATACACTTCCAGGCCGCGCTGCTGCAATATCTCAAACACCGGCATCCAGTACACCCCGGTGGATTGCAACGCTACACTGCGCACCCCGCGCGAGGCCAGCCAGTCCGCCATCCGCTCCGGGTCCGCGGTAAAACATTCGAAGCATCGCACCGGCTGCTCGTCTCTTTCCGGACTGATGGCAACCCAGTGCTCCTTGCCTCCAATATCGATGGCCGCCGCAGCGGGGTGGACTACCTCCAACGCATTCCAGTCTACCTTCGGAGACGCCGTCTGCCTTCCTTTTCTCTTTGCCATATATACTCCCTTGGATCGTGAATTCGCTCCGCCCGGTTCCGATAAAATACAAGACTCTCCAACGAGGTCACACGTTCGACCCACGGGGCCACGCGCCGCCATCCATGCAAGGGATCGGAAGAAAACCGGCCTTAGCTTGCCGAGCTATCCCCATCCTTGCAGGCTTGTCACGTGGCGAGTGGTTTCTGGCGCTAGAGACCGTCCGCAGGGTGGACTGTCGCTCGTGTGTACGCGACATTTACACTGCTTGTTAGCGCGATCTCTGCTTCAGAGCGATCAACCTGGCCTGCGGCCAGGTCAAAAACGTCAGGAACAAGCGCCCTTTCTCGCGCATTTTTCACTTCGCCGCAACCCAATGGTGACAAACGAGTTAATGGCAAATTTCGCAGTCTAGTTCCTTGGGAACCGCGAAGCCCCAAAACGGTTAAGCACCCGACCCCTAGCGCCTCTCGCCATAAAGGCTGCTGCTTTCCACCGACGCCGGAGCGCCAGCACATAGAATAGCTTGCCGTCCCGGCGCCAGTTTGCGAAAGCGGCAAGACCACGCTGGCTTCCGCCCGACCACCGGCTGGCCCTTTATTCCGCCGTCATCGGCCGCGGAAAAAACTGGGTCGCCAAGTCGCCGCTAAAGCTCATCGTGCCGACATGCGTGAGCCGGCTTTGCAAATCCGCCCAGATCTCGCCGCCCATCGCGGTCCACCGGCGGCAAAAGCTGAAATCCTCGCTCAAGTAAGTCCCGGTCTCCTGGTCGATCATGCAGTTGAAAAGGGCGCAGCGCCACCGGCTTCCGGCCAGCTTGTCATCCGGCTTGTGGTCGCGCGCATAACGCAACTCGGGATAATGCTCAATCATGGCCAACAGCGCCTCACGCCGGATCATCAGAAATCCGGTACCGGCGAAGCTCACCTTTGCGAAACCGTCGCGAATTCCAACCTCCTCGCCATTCTTAAAATCCACCATGTAGGAAAGTGCGGCAGACTCCAGCGGCGTGTGCCCCGCGCGCACAGCGGCTTCCACTTTGTTCCAATCGATGTGCTTGATCGGATAAATAGCGGCACTCATAAGAGCGCCGAAATCCATCACGCGGAAAACCTGTTGGGGTTCGAACCCGATGTCGGCATCTACGAAGAGCAAGTGGGTTGCCTCTTCGATCTCCAGAAAATTAGCCACAATGTTCTGCCTGGCGCGAGTGATCAGGGCGTCGCTGCCGGCCATCTGGACGCCCATGCGAATCTCGCGCTGCTGACACGCGAGCAGCAGTTTCAACAACGATGCGGTGTAAAGGTCGCTCACCTGCCTGCCGTAACAGGGAGTGCCGACGATAAGGTAAGGTTGCGGACTGGTGGTGGCCACGAAGTGTACATAGTAACTCCCGGGAACCGCGTCTTCAAGGAAGGAATAGAAGGCACGATCGGCTGACGGGCCGGCGACGATTTTTACACTGATTTTACAGTCTGCGAGCATTCCCAGACTCTCTGAGCACCATACTTGGAATTGTTAGCAGGCTGTGTCGAAACCGGCTTCCTTACGGTCGCGGCTCCGTAACGCGCGGAATCTACTGAGCCGCGACCGTGAGGGAGCCGGTTTCGACACAGGCAGCTAACTCTTGAAATAATGATGCGCGCCAAGAAAGTAGTTTTTTTCTTCCCAGCTTTCTCCAGCCAAGAGGCCACCGCGCCCCTGGGAATCCTGGCCGTCTCAACGCCGCTGCTGCGCGCCGGATATCAGGTTCGAATCGTCGATTCCACCATAACGCCCAATTTCCAAAAGCGGGTGCTGGATGAACTCAAAGACGCGCTCTGTCTCGCTGTTTCTCTCGTCACCGGACCGATGATCAAAGAGACGGTGCAAATCGCCCGCACCGCCAAGCAGCTCTATCCCGGCAAACCTGTCGTATTGGGCGGCTGGCATCCGTCGCTGCTCCCGCATCAGACGCTGGCGGCCGAATATATCGACGTCGTGGTCAAAGGGCAGGGCGAAGAAGCCTTGCTCGAAATCGTCCAGCGAATTGAAGCGGGCGAGTCCATGGAAGGTATCGCCGGTGTCGGCTATAAGCAAGACGGCCGGATTATATTTAATGCGCCGCGCGAGCTGAAGCCGATTCGCGAACTACCGCCAAAAGCCTATCATTTAGGTGATTTCGACGCTTATGAGCGGGTCTGTGGCCGTCGCTGGGCTATGTACACTTCCAGCCTGGCCTGTCCTTACGATTGTGCTTATTGCACCAACAACAGCGTCTACGGGCGCAAATGGAACGCTCTTGACCCCGATCAGGTGGTGGAAGAAACCACCGACCTGGTTTCCCGTTACAATCTGCAACTGCTCTGGATCGTGGATGACAACTTCCTGGTGGATCGCGAGCGTGCCATCGGCATTGCAGAAGGGTTGGTTCGCCGTGGCGTGCAATTCGACTGGAGCATCCAGGGGTCGACAAATCTTGTCAATCGTTTCACCGTCGAAGAGTTGAAGCTGTTGCGCCGCGCCGGTCTGTCGCAGGTTGCTCAGGGCGCCGACAGCGGGTCGCCCAAGGTGCTGCATCTGATGAACAAGGATTTTCAGAAGCTCGAAACCATTTACACCGCGGCGGACAAGCTGACGCAAGCTGGCATTCGTCCTTCCTTCAACATCATCTTCGGATTTCCCGGGGAAGGCCGCGCGGAGCGCCGCGAATCGATCGACCTGGTGATGAAAATCTGCCGCAAGTACCCCGGCGCGGAGTTCTGGACCAATATATTTACGCCGTATCCCGGCGCGCCCGTCATGCAGCGCGCGTTTGAGCTAGGCATTGACGTTCCGCAAACGTTGGAAGGCTGGGTGGATTTCTTCCCGCGCTACACCGTCCTGCCCTGGCTCAAGGGCAAGAAACACCAGGAAGTGCAGACCATGCGCGAGTATATGCGCGTGGCGTTCAATCGCAAGCCCATTGGTGTCCAACGGAGACACCGGGTGAATCGGTTGGTGCACCGGCTGATCAGCTTTCCCGCGCGCTGGCGTCTGGACCACGATTTTTACGCGTTTCCCTTCGAGCTCGGGATCAAGAATGCAGCGAATAAATGGTTCGCGCCGCCCAAGCCGAAGGTGGATGCGCAGATGCTTGAGGCGGAGGTGGTCACGTGCTGACGCAACCGCTCGGCTCAGTTACCGAGCCACGTCCGACTGAGCCGCGACCGTTAGGGAGCGGTTGTTGCCACCTGCCCTCGCGCAAGGTGGTGCTTTTCCTGCCGCCTTACTCGGGCAAGGTGCTTGGGCCTCCTCTCAGCTTGCTCAGCCTGGCCGGATCGCTGCGAGAAGCCGGCTACCAGCCGCGCCTCATCGACGGGGCGCTGGATCGGGATTTTCCTGCGACGATCGCGCGAGAAATCGATAGCGCCATCTGTTTCGGCGTCTCCCTGCTCACCGGGCCCATGATTCACAACGCGATGGAGATGAGCCGCCTGGTGCGAAGATTGCGTCCCGAACTCCCCGTCATATTCGGCGGCTGGCATCCCAGCCTGGTCAGCGGACAGACTCTCAGCGAAGATTTCGTCGACGTTGTAGTTCGCCATCAGGGAGAAAAGACGCTGGTCGAAATTCTGCAAAGGCTCGAATCGGGCAGCACGTTAGATCTGGTTCAGGGCTGCTGGTTCAAGCGTGACGGGCGCATTATCCAGAATCCCGACCGGGCCGCCGCTCCTTTATCTTCTCTGCCCGCGCCCGCCTACGACTTAATTGACTTCGACGCGTATGAGCGCGCCAGCGGCGAACGCAAGTTGCCTTATGCCACCAGCATCGGTTGCCCGTACGCCTGCAACTACTGCACGGATATGGTCTTCTATAACCGCCGCTTCAACCCCTACGACCCCGGGCAGGTGGTGGAAGAACTGGCAACTCTGGTGCGAGAGCACCATTTGACGGAAGTCGCTTTGCTCGACTCCAATTTTCTTGTAGACGTGCGGCGAGCTCTCGCCATTGCTCAAGGCATTCTCAATTCGGGAGTTCGCTTCCATTGGAGTTTCCAGGCCTCTACGGATTTGCTTTGCCGCATGGCCGACGAAGACGTGCAAACGCTGGCCGCCAGCGGTGTGAATCACATCGGATTCGGCACCGAGTCCGCGTCGCCCGAAGTGTTGCGTCACATGAACAAAGCGCATCAGCACATTCCGGACATGTTTGAAGCGGCTCGCAAATGTAAGCGGGCCGGAATTCGGGTGACGTACAACCTGATCTTCGGCTATCCGGGCGAAGAGGATCGCCATCGGCGCGAAACGCTGAAAGTGATGGGCGAAATCGCCGAGCGTTTCGACAACGTGAATTTTTCGCCGAACGTCTTCACGCCCTATCCGGGCATTCCCATCTGGCCGCAGCTCCGGGCCATGGGTTTGCCGGAGCCTCAGTCGCTCGCCGAATGGGCCTGCATCGATCTGGGAGCCAACAAGCTGCCCTGGTTGCAGAACGATTCCTACGCTCGCTTGCAGCGCGGCATCTCGTATTTTCTCCTCGATAATCAGATCAATAAAACGCGCCGCCGATCGAAGTCGGGAACGGTGCAATCGATTCTGCAAGCCGCCAGAAAGCCGCTGCATTGGCGCATTCGCAATTATTCTTTCGCTTGGCCGCTGGAACTGTGGCTCTCGATGGCGAAGCAATGGTTGGTGGTACGGCGTTCTCTGCTCACTGGACAATCGTTGAGCCACGATCTCGCCAAGGCGCGGTAAATCCATTTATGGCTGACGTCCTGCTCACACACAGCAATCACCTCTACAGCGACCGCAAACAGGTGAAGAAGATGCAGCCCTATCCGCCGCTGCAAACTTTGCTGGCGGCTGCCGCGCTCCGCGCAAGCGGCATCAGCGTGGCATTGTTTGATCCTACTTTGTTTGACTCCACCTTCAATGCTCCCGAGGCGGGATTTGCCGCGGCGCTGGAGGCTCATCGGCCCAGCCTCGCGATTGTTTGTGAAGACGACTTCAATTTCCTGTCGAAGATGTGCCTGGGACGCAATCGCGAACTTGCGTTCTCCATGGCCGCCGCCACGCGTGCGCGGGGTGTGCCTGTCGCGGCTCATGGTTCGGATGCGTCGGATCATATTCTGGAATATCTCGACGCCGGCTTCGATTCTGTCTTGATCGGCGAAGCGGAGACTACGCTGCTGGAATTGGCGGAAGGCCGGCCGCGCGCTTCCATTCACGGGCTCGCTTACCGCAATGGGTGCTCCGTTCAGCGCAACGCTCCGCGCGAGCTTCGTACGGATTTGGAAACGCTCCCGCTGCCCGCCTGGGATTTGGTCGATATGCATCCATACCGGCGGGCCTGGAAAGATGCGCACGGGTATTTCTCACTGAACATGGTTTCCAGCCGTGGATGCCCCTATCGATGCAACTGGTGCGCCAAGCCGATTTACGGCCATCGCTACCATGCGCGGCCGCCGGGGTCGGTCGCAGCGGAGATGCATCACTTGAAAGCGAAGTTTCAGCCGGATCGTATCTGGTTCGCCGACGACATCTTCGCTCTCTCGCCCAAATGGACCTTCGCCTTTGCCGATGCCGTGGAGAATCTCGGCGCGCGGGTCCCGTTCAAGATGCAGTCGCGGTGCGATCTGATGACGCGCGATACCGTAGATGCATTGCGCCGCGCGGGCTGCGCGGAAGTATGGATGGGCGCGGAGTCCGGATCGCAGCGGATTCTCGACGCCATGGACAAGGGCGCGCGCGTGAGAGACATCTACCGCGCCCGCGAGAATTTGCGCAGCCACGGCGTCCGCGCCTGTTTCTTTTTGCAATTCGGCTATCCGGGCGAAACGTGGAGCGAAATCGAAGAGACCATCCGCATGGTTCGCGAAACCCGGCCCGATGATATCGGCGTGTCCGTTTCCTATCCGCTTCCAGGGACCCGCTTCTATGAACGGGTGAGCGCTCAACTCGGGCGGAAATCGAATTGGTCCGACAGCGCGGATCTCGCCATGATGTTTCGCGGCGAATATTCCAGCGAATTTTACCGGGCCCTGGCCGACGCGCTGCACGCTGAGGTGCGCGGTGGCTTCCAATGCGCAGCCGATGCCTGGGCGCGTGTGCGGGAATTGAAGCGCCAGTCTCCGCCTGATACCATCCACTTCCCGGTTCTGCGCGAATCGCCAGGCCTTGCGTCATGAAGCTCCTGCTCACGCACGCCTATTTTCTGAGCGAAGATCCCAAAGAACGCCAGATCATGAAACCCTACGCGCCGCTGGGTATTCTTTATCTTTCTTCTCACCTGCGCGGCAAGGGATTCGACGTCGATATCTACGACTCCACTTTTGGCTCGCGCCATGAGCTGTTCGGCATTTTGGATGCTGGCCCGCCGGCGGCCATCGGAATTTACGGCAATCTGATGACCCGCCGTAACGTGCTGGATATCGTCGCGCGTGCGCGCGCCGCCGGATGGCAGGTGATCCTCGGCGGTCCCGAGCCGGCCAACTACGCCGACGAGTATCTGCGCGCCGGCGCCGATCTCATTGTGACGGGCGAGGGCGAATATGCGCTCGAGCGTTTGTTGGCCGCTAACCTGGACCCGGGGGAATGGGCATCCGTACCTGGAATCGTTTTTCGCGCGCCCGACGGCTCGGTGTTCCGCACTGCGCCCACTCAGCTTGTTCCGAACCTCGACGCGCAGCCGTGGCCCGACCGCGAACGCGTCGACATTCCGCGCTATCTCAAGGTGTGGCGCGAGCGTCATGGGGCCGGCTCCGTCTCGGTGATCACCGCTCGCGGCTGTCCCTACCATTGCAATTGGTGCAGCCACTCCGTCTATGGAAAGACGCACCGCCGCCGCTCGCCCAAATCCGTGGTGGAAGAAGTGGCCTGGATCGAGCAGCGTTACCAGCCGGACATGCTCTGGCTCGCCGACGACGTCTTCACCATTCATCACGGCTGGATTCTCGAATACGCCGCGGAGATGAACCGCCGCGGCCTCAAGATTCCTTTCGAATGCATCACGCGCGCCGATCGCCTAAACCCTCGCATCGCTGAAACGCTCGCCGCGCTGGGATGTTTCCGTGTCTGGATCGGATCGGAAAGCGGCTCGCAGCGCATTCTCGACGCCATGCAGCGCGGTGTGAAAGTGGAGCAGGTGCGCACCGCGGTTGCGCTCTGCAAGCAGAATGGCATTCAGACCGGCATGTTCCTGATGTGGGGCTATGAAGGCGAAGAGATCGCCGACATTGAAGCCACGGTGGATCACGTCAAGCAGTGCCGCCCCGATGTTTTCTTCACCACCGTTTCTTACCCCATCAAAGGTACGCCGTACTTCGACAAAGTGGCTTCCCGGCTGGTGAGCATCGGTGCATGGGAGACAAACACGGACCGAGAGGTTCGCGTTCGCGGCCGGCATTCGGCGAGCTTTTATCGCCACGCGGACGAACTTTTGAAGACGGAAATGGCCGCCGAGCCGGACGCGGGCAAAATTCTCGCCGCGCGTCAGGCGCTTTGGACCACCAGCGGCGAGGTAGAGGTATGATCGCGGCCTTCGACCGGATCGCGCCTGAATACGATCGGCTTTGGACTCGCTCGCCGGTGGGGCATCAGCAGCGCGAAGCTGTATGGCGGCAGATAGGCGCGTTATTTCAACCGGGGCAGACGGTCCTCGACCTGGGCTGCGGCACCGGAGAAGACGCGCTGCGTCTGATGCAAGCCGGAATTCGCGTCCGTGCGATCGACGCATCCGGCGAGATGGTGAAAATCGCCCGCGGTCGCGGAGTGGACGCCCAGGTCCTTCCCATCGAAAACTGCGGCCTCCTGAACGAAAGCTTCGACGCAGTCCTTTCCAACTTCGGCGCACTCAATTGCGTGCAGGATCTCGATTTGCTTCGCGAGCCGCTCGCCCGTCTGGTTCGCCCCGGCGGATACCTGGCGCTGTGCCTTATCGGCGGCTTCTGCGCCTGGGAAACTGCCTGGGCTTTATTGCATCTACAGCCGGCCAAAGCCTTTCGCCGCTGGCGCGGGAGCGCTCGATCCTCGCTAGTCGTTCGCGTTTACTATCCTTCCAGGAAGGCCCTGGAAGCTGCCTTCCGCGCTCGGTTCACGCTCGTGAACTGGCGCGCTATTGGCTTGTGCGTTCCGCCGTCCTACGTCACTGGATTGTCCGCCGGCTTGCTGCATAAGCTGGATGCCTATGATCGGCTCGTAGCCCATTGGCCTCTGCTGCGCGGCTTGTCGGACCACCGTCTGTTCATTTTCGTCCGGAAGCCGTCATGATGGCAGCCAGCGCGAGACACAAATTTCTTGAAGACTACCGCGCCATCCGCCGCGCCGAAGGCCGCGGTGGCATGGAGCCCGCATATTATCGGGCGCTGCCGTACCGGGACTTAAGCGGAAGAAATTCGGCGCAATGGGCCATTCGCGGCAAAAGTTATCGCTATTTTGAAGACAAGATCCTATCCGAAATAGAGCGAAATACCGGCCGCGCCCTTGATGTGTTGGATCTGGGCGCCGGGAACTGCTGGATGTCTTATCGCCTTGCCCTGAGGAAGCACGGACCCGTTGCGCTCGATATCTTTACGGACCCGTTCGATGGCTTAAACGCCGCGCGCCATTACGGCCAACCATTTCCACGCGTCGAAGCAGAGTTTGACCATCTGCCCTTCCGCTCGTCAAGCTTCGACCTGGCAATTTACAACGCTTCCATGCATTACTCAACCGATTATCGCCGAACCCTGCGCGAACTGCGGCGCTGCCTTCGCCCTGCCGGACATTTCGTAATCGTCGATTCGCCGGTTTATCGCCTCCGTGAACACGGCGAGAAGATGCGCGCGGAGCGCCACAACGAATTTGAGAAGCGCTATGGTCTCCGCTCGGACACCATGCCTAGCCTGGAATATTTCGACGAACAGACCATCGCCGCGTTAGCGGCCGAGCTGAATATTCAGTGGAGCGTGCATCGCCCTTGGTATGGATGGAAGTGGTGGTGGCGCCCCTGGAAGGCCAGTCTGCTCAGCCGGCGCCCTCCATCGCGCTTCTGGATTCTGGACGGAGTTTTTGCCTGAACCATGATTATCATCTTGCATCCCCGCGCCACCCAGCCAAAAAATCGCCGCTTTCCCCTGGCGGCCTTGGCGATTGCCGCCGTTCTCGAGGGGAAAGAAGAATACGTCATCGTGGACGGCAATGTCGACCCTCAGCCGGATCGGACGCTGGACCGCATCATGCGCGAAACGGGCGCGGAGATGCTGGCCGTCTCCGTAATGCCCGGTCCGCAAATGGCCGCCGCCGTTCCTTTATGCCGCGACTTTCGCCGGAAATATCCGCGAGTTCCGGTGGTTTGGGGCGGGTATTTTCCGTCGCTCTACGCCGACGCCACGCTCAATGCGCCTTACGTGGATTTCGCCATTCGGGGTCAGGGCGAGGACACGTTTCTTGAACTGCTGGCGGCGTTGCGCGGCACGCGGAAATTTGGCGGCATTCGTGGCCTCTCGTACAAAGACGACTTCGGACTCCGCGTCCACAATTCCGACCGGCCCTTGCGTTCTCCCGACGATTTTCCCTGGCCGCCATATCATCGCTTGGCCAATCCCGAAGAATATATCCTTCCTACTTTTCTCGGCCGCCGCACCGCTGTCCATCACGCCAGCATCGGGTGTCCATTCCGTTGCAAGTTCTGCGGAGTGGTTCCGGTTCACCAGGGCCGTCAGAAGATGGAAGGTCCCGAGCGCACCGCCGCCATCCTCACGCATCTCCAACGCGAATATCAGATCGATTCCGTGCAGTTTTATGACAATAATTTCTTTCTCAGCGAGAGTCACGCTCTCGAACAGGCGGAGCGCCTCACGCCCTTAAGGTTGCGCTGGTGGGCGGAGGGCCGCGTCGATGCCATGCACCGCTATTCGGACCAGACCATGCGCGCGCTGCGCCGTTCGGGCGCAACAATGATCTTCTTCGGCGCGGAATCCGGGTCCGACAAAGTGCTCGCGCAGATGAACAAGCGCATCACCAGTTCGCAAACCCTGGAACTCGCGGCGCGCATTCGCAAGTTCGATATCGTCCCGGAGTTTTCTTTTGTATTTGGAAATCCGGCGGATCCGGAGGGTGACACGCGCGACACTATTCAATTCATCCGCCACATCAAAAAGCTGAATCCCGCGGCTGAGATCATCGTTCAGCATTACATTCCCACTCCGCATCCCGACGGCATGTACGGCGATCTGGAAGGCAAAATCGAATTTCCCCGGACGCCGGATGAATGGGCTAGTGAGCGCTGGTACAACTTCACCGTGCGGCACGATCCGAACCTCCCCTGGCTGCCCCGATCCGTCAAAGAACGGATCGACAATTTCGAGCTGGTTGTCAACTCGCGCTGGCCCACCGTCCAGGATATTCACCTGCCGAGGTGGGGCCGCAATATGCTGCGCTCTCTCAGCCTGTGGCGCTATGCGCTGGGCGTTTACGGATTTCCGCTTGAGTTGCAATGGGCGCAGCGGTTGGTGTCCTTGCGAAAGCCGCGTTTAGAGAGTCTTTAAATGCACGTGTCGCCTTTAGAAGGCCATCGCAAGTGGGCGGCCAGTTACGATACCGGACCAAATCCATTATTGGCGCTCGAGACCCGTCTGCTCCTTGAGCTGTTGACTCCGCTCGAAGCCTCCCGTGTTCTGGACATCGCCTGTGGGACCGGCCGCTGGATGCTGTGGGCTCAGCAGCAGGGCGCGGGAGTTCTAGGAATCGATTTCTGTGCGGAGATGGTGCTCGAAGCGTCGCGCAAGCCGGGCCTTGCCGGCCGCCTCAGTCTCGCCGATGCCTGCCACGTTCCGGTCGCCGATGGCGCGGTGGATCTCGCCATCTGCTCATTTGCACTGGGCTATCTCGCCTCGCCTCGTCCGGCGATCGCCGAAATGGCCAGGGTGTCGCGGAAAGGCGGGCGCGTCGTGGTCACCGATCTGCACCCCTGCGCGCTCGCCGCGGGTTGGACGCGGTCTTTTCGATCGAACGGGCAGGTGGTTGAGATCGATCATCATCGCCATTTGATCGAAAGTTGGGAAGATGCGGCCCAATCCGCCGGCCTGACGCTCGACTGGCGGCTCGATGCGAGCTTCGCTGAACCGGAGCGCGAGATCATCCGCGCGGCCGGCAAAGATTCGTTGTTCCCCGAATTGAGCCATCTCCCCGCGCTACTGGGTATGTCGTGGATCAAATCGTGAAGCGCGAAGGGTGCGGCGCGCACCACCAAGGATGCCAGGAACTGGCCCGCTCCGCACTCCGTTTTGCGCGTGTTCCTCAAAAGTTAACGGGCGCAAGAGTGGCGCTCGGCGCTATGTCCGCCGAGCGCATCGATCTCGAAATCCGGCGCGGACGCGTTCACCGGCTTGGAAGCTCCAACGGTCGCGGCCCTGAATTGGATCTCAGCGGCCATCTGATCCTGCCCGGCCTGATCAACTGCCACGATCATCTGGAATTCAATCTGTTCCCCCGTCTCGGCTGTGGCCCTTATCCAAATGCGGAGGCTTGGGCCGCGGACATCTACCATCCGGATCGCTCGCCCCTGAAAGAGCACCTGGCGATTCCCAAAGCGGTGCGCCTGGCGTGGGGCGGGTTGAAAAACCTGTTAAGCGGCGTAACCACCGTCGCGCATCACAACCCTTACGACGCCGCGGCTTTTGAGAACGGCTTTCCGGTCCGCGTGGTCAAGCGATTTGGATGGGATCATTCGCTCCACTTTTCATCCGATCTCGTCGGCCGCTATCGCGCTGTTCCGAAGCGCTGGCCTTTCCTGATCCACGCCGCCGAAGGAACCGGCCCGAGTGCCGCCGCCGAGATCCAGGAGCTGGAGCGATTGGGAATTTTGAGCGCCCGCACAGTTCTGATTCACGGCGTTGGGATCCACTGCGATTCGCTTGAAATTCTCCTGCGGCGGCGCGCCTCTCTGGTCTGGTGCCCCAGCTCAAATCTCTTCACGCTGTCTCAAACGCTGCGGCCGGAAGTATTGGGTTCGGCGCTGCCGATTTGTCTGGGAACGGATTCCGCGCTCACCTGCCACGGTGATCTGGCGAGCGAACTCAGAGTGGCGCTCCAAGCGGGCTGCTTATCCGCGGAAGACATCTACCCGATGGTGACCACCCAGGCCGCGCGCATTCTTCGTTTGAACCGGGGCGAAGGTGAAATTCGCGAGCACGGCGTTGCCGATCTGCTGGCGGTGTCCGATCGCGGCCAGACTCCCGCGGAAGGGCTGCAGGAATTCGTCCCGGCATTAGTAATTCTCGGAGGCAGAATCCAACTGGTCGCCCAGGATCTTGCCGCGCGAATCGATCCCATGCTCACGCGCCACTTGCAGAAGATCGAACTGGAAGGCCGCGGCAGTTGGCTCGTCAACGCGAACGTTGCTTTGCTGCGCGCCGCTCCCGAAGCGGTCCTGGGTCCCAACTTCCAGCTTGCGGGAAGGCCGGTGCGAACGTGAATCCGGTTCTCGATACGTTGCCCGTGCTGATTCTGTATCCGCATAGCCGCTGCAACTGCCGCTGCGTGATGTGCGACATCTGGAAAACGGATTCGACTCAGGAAATCGGGGCCGCTGAATTGGAGAGGCATGGCGAAGATATTGCGCGGTTGCGCGTGGAATGGGTCGTATTTTCGGGCGGAGAGCCGCTCATGCACTCCGACCTTTTTCGCTTGTGCCAATTCCTGCGCGAGCGCAAGATTCGCACCACGCTGTTGAGCACCGGACTACTGATCGAGCGCCACGCGAATCAAATCGAGGAATGGATAGACGATGTCATTGTTTCGCTGGACGGCCCGCAAGAAATCCACGACGCGATCCGCCGCGTGCCGGGCGCATTCCATCTTTTGGCCAGGGGCTTAGCCGCTTTGCATCGAATAAATCCTGATTTCCCTGTGTCGGGCCGCTGCACCGTCCAAAGCCGCAACTGCACCCATTTGCTGGCTACCGTAGCAGCCGCCCGCCATCTGGGCCTGAAGTCTCTCTCATTCCTCGCGGCCGACGTCTCGTCGGAAGCATTCAACCGCCCAGGCGCTTGGAGTCCCGAACGTCAGAACCAGGTAGCGCTGGCCCCTGGCAAGATTCCCGAACTCGAAGCCGAAGTCGAAGCGCTCATTGCTTCCGGAGAATGCGGCCGCTTCGTCCTCGAAACACCGGAGAAGTTACGCCGCATCGTCGATCGCTTTAAAGCGCAACTCGGCCTTCGCGCCCCGTTTGCTCCGCGCTGCAACGCACCCTGGGTCTCGGCCGTTCTCGAAAGTGATGGGACAGTGCGCCCTTGCTTTTTCCATCCTCCCATTGGCGCAGTCAGCCACGGCGCATCGCTCTTAGAAGCGCTGAACGGACTGGAGGCCGTCCGCTTTCGCCGCAATCTGGATGTTTCGACCAACGCGGTTTGCAGCCGTTGCGTATGCTCGCTGAATTGGAAAAGCTAGCAGGCTGTGTCTTCCACTATCTCCCACCCATGGAATGTACTTGCCAAACCCGTGGCGCACGCACTCCTGCGTGCCGCGTACACACTCGTGTGTACGCGACATGTTTCACTGCTTCTTTTACGGTCGCGCCTCTGTAACGCGCGAAACCTACCGAGCCGCGCGCGTGAGCAAGCGGCCGTCTCGGACCTTAAACAAAGCTCGCTATCCTACAACCGCAGACAAATGCGAGCCCCGCTGGAGCCGTCGCCGTCCGCCCACATGTCCCCGCCATGGTCGAGCACCGTCTGGCGCGACAACGCCAGCCCCAAACCAAGTCCATTGCGTTTACTGGAATGAAACGGCTGGAA
>Ga0302325_10015406_pt1 | contig 16252 bp, 10 predicted proteins | sample Palsa_T0_2_FD_201948 | JGI IMG/M metagenome (GOLD analysis project Ga0302325, IMG submission 201948) | Peat permafrost microbial communities from Stordalen Mire near Abisko, Sweden - Palsa_T0_2 | ecosystem: Environmental > Terrestrial > Soil > Palsa > Peat permafrost | place: Sweden: Abisko... | reverse complement strand
CCCAGGCCAGCGAATACTGCCAGTTGGACTTGCTGCTTACGGTGACCCGCTCCTCTTCTATGTTGTGAATCGCCAGCACCTGCTCGGCAAACACCACCCGGGTCCCGGGCACGCGGCCCATGCGCAGCACCCATTCGGTGTCCTGATGTTTCAACTGGCCGCTCTTGAATGGCTGCGCCAGCATCACGGAGCGGCGCACGAAGAAAGTCGATGTCTGGATGTAACCCTCGCCCCGGGTCAGCGAGCGCCGCGCCAGCAGATACTCGCCAATCTGTTCATCGCCGGCCGGCATGCGCCGGGGCCAAACATAGTCTCTGCCCGGGGTGCGCGCGATCATCCTGCAGGTCCCGATCAACACCGGCGCCGTGGCTGCGCACACCGCATCGAGCTGGGCCTGGAGCTTACCCGGAAGCCATTCGTCGTCGTCATCGAGGAACGCAATCCATTCTCCCACCGCGGCATCCACGCCCCGGTTACGGGCGTCCGATCCTCCCACGCTGGACGGTAGCGCCAGCACGCGCAGCCGTCCGTCCTGCTGCGCCAACTCTTGCAAGACGAGATGGGTGGCCGGGTCCGGGCCATCGATGACCACCACCACCTCAATGTCGCGCAGCGTCTGCGCCAGGGCGCTGCGCACTGCGCGCCGCAGCAGTTCAGGCCGTCCTCGAGTAGGGATCACCGCAGAGACAGTAACCATGGTTGATTCCTTCATCGTCAAACCTCTACAAATGATCGGGCGGGATTTCAACAATCTGCATGCCGGCCGATGCTTGTTTCACCGCTGAACCCAAAACGGTTCGGGGGTGGGCGCCGAGTTCGTGGTCGTGGTCAACCTCTAGCTGGCGCGGACTGCAGTGATTCGGCGATGGCGTAATACGCGGCTTTGGGCTGGTAGTTGGCGTCGAAGGGAAGCGGGCGCACCGGCAGCCCATCCGGGCGCGGGCGGTATCCGGCAATCCAGGTGAAGCGATCCGCCAGGCCCCAGGTAACAATCCCCCGCACCGCGGGCTGGCGCAGGGTGGCGGTTAGAAATTTGTTATAGACAGCAGCCACCGCCTGATCGCGTGCTCCAGGATCTGCAGGCAAAGTTACATCCTGAACATCCAGCTCGGTGATAAAGATCTTCATTCCGCGCCGCGCCAACTGGCCCAGAAACGCCTCATAGCCGGCGTCGCCCAGGATCGCCGCCTGCTCCGCCCGCAGATGGGCCTCGAGCCCAATGCCCTGGATGGGAACGCCGCGCGCCAGCATGCGATCAAGCAGGGCAAGCATGGCCGTACGCTTGTTCTGCCCAAAGCCATTCGACACTTCGAGGTAAGTCTCGTTCCACACCAGCAGAGCCCTGGCGTCGGCGGCTGCGGCCGCGCGGAAAGCCAGCTCCAGGTAATCGGCGCCGCAACTGCGCAGCCATGGAGTGTCTCGCAATCCGTCGGCACGTGGACTCCCCGGATCGAGCACCTCGTTGACCACATCCCAGGAGTACAGCTTGCCGGCAAAATGTCCGGCTACCCTGCCGATGTGGTCTGCCATTATCCCGCGGCCGTTTCCCGCTTCCAGTTGCGCAGGCGCCCACGCCGGCAATGCCTCATGCCAGATGAGCGTGTGGCCCCGCACCTGGAGATGATGGGTAGCACAGAAGGTGACGAATCTGTCTGCGTTCGAAAAGTCGTATACTCCGGGTTGGCTGCTCAACGAACTCCACTTCATATGCACTTCCGGAGTGGCGATGCCGCATTGCGCCAGGAACAGCTGCTGATAGTCAGGGGCCTGCACGCAATACTTCAGCGCCAGGCAGGAGCCGAACAGCAGACCTTTTTGCCCGGCCAGCTGCTGGAGCGAGCGGGTTGGCGGCTGGGCCTTTGCTCCTGGCGGAGACCACTGCGCCAAACCCAGGCTGCTGATGGCTGTGATGAAGTCTCGGCGATTCATAAGCGTCTCCCGGATTAACTTAGTCCCTGTGCGCCGGCTCTGAGCTTGCCCGCGTTGCGGTGGCGCGGATAATCCATCAGCAACAGCAGCAGAATGTACCAGGGCTCAATGAAATACCGCTTGAAGAGCCGGGTAGGATCATGGGCCATGCGGAAAGCCCACTCCAGTCCGAGTTGGCCTGACCAGCGGGGCGGTGTCGGCACCGCGCCGGCGACGTAGTCGAAGGCGGCGCCGACCGAGGAGAGGATCACAGGGGCATCCAACCGGGCGCAATTTTCCTGGGTCCAGAACTCCTGTCGCGGCATGCCCATCCCCACCATCAACAGATCGGGCGCGTAGGCATTGATACGCTGCAACATGGCTTCGTTATCGGAACTGCCATAGCGGGCGTCAAAATATCCTTCGCTTACTTCTATCTGCAGGGCCGGGTAGAGTCTGCGCAGTTCCGACGCCCCTTTCTCCGCCGCGCCCTTGGAGGATCCCAGGTGAAAGACCCGCCAACCTTTACAGGCTGCAAGCTGCATCAGCGGATGAGTCCAATCAGCCAGGGTCACGCGGTGCCGGCGTTCCAGGCGATAGCCATATAGCCGTCCCAGCGCCACCAGCGGCATACCATCGATATGGGTCCAGCGAACGCGGGCATAAAACTCCCGCATCTTGGCATGGCGATGAAAGAGATAAAGGCTATGCAGGTTATGGTTCGCTATGATCCACTTTTGGCGCTCACTAATCCCCTGCTCCACCAGCTTATTCAATTCAGGCAACGACCTGGGCTGGAGTGTGACCCCCAAGAACGCAACTGTATCGGTGACGGTTTCGTAGTCCGTACTTACGGCCTTCATGCGGGGGAGGTCTCCTAGTCAGGTTGCGGGCGGTCAATGGATGCGTCTAACTTCACAAGCCTTGGAAGCCAACACAGGAGATAAGGCGAGAGACAATAGTGCTATCGGGTGATTACGTTCGTTCTTTAACCTAGGCAGAAGGTGACAGAATGGCTGGTGGAAAGCAACCTTGATTTTGGAGACACACTTTACTGACCGTGAACCACGTTCCAAGTTAGAACTGTGGTGTACCACTTTGAACACGTCTGATTACCACTGAGACCGCGCCCAAACGGTCGGGCCCTTGCGATCGCTATAAGTCCACTCAGACAGGGAGCCTTTTTCTCTTAACCGCTTCGCGGCATATATGCGGCTGCCGTCGCATGTTGTGCCAAAGTCGAACAGTACGGAAATTCCGCATCGTATCCGACTCAAGCGGCGAAGGTGTTTGCCGAAGAACGCAGCACTTACACTTACACTTATCGTGTGGCATAGAAACAGTTCGAGGCTAAGCCGGCGCCGTCTCCTTGGGGGAGCGGCTTCGTTGGCTGCGTTCTCCTTCCTTCAGGGTTGTGGCTACACTTCGAACTACCTCTACACTCCGCCTTCCGGCAATCGCCTGCCCCTACCTGACGGTCCTGTTGTCCAGGCTTCGCTGACGGTAACAGCCACCTCCAGCGGGACAATTCCGCCGCGCTTCATGGGTTTGAGTTACGAGAAGACAGCGATGACATACTCCTATTTTCATGAATCCAATCAGCACCTCATCGCGCTCTTTCGACGCCTGGGTGACGGCGTTCTTCGCATTGGGGGCGCATCGGTCGACCAGGTAATGTGGACGCCTGACGCTACGGGAACCCATTTACAGGTCACGCCCGTGGAGATCAAGGCTTTGGCCGTCTTTCTGCAAGAGACCGGCTGGCTGTGCCTTTACGGGGTCAATTTCGCTGCCTCCACTCCCGCCCAGGCTGCCGAAGAAGTAGCTTATGTGGTCTCGGTTCTCGGTTCCAATCTTCTCGGCATCGAAATCGGCAATGAGCCAGATGAGTACGGGATACCGGGTAATTTCTTTGCTGGTGACTGGACCTTCGGAGACTATCTTGCCCGCTGGAATATGTTTCGCTCCGCGATCCTCCAGTCTGCGCCCAATGTAGCCATCACCGGCCCGGCAACAGCCGGGGGGAACCACATCACCACCTGGACCCTGCCTTTCGCTCAGGCAACTACAGCGGCCGAGATCACACTGCTCACCCAGCACTACTATCGCGACTACTACGCCAGCGGAGGGAGCCCGACTGCCGCTTTCCTGATCAGCCCCGACAGCCAACTCACCGGCGAGTTGACAATGCTGAACGCTGGGGCCCAGCAGCTGGGCATTCCCTACCGGATAAGCGAATGCAACTCCTTTGACGACGGCGGCGTTCCCGGCGTCAGCAACAGTTACGCCTCCTCCCTGTGGGTGATTGATTTTCTTTTTGATGTGGCTTTGGGGGGCGGGACCGGAGTGAACATGCATGGGGGCGGCCGCTCGCCCGGCTATACCCCGATCGCCGATGACGACGGCGGGGTGGTCGAAGTCCGGCCGGAATACTACGGTCTGCTGCTTTTTGCGCTCGCTGGTCCCGGGACTCTGCTCGAAACGCAGCTCGCGGCCGGGACCGTGGGCGCCACGGCTTATGCCGTAAGGACCGCGAGCGGCGGGTTGAACCTGGTTGTGGTTAACAAAGACGCCGTGCAGAATCTGACTCTCACCATCGCCACCAACCAGAACATCCAGTCAGCGACCCTGCAAACGATGACGAGTGCCAGCCTGGCGGCAACTTCCGGAGTCACCATCCAGGGCGCCACCGTGAACCCGGACGGTAGCTTCTTCCCTACCGCCACCGGTACGCTGACACCGGCGGGTACGCAGACGACTTGCTTCATCCCCGCACTGACCGCGGCGCTGATCAGCATCACCTGATCCGGCTGGAGACGGTGGCCGCAGGTGCGCGCGAGGCCCACCTTGTTGTCGTGTCTTTTTGGGAATTCAAGGTTGCGTTCTTTGGGAAATTTTCTGGACACTCCGCGCCACCTCTCCTAGATTTGTCTGGGAAGAGTTCTCCCGTCTCGCTCGAATGGCATGAAGCGCCAGCCACCAAGTGTTTTCATACTCGACGCTACATTGCTGCCTTGCAAATTTTGCCGGCCACCGCAACACCTGAAGGCACAGTATGCAAAGTCATATTCCACACAAGGTCCCTTCTGTTTTCCGCGTACCATCTGCCTCGCTGTCAGACTCCGCCGGGGGTGGTTTCGAGCGACGGTCTGCGGACAAGCCGTCGAACCCAACCAGGCACATCCTGTTGATGACCGCGACCATCACGCCTCACAATGCGCGGAACCTGGCGCGCACCGATCCCGCTACCCGGTTGCAGGACTACGACGACGCGCTCGGCTTCTACCTTGGCTTGATCGATCGTCCACTGCACGGGATCGTCTTCGTCGAAAATTCCGACAGCGATGTAAGCACTCTGCGGCAGTTGGTTGCCTCCCGCGGGTTGACCGGGCGGGTTGAGTTCCTGTGCAACTATGGGGTCCACCTTTATTCAGAAAAGGGTCGCGCCCACGGTGAGTTCAAGCTGCTGGATTACGCCATGACGGCCTCGATCATGGTGATCGAGGCTGGGATGAACCATGTGATCTGGAAGATTACCGGTCGATATATGGTGAAAAATCTGGCCTCGATGATCGCCAGTGCCCCGCGCGGCTTTGACGCATACGTGGATATGAAGGACCACCCAAGGCGCTGGATGGACATGCGCCTGATGGCCTGGACTTCGCCCGGATACGACCGCATCTTCCGTGGCGTTGCCGACGATCTCGACTCCAGGACACACGAGATGCACATGCGAGATTATTTGCCGAAGCGGGCCCAGGGCGCGCGTCTGATTCCGCGGTTCTCAAAAGAACCCTTCATCGACGGCGTCCGCGGCTGGGACAACGGCAATTACTCCAAGGGCAAAGAACTTCTCAAGTGTTATGTGCGCAGTGCGGGCCGCGTGCTTGCGCCGTGGTACTGGATCTAATCCTTACCCGCAGGGGTCAACCGGAGAGCACTGGTAGTAGAACCATTTGTCGATCCGCCGGGAGTTGACGAGATGGCTAGAGGCCCTTCATCGAGAAGAACAAGGTGTGCAGAAGAATCGCGAAATCCAGAAAGATACCGCGGTTCTCGATATAGTACAAGTCATACTCGACCGCCTCATGGATGATGAACTTGCGGTCGCCGCTTAGTTGCCACAAGCCGGTCAAGCCCTGAGCAACAGAGAGCCTGCGGCGCTCGAGGGGCGTATAGGTGTCTGTTATATAGGGCATCTCTGGACGAGGACCGACCAGAGACATCTCCCCCTTCAGAACATTCAGCAGCTGAGGGAGCTCATCCAGGCTGGTTCTTCTTAGAAACCTTCCCACGGGCGTAATGCGCTTGTCGGTTGAGCTTTCGGGAGAACGCTCATATTTTGGCGTGTCTACATACATGCTGCGGAATTTGAGCATGACAAATCGACTGCCGGATTGACCTGTCCTCTCCTGGCGAAAAAAGATCGGGCCGCGGGAAGTCGCTTTGACCATGATGGCGGAAACCACCCACATGGGGAGCGTGAGGAGAATCAGCAGAGAAGATAAGAGCAGGTCAAGGACCCGCTTGAAAATGATGTAAGGGAGCGGGTGGTCACCATCGCCGTCGAACGTCGTGACCATGAGACCGTCAATCATCTGCACCGAGGTGCAGCGCTCGGCAAAGTTGGGGTGACCTGCGCCCACCAGCGAGACTCTGACCCCGGCGGCGGCCGCTAGAGCCAGCAGTTCGTGCATGCGTGACTGAGAAACAGTTTGGGTCACGAAGATCTCTTGAACGTCCAGAGAGCGCAGGAGAGATTGCGAGAGCGGCTCGGAAATGACAGGTACGTGGTGTTTCAGGTTGTAATCGTGGCTATAGATGACACGGCGGCTATCGAAACCGCTCTCATCCAGAAACCCAACGGGTATCTGGCCCAGGTGGGGAGAGTGCAGCAGGTAAGAAAAGAGGCGGCGCGTCTCGCGATTTGTGCCGCAGATGAGCACCCGGCGCTGGTGTGCCGTAAGCGAACTCCAATCGCGAATGATTCTGCTGGTTGAGTACTTCTCCACGACCAGCAGGAGCGTGGAAAACGCCCAGAAATAGGTTAGGAGCAAGCGCGGCATATCGGCCTTGGTAAAGTAGTTGCCGACCGAGAGAAGTGTCAGACCGTAGACGGAAACTCTGAGGATGCGTGCCGTGTCTGCTACCTGGAGCAGGGTGGCGCGCTGCGCATAGAGGTGATGTGCTTGGGCGAGAATAACAAACGCCACACCATACTTGAGCGAAAGCTCTGCCCACAGCAGCCATGCGCCGCGTCCGTCTAGCGGCCTATGCAACTCATAGAGTAAGATACCTGCGATGCACGCGACGGCAATGCTACAGAAATCGAGCAACGCGGGAATCGCCACTCCCATGGCGCTTCTTAAAATCACAAAGGGTTGAGCCAACACCGAGGGAGAACGGAACCCCATCTGTTCCGAAGCCGGTAAAGGGATATCGGTCGCCATACACTGCCGCCTTTAGTTTCAGTAGACTTCGATCGAACTGCCTGCCTGCTCGTGAGTTTCGCGATCTTCCGCTGCGGACTACCAGGGCTAGAATGTAAAGCCAAAGAGGCAAAATTAAATCAGCGCAAAGTTAGCTTGTAACCTGGAATGCTCGTTCTGGTAAGTTAGATAATCGTCATTATTTGCTTCCACTTTACTTATATCAACCGTACTTACATCCAGTCGCGACGCTGGCTAAACGGGTATCCTGAGCTACCACGCCGTAAGAAGGTCTCGCTGGCAACAACCAGAGCCAAAAGGTGACAGAATCTCCGGTGGAAATCAACGTTAGTTCGATGAAAGTTAGAGCTTGCAATGTATGGTGTGCCGTTTTGGAGCGCGCTGCTGTCCTATTATCGGGCGTTTTGATTACCCAATCGGACTAATCCAATGGCCGCCCTTCCAGAGTTACAGATAACAAGTCCCCAATAATTTCGTTTTAGAAAAGCGCGCAGTCGTTACATACAACTGAATTAGTCCGCGAGGGATTCCGGCCGATGGAGGTGTATATCCGGATACAAAGCAGGGCTTGATGCGCGATCTGATGCGAAGCCGGCTGGCTAAGAACGCCAGCTGGATGTTTCTCGGCCAGGGCCTCAACTTCGCGATGCAGGCATGTTACTTCATCTTGCTTGCCCGCTTGCTCGGCGCCAACCAATATGGAATCCTTGTGGGCGCCACGGCCGCCGTTGCCCTGCTGAGCCAGTACAGCATGCTCGGCTCAGGGTTGGTTATGCTCCGCCAGGTGAGCCGCCACAGAAGCGAATTCCCGCAATATTGGGGCAACGTGCTCATCACCATTCTGAGCGTTGGTTTCCTTGTGATCCTGGCCTTGGCCTGCTTCGGCAAGTGGATGGTCGGCCCGGCGAGCGCATCGATCATCGTTCTCGTCGCCGTGGGCGAGTGCACCTGCGCGCGAATCGCCGAGGGTGGCGGCCAGGCTTTTCAGGCCTTTGAACAGTTCAAGCTTATGGCCGTGCTCACCTCGCTCACAAACCTCACGCGCCTGGCGACCGCTGCCGGAATGGTGCTCGTTCTGCACCGTGCAACCGTACGCCAGTGGGTGACGGCTTCGCTCTTCGTCTCTTGCCTCTCTGGCGCGATGGCTCTGGTCCTGGTGACCACTCGTCTCGGCTGGCCCAAGGCCGACTTCCGCCTGCTTCGTGAGCGAGCCCTGGAGGGCGTCGGTTTCTCCGTCGCCGCCAGCACTACTTCGGTTTACAACGACATCGATAAGACCATGCTCAGCCGCTACGGCATGCTTGCTGCGGACGGGACTTACAGCATGGCCTATCGGGTCGTCGACATCAGTTGCACTCCTATCCGCGCGCTCCAGTCGGCCGCTTTCCCGCGCTTTTGCCAGATGGGCAGGGAGGGCGCACGGGGCTCGATTGCGTTCACGCGCAAACTGCTGGGCAAAACCTTGCCCTTTGGCCTGCTGGCTGCTGCCGTTATGTTTCTGGCCGCTCCCATTATTCCTCACGTGGTAGGCCGCAGCTTTGCCAATAGCGTCTCCGCGCTGCAATGGCTGTGCCTGCTGCCGGTCTTTCGCAGCCTCCACGTGGGGGCCGCAGACACCCTTACCGGCGCCGGCTACCAGCGCTACCGCACCGCCTCGCAGCTGAGCGCGGCCGCGCTCAACTTCGGCCTCAACCTCTGGCTCATCCCCGCCTACTCGTGGCACGGAGCGGCCTGGTCAAGTCTGGTAACGGATGGCAGCCTTGCCGCAGGCAACTGGATCATCCTCGGCCTGTTGATTCGCCGGGAAAGCAAGCCCCGCCTCGATCACGAGGTCGTCGCGATATAGGTGCACGCGCTCTGGGGCCTAGGGCTGGCGAAAACGTAGGGGCGGCGGTTCCCGAGTGGGAAGGCAAATGAAGTGCGCCGGGGACTGGGGAAACATTTTGGATTGCGCATCGTTTCGGGATTGAGCGAAAGTGCAGACTCCTCCCTCCGCTCCTAATGACACCAGGGGTTTCCATTTGGAATCGGTTGCACCTATCGCAGGTCTCAAAAGCGAGACCTTTATTGGATAAGGTTTGGGGCAGGCGCCGCGCATTGGGCAGTTGCTCTGCCACAGCGAGTCGGTTGCTCCCCCGGCACGCGGAACAGGCGGGAGGACAAAGGGTGAGGCAGCGGTTCCATTTGGCATCGGCTAGTGGCGCTTGCGCTTTTGCAACACACCCGGGGCGCGGGCGTTCTGGACAAGCGAGGCGCATCGGTATGATATGGGGGATGCTTTTCAGGAGAGGTTGCACCCGATGCGTACACCCTTGATCACGGCGGCACTCCTTCTCTTCAGCGTCTGCGCAAACGGCCAGAGCGTGCAGCAGAAGGCGGCTGGGAAGACTCTGGCGCGCAAGGCACAAGCCGATTGCGATGCACAGACCGCGAGAGTCGCCCGGACCTTTACCGCCGTGGTCAAAGAAACCCGCGTGTATTCTGTTTTTTATTCGCCCAAGTACACGAAATGCCTGGCAGCGGTTTACCTCCCGATCAGTAAGGACCTCATCGCAGCCAGCATCATTAATCTGGACAGTGCCGGCGGGGCCCAACATATCGTTTGGGAAAATCTGTTTGGGAAAGCGTTCGATGCCATCTCGGAACTCGATCGGCAAATCGATAAGCTGAGCAAATGAAATAGGCCGCGCGACGTGTTGCATACCAAACAAGTTTCCCGGGTCGCACTCACAACCGTCTGCCTGGCTGCGCTCGTGGTGGGTATCGTATGGAATCTGCTCTTCGCGATCGCTGACCTTTCAGCCCGCCGGAATCAGACCGACGGTACTCGTTTGGCCATGCGTTTGATGCCCTCAAACGGAGCGTATCCAGCGCAACTTGCCGACCAGGTCTATGCCAGTGATCCGGCAGCGGCGCAATTATTGCTGCAGAGGGCTGTGAAGCTTAACCGCTACGACGCGGCGAGCTGGATCCAGTTGGGGTTCTTGCTGGAGGCTGCGAACAATTTACCCCAAGCCGAAGAGGCTCTATCGCAGGCAGCGAGCGTGGATTCTACCTTTCTTCCCAACTGGTCGCTGGCGAACTTTTACTTTCGCCAGGGGAATTCCGCCCGGTTCTGGTATTGGGCGCAGAGGGCCGCCGAGATGGTCCCAGACGACGCGACCCCGCTATTCCGGCTGGCCTGGTACGTTAGTCCAAGCGCTCAGGAGATTGAAAACCGGCTGCAAATGAAGAGGCCGGTCATCGAAGGCCAATTTGTAAATTTTCTCATCGCTCAAGGCGATCCGGAAGCAGTGTCGGAAGCGGCATCCCATCTGCTGAGGACAGGCGGTAAGGACAGCACCGAAACTCTGCTGGGAGCGTGCGACTGGCTGATCGCGCGCAAACGTCCGGATCTGGCCTTACCGCTGTGGAACGGCCTCGCAACCCGGATATCTTATCCCTCCCTCGGAGAGGACTCCCCGATCACTAACGGCGAATTTACGAAATCACCCATTTCCCACGGCTTCGATTGGCGCCTTGAAACGGTGGAAGGTGTGAGCTCCTTTCTAAACGCCAATCCGAACACGCTCGGCTTCGAATTTTCGGGAGAGGAGCCGGACAGTTTTACCCTGCTGAACCAGATAGCTCCCGTGCAAGGGCAGAAAGACTATGCCTTGACGGTCCTTTACGGAACGTCCAGCATTTCTCCGGGCAGCGGGATTGAGTGGCTGGTGACCGACGAGCGAACCGGCGCCGTGCTGGCGAAGACAGCAAGCCTCTCCGCGGAGCAGGGAGGAACAGCGAAAGCCTGCTTCACCGCCCCGGAGGGAGCCCGGTTTGTGAATCTGTCGCTGCTTTACCAGCGGCAACCGGGCACGGTGCGGGTGGAGGGAAAGCTTGCCCTCAAGGGAGTGAGGCTCTCGGCCGCCATCGCCGGGGATTGCGCGGCCGAGAAAATCTCCAATTCCAGGGCTGATTCCCCGGCATTGTGAGACTACACTCAAGAAACCAGCGACTGGAGGGTTTTCGATCGTCTACCCGGCGGACGGACCGAGAGGTGACATGCGGCACCACGAGGCGTATAAATGCGCCAACCGGTACCGGCAGCTTGCCAGCGGCCCGCCGCAGACCGGACCAGGGTTTCCTCGCGCATTCGTCATGACGCACATCACGACAATCCAGTCTGCTGCTCGCGGCGATTCTGCATACCGGTTGGGTCGCTTTTCAGTGCGCACCGGACTGTGCTGGCTGGTAATGGCTGGATGCGTTTATGCCCAGCAGCCTGACCGAGCCATCGCTCCGGTCTCGAATCTGGATTACGCCTACTCCAATCTGCCCACGCAGCCGGTTGGACCCGACGATCTGCTGGCGCTCTCCGTCTACGATTCTCCGGAGTTGACGCGCACGGTGCGTGTAGATGCCAACGGCAACATACGCCTGCCTATGCTCAAAGATCCGATTCCGGTGCGGGGCCTGGTTCCGTCCCAGGTGGAAACGACGATTGCCAAGTCTTTAACCCAGGGTAAGGTTCTGGTTGACCCCATCGTGACCGTCACTATCGTCGAGTACCAGAGCCGGCCGGTCAACGTGGTGGGGGCGGTGAAGAATCCGTTGGTCTTTCAGGCCACGCGGCCCATCCCGCTGCTGGATGCGATCGCGCGGGCGGGAGGCATGAGAGAAGACGCCGGCTCCGATATTGTCGTCAGTCGAGAGGTCGTGCAGGACGGAAAACCGGCCAGGATCAAGCAAACCATACCCGTGCGAAAACTAATCGACAATGCCGACCCCAGCGCCAACGTGATGCTGCGTGGGGGCGAGGAAGTTCTGGTACCGGAGGCGTTAAAGATCTACGTGGTTGGGAACGTCAAAAAGCCGGGAGCGTACCCGGTCCGCAACGATGAAGAGACCACGATTCTGCAACTGCTGGCTCTCTCAGAAGGGCTGGCACCGTATTCTGCCAAGGTGGCCTATGTGTATCGCAGGGCGCCAGGCGGCACCAAGACTGAGGTGCCCATCGAGCTGGCGAAGATCATGAAGCGCAAATCGCCCGACGTGCCGTTGCAGGCCAATGACATTCTTTACATTCCAGATAACAAGGGCCAGCGCCTCACCGCGCAAACGATCGACCGGTTGGCGGGGCTAGGGACCGCTACCGCTACCGACTACATTATTTGGCACTGAGACCGGCCCCTATGCGTAAAGAAGAGATCGCGATTCCGAACGAGAGACCCGAGGAGAGCGCCAACGGTTTCGAGGCCAGGCCGTTGTCGCCGCGTATCGTTCTTCCCGCGCTGGAGAACGGGGCGCAGCTCAATGGGCCTTCGCTTTCTCAATATCTGTGGATCGTCAAGCGTCACCGCTGGAAGCTGGTAGCCTTCGTAGTTTTTTCCGTGATTGCGACGGTGATTGTTTCCAAACGATTGACCCCTCTGTATGAGTCCACGGCGGTCATTGATATCGACCGTCAAACGCCGGCTGCGGTTCTGGGCAACGAGAGTACGGCTGCCGTCAACTCTGCGGACGTGGAGAACTATCTCACCACGCAAGAGCAAATCGTCCAATCGGACGCTGTCCTGCGCCCGGTCGTCGAGAAGTACCATCTGATGACACCGGCTCTTCGCAAGCTGGAGAAAGACCCTCTCCTCTCCTCCCGGCTCAAGGACGCACCCATTGAATTGCGTGGGCTGAAGGTCACCCGCCCTCTGCACACCTTTCTCCTCCTCATCAGCTACCGGTCCCCAGATCCGCAGCTTTCCGCCGACGTGGTCAATGAAATTGCCCGCAGCTATATACGTCACACGTATGACATTCGCTATCAGGCAGCTTCCCAGATGACCGGCTACATGGAGAAGCAACTGGAAGAGCTGAAGGCCAAGATGGAGCGCTCCGCGGGCGCGTTGGCTAACCTGGAAAAAGATCTGGACGTAATCAACCCGGAGGAAAAGACCAACGTATTTTCCGCCCGCTTGCTGCACCTCGACAATGATCTCACCGCGGCCGAAGTGGATCGGGCAGGCAAGGAAGCTGCGTTTAACGCGGTCAAGGGTGGCTCGTTGCCGGCTGCGGAAGCTTCCACTGAGGGCGAGCAGTTGCGCACCCTGGAAGCGAAGCTGAACGAGGCGACGGAGAGGTTCGCGGAGGTTCAGACTCAGTTTGGGTCAACCCATCCTATATATAAGAAGGCCGCCAGCCAGGTAACCGAGTTGCAGTGGGAAATCGACGTTCTGCGTCGGCGAATCGTGCAACGGGTGGGCATCGATTACCAGCAGGCGGTGAATCGGGAGAGCCTTTTGCGCCGCGACATGACCCAGGCCAAGGCTGAGTTCGACCAGATGAACGGGCGCTCCTTTGAATACAAGGCCCTGAAGCAGGAAGCGGATACCGACAAAGCGCTTTATGAGGAGCTGATCCGCAAAATTCGCGAGGCTGGGATTAACGCCAGCTTTGAAAGCAGCTCGATTCGCCTGGCGGATGTGGCCCGTCCCGCGCTCTATCCCTCGTTCCCCACGACAACGCTCAACGCTTTGCTGGCCTTACTGGGATCCACCATCATCGGCTTGAGCATCATCTTCCTCATGGATGCCCTGGATACGACGGTAGTGGACAGCGAGCATCTGCAGAGAGAGCTACGGGTTCCCCTGCTGCCTTCGCTGCCCGTAGGCAAATTTACCATGGGCATTCTGCCGATGCAGGAGCTGCCGGGGGGTCCCCAATTCAACGGGATCTCGGCCAAGGAGACCTTGGCCGCGCCGAACGCTGCCTTCGATGAAGCTATCCGTACGTTGAGAAGTTCGATCCTGCTTTCTGCCGGCCTGGAGCATCACCCCAGGAGCATCCTGGTGACGTCCGCTTCGCCCGGCGAAGGAAAGTCGACCATTGCGCTTTATTTAGCCGCAGCGCACAGCCAGCAGCAGCGGAGGACTCTGTTGATTGACGGTGACATGCGGCGGCCGGTCATCAAACTGGGGGTTTCCAACGACCGTGGTCTTTCCGATGTTGTCAACGGCACCATGCACTGGAAAGAAGCCGTCCAGACGCCTTACTCCTATCCGGATCTCGATATCCTCTCGGCCGGTCCCTCGTCGCGACGGGTTGCAGACCGGATCGGGATGGTGCTGCGCTCGATTCTCGATGAGGCGGAGCGGGAATACGACTTGGTGGTCATTGATTCTCCTCCGTTGCTCGGCTTTGCTGAACCGCTGGAGATTGCCGCGCTCGCCGACAGTGTGATCATCGTTGCCCGGGCCGGGCGTACCAACCGTAGCGCGGTGGCCAGCGTGGTGGAGCAACTCAAGCGAGTACGCGCCAATATCATCGGCATCGTGCTCAACGGCGTCCGGGCGGACATGAGCTCGCAGTATTACTACTACAGCCCTCGCTACTACAGTCACTACACGACTCGCGATCGCTAGAGGCGGTTCCTTAACAAGTGATATCGATGCAAAAGGGTGATGTCATTTACCTGTACGTCTGGTCAGGAGACGCGAGCCACGCGCGCGACTTGATGAGCACCCGCTATCCCGAAAGCGAGATCAGGGAGTTCCCGCATCGCAGGCTGCGAGAAAGCACGTTTCTAGAGCGAATCCGCTTGCTGCGCGATTTCCGCGGACGGGCCGTCGTTTTTTACTTTGAATCTCTGCATGAGTTCCGCTATCGGCAGATTATCGAGTGCATTCACTTCCTGCATCGATGCCGGGAAACCGTTCTCTGCGATAGCGGTGGGCGATGGGAACCGATGCGCACTTCCCGTATCCTCGGTTCGGTTCCCGGAGTCCTGTTGAGTATCCTGCTCGACCTGAAGACGCTGACCTTTTGGTGGTGTTATCTTCAGTTCCGCCTTATGCGTGCCGCACCGGCACTTGCCCATAGCGCCAGCGGTGATCCGGAGATCGTATATCTGATACCCAGTCTTGCAAGCATGGGATCGAGCGGTGGAGCGATCAGCCACATTCGCGGTTTCCTGTACGGTCTCAAGGGCACAGGAAGGAACTGCCGCGTATTCAGCGGTACTCCGTTAGCGCAGGACGCTTTTGAGACCGAGACGGTCGATCCCGCCAGGCGCCCTTACTTCTTCTGGGAAGCCGCCATGCTTTCCTATAACTTTCGATTTGCTCGAGGGGTACAGACAAATCTCGCATCGGCCACTCCAAGGGCTTTCTATCAGCGGCATTGCCGTTTTGCTATTGCCGGAGCGCTCCTCTCGACGCGATTGAAGGTCCCGTTGATCCTTGAGTACAACGGCCCGCAAGGATGGATCGCGGATCACTGGGATCCTACCCCTTTCCGGAGCCTGATCACGTTATGCGAAGAATTGACGTTGCGCTGCGCAGCCAGAATCATTGTAGTTTCCGCGGTCCTGCGCGAGGAACTGGCTGAGAGAGGCATCCCCGCAGAGCGCATACGGGTCAATCCGAATGCTGTGGATCCGGACCTTTTCTATCCCGGACGAGCAAGAGAGGCTGGTCGCAGGGAGCTTGCGGTAGAGCCTGACGAGGTGCTGATCGGTTTTGCCGGATCGTTCAGCCTGTGGCATGGAATCGAGATTCTCGAGCAGGCCATCGTCAGACTGTTAAGCGACCCTTCAACACTCCACCTGCGCTTTGTACTGATGGGCAACGGTCTGCTCCACGGAGAAATGCGTTCTGCCCTGGCGGCTTACGAGAAGACGGGGAGGGTGATATTCACCGGATCGTTGCCTAGCAATAAGGTCGCCGACTACCTGGACGCCTCCGACATTCTGGTTTCACCGCACATCCCCATGCCAGACGGCAGTCGATTTTTTGGCTCTCCTACGAAGCTTTTTGAATATATGGCAATGGGCAAGGGCATCGTGGCCAGCCGCCTTGAGCAGCTGGCAGAAGTTCTTGAGCATGACCGGACTGGATGGCTCGTCACTCCAGGCGACGTCGAAG
>Ga0302325_10015404_pt1 | contig 16252 bp, 13 predicted proteins | sample Palsa_T0_2_FD_201948 | JGI IMG/M metagenome (GOLD analysis project Ga0302325, IMG submission 201948) | Peat permafrost microbial communities from Stordalen Mire near Abisko, Sweden - Palsa_T0_2 | ecosystem: Environmental > Terrestrial > Soil > Palsa > Peat permafrost | place: Sweden: Abisko... | reverse complement strand
CCTCGGGCTGCTGATGGTAGAAGTAGCGGCCGCTGACCATGGCCGCGGGATCGTCGCTGACGGCCAGCCAGGCCTGGGTGACGGAGCCCAGGGACAGGTCGTCCGATGCACCGGGGCCGCCCATCTTGGTCGGCACCCAGCCGGGTCCGACCGCGTTCGACCGCACCGCGGGCCACCGCCGCGCGACGGCGAAGGCCAGCGCCACATCGAACAGCTTGCTGTCGGAGTAGGCCTGGGCACCGTCCCAGCGCCGGGCCGTCCATTGCGCGTCGTCCAGGCTGGCGTTCCCGCCGCGGTGCAGGCCCGAGGTCAGGTAGACAAGACGTCCGGGCCGTTCGGTCAACGCCGTTAGCAGGTACGGGGCGAGCACGTTCACGGCGAAGACCTGGGCCAGGCCGTCGTCGGTCCCGGCCCGGCGCGGCTCGCGGGGGCCGATCCCGGCGTTGTGGATGACGGCGTCGAACCGCCCGGCCGCATTGGCCTGCCCGGCCACCTGCCGCATCCCGGCCATGGCGGACAGGTCGCCGATGAGCACGCCGTCGGCCTGCGGCAGGGCCGCCCGCGTGTCGTCGGCGCGGCGCTGGTTGCGGGCATGCAGGGTGACCGAATGGCCCTGCGCGACCAGCCGTCGGGCGGCCAGCAAGCCCAGCCCGTCACTCGACCCGGTGATGAACACGCGAGACACACGACCCCCTTCCGGTAGCCCCGCGCGGCCCGACGTAGGGTCAGGCCAGAAGGGAGCACGGATGTCATCCTCGTCGCAGTCTTCGCTCCATGCCAACCCGCGGCGCGTCACGGTGATCGGGCACCACGACATCGACTCGGCCGGCTTCATCGGCGACGCGTTCGAGGCGCAGGGCGCGGAACTGACCGTGCACCTGCTGCCCGACGACGGCCCGCTGCCCGCGCTCGACGGCGTCGATCACGTTCTCGTCCTCGGCGCCGAGAGCTCGGTCAACGACCCGCACCCGTGGATCGCCGAGGAACTAGCCTGGCTGCGCGCGGCGGACACCGCGGGCGTGCCCGTCTTCGGCATCTGCTTCGGCGCGCAGGCGATCTGCGCCGCGTTCGGCGGCCGGGTCGAGGCCATGGGCAGCCTGGAGGTCGGCTGGCGGCTGGTCGAGCCGGCCGACCCCGGCGTTATCCCGGCCGGTCCCTGGCTGGAGTTCCACCGCGACCGGTGCCTGTTGCCCCCGGCGGCGACGGTGCTGGCCCGCAACGATGTGGCCGTCCAGGCGTTCCGCCTCGGCAGGCACCTGGCGGTACAGTTCCATCCCGAGGTCGACGGCGCGCAGCTCAAGCGCTGGCTGGACGCGGGCGGCTATGACGCGGAGCGGCTGGGCTTTGATCCCGGGCAGTTCCTGGCCGACACCATCCGCGAGGAGCCCGCGGCCCGGGACCGAGCCGCGCGCCTGGTGGCCGCGGCGCTCGGCATCGGCTGACGGCGGCGGTCGCCGTCGCCTGACCGCGGGCGCATGGCGGGGTGCTTGGCCTCGGCGGCGGGGCAACGGGCCCGTTGGAACCGGCCGCGGCCGGCTCGATGCTTCAACGGGCCGGCTATGGCCGACCCGATCCTTCACCGGGCCGGCGCCGCCCTGCCACCGGGACGGGAACTATGGGGCGAGGGGGTCGGCGAGCCCGCGCGTGTGACTGGTCGTGCCTAGTCGAGTCTGCTTGACGTTACGATGGTGCACATGTCATCCGAACTCGGCGGCTGGCTGCGCCGGCAGCGTGAGGAGCGCGGCTGGACCCGGTCGGAGATGGCCCGCCAGCTCATCAGAGCCGCCCAGGCCAGGGGTGACACGTCCGTGCCCGGAGCCGACAACATCAGCCACAACATCTACCGCTGGGAACGCGGCGCGGTCTGCCCGGCCGAGCGTTACCGGCTCTACTACTGCGGCGCCTTCGGCATCGGCTTCAGCCAGTTCGCCGCCCAGGCGCCGCCGGCCGTCGACCCGGGCCCCGGGACATCCACCACCGCCTGCCGGGCGATGCCGCAGCTTGCCTGCGGCGCTGCCGCGATCAGGCGCGGCGTGCTGCTGGCGGCGCACGAAGGCAGCGAGCAGGCCGAACGCGCCGAGCTGCGCGGCATCGGCGAGGCCACCCTGGAACAGTTCCGCGCCGACGTCTCGCAGCTGTCCGTCCAGTACCTGACCGGCGAGCCCTTCGCCCTGTTCACCGAGATGCACCGGGTCAGGAACCGGATCGCCGAGGCGCTGGACCGGCGGCAGTGGCCGCGCGACGCGGCCGAGCTCTACCTGCTGGCGGGCGGTCTGAGCGCGTTAATGGCCGCCGCGGCCGTCAACCTCGGCTATCCCGAGGCGGCCGGGGAACTGACCAGGGCCGGCTGGGCCTACGCCACCATCATCGATCACCATCCGCTGCTGGCCAGGCTGCGGCTGTGCGCGGCCTACGCCGCCTACTGGGACGGCCGCCCCGGCCAGGCTGCCCAGCTGGCCCGCAGCGGTCTTGAGTACGTCGCCGACGGGCCGAACGCGGCTCAGCTTCACCTGTACGGCGGGCTCGCCCGGGCCCGGCTGGGCGACGCCGCCGCGGCCGGCCGGGCGATCGCGGCCGCCCGCGACGCGCGGGACCGCGAGCACACCGACGAACTGCTCGAGATCGGCGGGGAGTTCGGCTTCTCCCGCGCGGCCCAGTCCTACTACGCGGGCTTCATCCTGGCCGAGGCGGGCCGCCCGGGTGACGCGGCCGCCGAGCTCGAGGCCGCCACGGGCCGGTACCAGGCGGGTCCCGGTCCGGGGGAGCAGCACAGCCGCCGGTGCGCCCTGCTGGCTCACACCGACCTGGCCATGGTCCGGCTCCGGGCGGGCGCGCTGGACGCGGCGCTCGCCGCCCTGGCGCCGGTGCTGGCCCTGGCGCCGGCCGAGCGCACCGCCGTCCAGGCGCAGCGGCTGTCCGCCCTGCGGGCCGAGCTGGCCCAGCCGGTCTTCCGCGGTTCGGCGGCGGCCCGCGAGCTCGACGAGCAGGTGGCCGGTTTCGGCCGGGTCGTGCCGGGAAGCCTGCCTGGTCAGGGCGGGGTCAGCCCTTGATGTCTGGCCGGTCGTACAGCGCGGTCATGGTGGCCTGCATGATGGCGAACGGGCGCTTGTCACCGTCGGCGAAGGCCTCGCTGCGGCAGACCACCAGGGTCCGCCCGGCCCTGACGACCTCGCCGATCATCGCGAACCGCTGCCCGGCTGCGGGCGCCAGCAAGTTGACGGTGAACGTCGCGGTCAGCGCCGCGGCTTCCGGCGGCAGCACGGTGTAGGCCGCGTACCCGCACGCGGTGTCCAGCACCGAGGAGATCGCGCCGGCGTGCAGGAACCCGTGATGCTGGGTGAACCGGTCATCGTGCCGCAGCGCCAGTTCGACCCGGCCCGGTTCGACCGAGACCACTTCGACGCCGAGCGTGGTCATCATGCCCTGCCTGTCGAAGCTGGCCCTGATCCGGGCCAGCATCGCTTCGCTGGACTCGCTGCGCGCCTGGCCGCTGCGGGTTTGCCTCACCCGCCGATTGTCTCAGAACGCGAGTTTGATCCGGCGGGTGGTGCGCCGCACGGCGCGGGCGGGGCTGGTAAGCCGCCGCCACAGCCGCGCCGCCTCCGCGGCCATCATGCCGAGCTCGGCGTCAGCGTGGCGGACCTCGGCCGGGGACTTGATCCGCTCGGCCTGGTACTGCCGCGTCGTGTCGTAGAACATCATTGCCATCACGTCCTGTCGTCGGTTTTACCCTGACGACGAACGGGACAGGCGGCGCAGGACAGGTTCAGTACTCAGGGACCTCGGCCTTGCCTGCCGCCACGTCGAGCATGTGGTCCGAGAGCGGCTCCTCGCGCATGACCAGGGACAAGATGAGGGCCAGCACCATGGCAGGGACGGTCCAGAAGAAGACGGTCTGGTAGCCGTGCAGGTAGGCGTGCGCGGTGGCGGGCCGTCCGGCCAGTCCGGCGGCCAGGATGGCGCCGAACAGGGCGGCGCCGAACGCCCCGCCCATGGTCTTGAAGAAGTTGAGGGCGCCGGTGGCCACGCCGAGCAGCTTGTAGTCCACCGCGTTCTGCCCGGCCAGCACGGACACCTGGACGAAGAAACCGAGCCCGGCGCCGGCCACCGCGAGCAGCACGGCCAGCACCCACACCGGGCTGGTCGCGCCGAGCCTGCTGATGGCCAGCATCCCGCCGCCGGCCAGCACGGCCCCCGCGACGGGGAACACCTTGTAGTGACCGGTCCTGGAGATCATCGATCCCGAGACCGCCGTCGCGGCGATGAGCCCGGCCAGCAGCGGGATGAGGAACAGCCCGGCCTCGAACGAACTGTAGTGACGGACGTCCTGCATCAGCCCGGGTATGTAGATCAGGCCGACGAACAGCACCAGCGTGGCCAGGAAGAACAGGGCCGAGGAGATCGAGAAGACGGCGCTGCGGAACAGGATCAGCGGGGTGATCGGGTCGGCCGCCCGGTGCTCGATCAGCACGAAGGCGGCCAGCGTGACGACGGCGGCCGCGATCAGGCTGAGGACCGGCGCGGAGGCCCAGCCGTACCGCGTGCCGCCCCACACCGTGACCAGCAGGGCGGCGGTGGTGAAACCGGTGACCGTGAGGCCGCCGGCGATGTCCGCGCGGCGATGGGACTGCCGGGCCGGCAGCCGGAGCCGCGCGGCGATGATGATCAGGGCGATGATGCCGACGGGCAGGTTGACGAAGAAGATCCACCGCCAGGACAGGTCGTCGGTGAACACGCCACCCAGGATCGGGCCGCCGACCACGGCGAGCGTGGCCATGATGCCGACGTAGGCCTGGTACTTCGCGCGGTGCCTGGCCGGGATGAGGTCGCCGGTGATGGCCTGCACCAGCGGGGTCAGCCCGCCGCCGCCGATGCCCTGCAAGGCCCGTGCCGCGATCAGCAGGCCCATGCTGGTCGCGACCCCGGAAAGCAGCGACCCGATGAGGAAGACGACGACCGCGAACTGGAACACCGGCTTGCGCCCGTAGCTGTCACCGGTCTTGCCCAGGATCAGCGTGGACACCGCGCTGGTGAGCAGGTACGCGGTCGCGATCCACGGCGCGGTGGTGATGCTGTGCAGCGCCGTGCCGATGCTGGGGATGGCCGTGGCCACGATGGTCTGGTCCAGGGTGGCGATGAACGCCACCAGCATCAGCGGCACCAGGACCGCCATCGCGGCGCGCGGCACCGCCTGCTCAGCGGACTCGGACGGCTCGGCGCCTGCCGTGGGTGCGGCGCCTGCCGTGGGTGCGGCGCCTGGCGTGGGCGCGGCGGGCGCGCGGTCGATGCGGCTCATGATCTGACCTCCCGTGCTCAGCTGGCGACGGCCGGGCTCCTCGCGGTCGCCTCAACTGAAGCTAAGGTAAGTCACTTTAGTTTTCATGTCAAGATAGTTTCGGACTGACTTACCTTATGATCGGAGCTGTAGAAGGGAAGCGCCTTTCTTTCTTGTAGGATCCGGCTATGTCAGACGATGAGCCGCCGGGCGGGCTGCGGGAGCGGAAGAAGCGGCAGACCCGGGCCGCGATCCTCGCCGCGGCGGCCCGGCTGTTCGAGGCCCGCGGGTACGAGCACGTCACGGTGGCCGAGATCGCCGACGCGGCCAGCATCTCGGTCAAGACGCTGTTCACCTACTTCCGGTCGAAGGAAGATCTTGCCTTCGCCGACGAGTACCAGCTCCGGGACCAGCTCGTGGCGGCCGTGGGCGTCCGGCCGGCCGGCCAGACGCCCACCCAGGCGGTCGCCGCCACGCTGGACCGGCTCGTCGTGGCTGAGGGCGGGACGGGCCTGGAGGGCTACCACCGCGGCTACGGCGCCAGCCCGGCCCTGCAGTCACGGCTGCGGCGGATGTGGGAGAGCTATGAGGACGCGCTCACCGACGTGCTGGCCGACCAGATGCCGGGGGCCGGCGCGGCGCCGCGCGCCCGGCTGGCCGCGACGATGCTGGTGGCCATGGTTCGCTCGGTGACCTCAGCCGAAGTCCTGGCCGAGGTCAGGGACCACCGGTCGGCCGCGGCCCGGCAGGACGCGCTGCGGGCCTGGATCAGCACGGCCGCGACCATGGTCTCCTGCCTCGACGGCGCGGACTGACTCCGATCACGCCCTGCGCGCGACACCGCCCCACAGGGACGTCGGTCCTTGGGCATCAGCCTTCGATTCCGGGCGCCAGTCGGTGACCCGCACCACGCCAGGCTCCAGCAGTTCCAGGCCGTCGAAGAACTGCGCGACCACCTCCCGGGGCCGCCCGACGTGGTTGCCCTCGGCCAGGCGCTGGTTCATCCGCCTGATCATCTCCGCCATCTCCTCGGCGGAGATGTCGCTGGCCGCGTGGGAGATGACCAGGTAGCTGCCCGACGGCACCGCGCTGATCAGCCGGGCGACGATCCGCTGCGCTTCGGCCAGGTCCGGGATGTAGTGCAAGATGGCCAGCAGCATGATGGCCACCGGCTGGGCGAAGTCCAGGGTGCCTGCCGCCTGCTGCAGGATCTTGTCCGGGTCGCGCAGGTCGGCGTCGAGGTAAGCGGTAACGCCCTGCGGGCTGCTGGTCAGCAGTGCGCGGGCGTGTGAGAGCACCAGCGGGTCATTGTCCACATAGACGATCCGGCTCCGCGGCGCGATGGACTGGGCCACCTCGTGGGTGTTATCGGCCGTCGGCAGCCCGGTGCCGATGTCCAGGAACTGGCGGATGCCGGCCTCGGCGGCCAGGTACCGGGTGCTGCGGGCCAGGAAGGCCCGGTTGGCCCGCGCGGACGCCCGGATGCCGGGGTAAGCGCCGATGGCCTCCTCGCCGGCGATGCGATCCGCCTCGAAGTTGTCCTTGCCGCCTAGCCAGTAGTCATAGACGCGGGCCGGATGCGCGGCCTTGGCGTCGATGCCGTAGATCCCGCGGGCTCCCGGTTCACCGGCGGATCCGGGGGCGTTGTCTCCCGGCATCGCTACCTCCTTTCCCCGCTGACCGCCTTCCGGCTGATCTGTCCGGAAGGTGGCGTTACGGTCGTCTCAGCGTAGCGAGTCTGCCCGGCGGCCACTTCGTGGCTGAAGTTCATCAGGGACGCGAGTCGCGGCATGAGACGACGGCTCCGCATTTTCCGCAGTAGACCTGGCAGCGAGGGCATTACGGAGCCAGCTAACCGGAGGCCGACGTGGCTGATCAGGGTACGGGGTTGGTGGTCAGGGACGTGGCCGTGCGGGCGGTGGTGGTGCCGCTGGGCCGGCCGCTGGCCACCAAGGTGGGCGACTTCTCCCAGTGGCCCTTGCTGCTCATCGACGTGACCACCGAGCAGGGCATTACCGGGCGCGGTTACCTGGCCCCTTACCTGAACCGGGCGACCGCGGCGTTGCGGACGGTGCTCAGTGATCTCGGGGCCGCGCTGCGCGGACAGCCGGTCTCGCCCGCGGCGGCCGTGGCCGCCGCGCGCGGCTGGCTCGGCCTGGCCGGCTACCAGGGTCTGGCGCTGGCCGCGGTGGCCGGGCTCGACATCGCGCTGTGGGACGCGCTGGCCCAGGCGGCCGGGCTGCCGCTGGCCGTCCTGCTGGGCGGGACGCTGGCCCCGGTGCCCGCCTACAACAGCAACGGCCTGGGGCTCATCGCGCCGGACCGGGTCGCGGACGAGGCGCTCGAACTGCTCGACGAGGGCGGGTTCACCGCCTTGAAGGTCCGAGTCGGCCGGGATCACGCCGCTGACGACATCGCCGCGGTCCGCCGGGTCAGGGCCGCGGTCGGCGACCAGGTGACGCTGGTCGCGGACTACAACCAGGGCCTGAGCCTGGATGCGGCGCTCGACCGCTGCCGCGCGCTGGACGCGGAGGGCCTGGCCTGGATCGAGGAACCGCTGCGCTACGACGATCTGGACGGGCACGCCAGGCTCGCGGCGGACATCGCCACGCCAGTCATGCTCGGCGAGAATTTCTACGGGCCGCGCGCCATGTACGACGCCATCCGGTCACGGGCCTGCGATCTGGTAATGCCGGACCTGATGCGGATCGGCGGGGTGACCGGCTGGCTGCAGGCCGCCGCGATCGCCGACGTGACCGGCCTGCCCATGTCCTCGCATCTGTACCCCGAAGTCTCCGGGCACCTGCTCCGGGTCACGCCGAGCCGGCAGTGGCTGGAGTGGCAGGACTGGGCCCACCCGGTGCTGGCGCGCCCCTTCGAGGTCCGTTCGGGGGAACTGCACGTGCCCGACGTCGCGGGCAACGGCCTGGAATGGGACGAGAGCGCCGTCGAGCACTACCAGGCCGACCTATGAGGATCCAGGCGCGCCCGTCAGCACGTCCGCTAGCTGCGAGCGGGTGGTGATGCCGAGCTTGGGGAACAAGTGGTACAGGTGTGAGCCGACGGTCCGGTGCGACAGGAACAGCTGCTCGCCGATCTGCCGGTTGGACAGCCCCTCGGCGGCAAGCTGCGCTATCTGCAGTTCCTGCGGCGTGAGCCGGGCCACGGCAGCGCGGCCTTGGCGTTCCCCTGCGCCGCCCGCCGCCCGCAGCTCGCGCAGCGCGCGGTAAGCGAAGCCGCCCGCGCCGAGCTCAGCGAAACTGGCCTGAGCGTCGGCTAGCACCTCCCGTGCCTCGCGCATCCTGCGCCGCCTGCGCAGCCACCCGCCGTAAGCGAGCCGGATCCTGGCCTGGGCCAGCACGCTGCCGCCGGGGTCGGCCGCGAGTGCCGTCGCGAAACGGGCCGCCGCATCGCCCTCTTCGGCCAGGATGGCGTCCGCGTAGAGCACGCTGTACCTGACGGCCGGGGCCGGATGGTCCCGCAGGTCGGCGGCCAGCCCGCGAAGCAGTTCGGCCGTCACCTCGAGGTGGCCGGATCCGAGCGCGGCCTCGGCAAGATCGCCCACGACCCACTGGCAGGCGCCGTAGTGAAAGACCTCGTCGGCCGGGTCCACGATGCGGCGCAGGTACCGGTAGGCGTCCTGGTACCGGCCCACGCCCAGGGCCGCGACGCTCAGCGCGTAGATCGCCATCGCGTGGTAGAGGCGCACCTGACGGTTCTCCTTGCTGGCCAGGTGCTGCCAGAGCTGCTTCTCGGCGTCGGCGTAGTCGCCTCTCAGCGCGTCGACCAGGGTGAGCTCGAGCATGGCCGCGCCATGCCACATCGGCTGGTTCTGCTCACTGGCCAGCCGCTCGGTCTCGTCGGCGAGCATGGCCGCCGAGTCCAGGCCGCCGGACCACAGGGCCGACCAGGCCTGCAGGGCCTGCAGCCGGGCGATGACGCCGAGCCGTCCCTGCCGGCGCGCCAGCCTGACCGCGGCCGCGAACAGCTCCACGGCTAGCGCGTGATCGCCGAGGTTCGCCGCCGCGCTGCCGATGAGCCGCAGGCTCGTCAGGTCAGCACGGTCCGCGCTGGCCTGCAGCAGGTGACCGTGGAGCTGCGGACGGCGCTCGGCGGTCACCGTGTAAGACAAGATGGCGATCCGTCGCGGGTCGGTGACCGGCAGGCCCAGGGCCTCGACGGCGGCCACCACCTGGAACCGGTCGTCCCGGTCCGCCGATGTCCACCAGCACCGGGATGCCGCCGTCCACAGTACCGCCGCGGCCAGGTCCGTGTCCGCGGCGGCCACGGCCCGCGCCGTCGCGACGAATTCCGGCACGCCGTTCCCGCCCTGGCCGGGGTGCACGCCCTCCTCGATGATCAGCATCCGGGCTTCGGTGAAGGGCTCGAGCTGACTGGCGTCCGCCCGCGACATAAGTTCCAGGGCGAGGCGGCCGCGGCCGAGCTCGACCGCGCACTCGCTGGCGCGCAGCAGCAAGTCGGTCTGCCGCGCCTTGTCGGTCACCAGTGACGACGCCCGGTCAAGCGCGGCGATGGATGCCGCCACCGCGCCGCGGCGGGCGGCCTGGTCGGCCAGCGCGATCAGCTCGTCGGCAACGCGGTCATCGGGACCCAGCGTGGCCGCCGCGCGATGCCACACCCGGCGGTCCTCCCCGGCCGGGAGGACCTCGGCCAGTGCCCGGTGGATCTGCTGCCGGGCGGCCACTGGCGCGGACTGATAGATCGCGGCGGCGATCAGCGGATGGCTGAAGGCGACCATGTCGCCCGCCAGGCGGACCAGGCGGGTGTCGATGGCGGGCTGGATGTCAGCCTCGCCGACCGGGCTCCCGCGCACGATGCCGGCCGCGCGGGCCAGCTCGCCCAGGCTGCAGCCGGCATCGGCCGAGGCCACAAGCAGCAGCGTCTGGGTGCGGCCGGGCAGCTCGGACAGGCGGGTGGTGAAGGACCGCCTGAGCAGGTCACCGACGGGCAGCGGGCTGGGTAGCGAGTCGGCCGCAGGCCACAAGTCAGCGGCCCGTCGCGCGGCGGGCAGTTCGACCAGCGCCAGCGGGTTGCCTGCGGCATCGGCGAGCAGCTGGCTGCGAGCCTCATCGCGCAGCCGCGGAGCGACCCGGTCAAGCAGCGCGGCCGAGGATGCCGGATCAAGCGCGCCGATGGCCAGCTTGGGGATGGCTGCGGCTTCGAACGGATCGTCCGGGCCGTTGCGCGAGGACACGATCATCGCGATCGGCTCGGCGGCGATCCGGCGGCCGACGAACGCCAGGACGTCGGCGGAGGCCCGGTCGAGCCAGTGCGCGTCGTCCGCCACCACGAGCAGCGGCGTCCGGGCGGCGACGACGGCGAGCAGTTCCAGCGCGGCCAGGGCGACCCGGTACAGGTCGGCCAGCACGCTCTGGTCAAGTCCGAGGGCCGCCCGCAGCAGGACGCCCTGCTCTAGCGGAATGGCGGGCACCATGGCCAGCACCGGTCGCAGCAGCTGGTGCAGCCCGGCGAAGGGGAGATGGGCCTCGGTCCTGACCCCGCTGCAGGCCAGCGTCCTCATCTCCCGCTCACTGGCCAGCCGCTGAGCCTCCGCGAGCAGCGCGGTCTTGCCGATGCCCGCCTCGCCGCGCAGTACCAGGGCGGCACCGGAGCCGGCCGCCGCCTGATCGAGCATCGCGGTCAGGGTAGCGATCTCACGCTGACGGCCCAGCGTCGCCAGCGCCTCCGGCTGATCGGGACCAACGGCCGATGCAGCCGTATCAGAGCTACTCACAGCGCCTAGTATGCGCGTCGCGGCCTGCCTGCGGCAGGGCAGAAAACTCGGTGCCGATCTCAGTCGCGATGACCGATGACATCTCCCCTGCCGCCCGACGACGATGACTGAATGAGCGAAACAGATCCTCCCAGCCCGCCCGTCGTTCCCGTCGCCGACCAGATCGCCCAGGCCAATGATTCGGGCCACGTGCCGGTCGTGTTCATCCACGGCCTGTGGCTGCTCCCGTCCAGCTGGGACCGGTGGGCCGCCATGTTCGCCGACGCCGGCTACGCCCCGGTCAGCCCCGGCTGGCCGGACGATCCCGATACCGTGGCCGAGGCCAACGCCAACCCCGAGGTCTTCGCCGACAAGACGGTGGGCGCGGTCGCCGACCACTATTCGCAGGTGATCGGCACCCTGACCCGGCCACCCGCGGTGATCGGCCACTCCTTCGGCGGCCTGCTCGCGCAGATCGTCGCGGGTCGCGGCCAGTCGGCCGCGACGGTCGCCATCGACGCCGCGCCGTTCCGCGGTGTCCTGCCGCTGCCTCTTTCGTCCCTGAAGGCGGCCTTCCCGGTGCTGGGCAACCCGGCCAACCGGCACCGCGCCGTGCCGCTGACCTACGAGCAGTTCCGTTACGCCTTCGCCAACGCGGTACCCGAGGATGAGGCCAGGCAGCTGTACGACGCGTTCGCGGTCCCCGCGTCGGGCGCTCCGCTGTTCCAGGCCGCGGCCGAGAACTTCAACCCGCGGACCGAGGCCAAGGTCGATGTGGCCAACCCCAACCGGGGACCGCTGCTGATCATCTCCGGCGAGCAGGACAACACGGTTCCGCGCGCCATCAGCCACGCCGCCTACAAGCGGCAGCAGCACAACCCGGGAGTGACCGAATTCGCCGAGATTCCCGGCCGCGGCCACGCGCTGACCATCGACGGCGGCTGGAGCGAGGTCGCACGGACCGCGCTTGACTTCATCCGCCGCTTCACCTGATCCGTCGCCGACCTAGGACGGCGCTGCCCCGGGCCGGCGAAGTTAAGTCATCGCGACTGATGACGACGGCACCCGGCCCGGGGGAGGGTAGCGGCATGACGACTCCAGACAGCCCCAGCCCGGTCCTCGAAGAGGCCGCCCAGGCGTTTGCCGATGCCACCGCCAACCCGCCCTACCTCTTCGACCTGTCCGTCGCCGACGGCCGCAAGACCGTCGACTCCACCCAGGACGGGGACTTCCCCGACCCGGCGGCCACCCGCCAGAACCTCACCGTGCCCGGCGGTCCGTCCGGCGAGGTATCGATCACCGTCTACCGCCCGGCCGGCGCGGTCGGCACGCTGCCCGTGATCCTCTACACGCACGGGGCCGGATGGGTCTTCGGTGACGTGCACACCCACGACCGGCTGGTCCGGGAGCTGACCACCCGCGCAGAGGCCGCCACTGTCTTCGTCAGCTACAGCCTGTCGCCAGAAGCCAAGTACCCGACCGCGATCGAGCAGCTCTACGCGGTGCTGGAGTGGATCGCCGCCGACGGCGCGGCGCACGACCTGGACCCGGACCGGATCGCGGTGGCCGGCGACTCGGTCGGCGGCAACATGACGGCGGCGCTCACCATCTTGTCCAAGCAGCGCGGCGGTCCGCGGATCGCCGGGCAGCTGCTCTACTACCCGGTCACCGACGCCAGCTTCGACACCGGCTCCTACCACCAGTTCGCCACCGGCTACTGGCTGCGCCGCGACGCGATGCAGTGGTTCTGGGACCAGTACACCACCGATCCCGCCCAGCGCGCCGAGATCACCGCGTCTCCGCTGCGGGCCAGCCTGAGCGAACTGTCCGGGCTGCCGCGGGCGCTGGTCATCAACGGCGAGGCGGACGTGCTCAGGGACGAGGGCGAGGCCTATGCGGCGAAGCTGCGCGCCGCGGGCGTGCCCGTCACCTCGGTCCAGTACAACGGCACCATCCATGACTTCGTCATGCTGAACGCGCTGCGCGACAGCAACACCGCCAAGGCGGCCACCGCCCAGGGCGGCGAGTTCCTCCGCGCCGTCCTGTGGGACGAGTAGGCGACCTCGCCGCGCTCGGCGGGATCGGGGCGAACCGCCGGGCGCGACGTCGCGTCCGGCGTCCGCACCTGAACCGGGCGCCGTGGCCTCTTCCGCCGCGATGGCCGACTGGCATACGATCTGGCCCCATGTCGGCCTGGGACGCACACCATGGGTGAACAGCCAGGTGCGGCGGCGGCCGCGCCGGCGGCGGCCGCGCCGGCCCCGGCGTCGGCGTGGTCGCCGTTCCGGCATCGCCTGTTCGCGGCCATGTGGGGTGCCCAGTTCGTCAGCAACGTGGGCAGCTGGATGCAGACCGTGGCCGCGCAATGGCTGATGCTGACCCTGACCAGTTCGGCGGCGTACGTCGCGCTGGTGCAGACCGCGGCGGGCCTGCCCGTGGTGCTGTTCGCGGTGCTGGCCGGAACCATCGGCGACCTGGTGGACCGGCGGCGGTTCCTGCTGCTCACCCAGTCCCTCATGCTGGTCGCGGCGGTCGCCCTGGGCGCGCTGGCGATCGCCGGGCTGGTGACCCCCTGGGTGCTGCTCGCGCTGGTCTTCGCGGTCGGCACCGGGCAGGCGCTGACCTCGCCGACCTGGCAGACCCTGCAGCCTGAGCTGGTCGGCCCGGCGGAGCGCCCGCAGGCGATCTCGCTCGGCGCGGTAAACCAGAACCTGGCCCGCGCCGTCGGGCCGGCCATCGGCGGCGTCATCCTGGCGGCGACCAACGCGGGCACGGTCTTCCTGGTCAACGCGTTCACCTTCCTGGCCGTGCTGGGCGTCCTGGCGGCGTGGCATTCCACCTCCCGCGCTCCCGACACGCTGCCGCGCGAGCACGTCGGCGAGGCGATCCGGGCCGGCGGCCGGTACATCGCGGCCAGCCCCGCGCTGCGGGTGATCTTGATCCGGGCGGCGCTTTTCATCTTCTTCGCCAGCGCGCTGTGGGCCCTGCTGCCGCTGACCGCCCGCTCGGTCCTGCACCTGGGGTCGGGCGGCTACGGGCTGCTGCTCGGCAGCGTCGGGATCGGCGCGGTCGGCGGGGCCGGCCTGCTGCCGCGGCTGCGCGCCCGGCTGTCCGCCGACGTCATGCTGACGGCCGGCTCGATCGGGATGGCCGCGGTGACGCTGGTGCTGGCCCTCGCGCAGGTGGCCGCGGTGGACGCGGTCGCCCTGGTGGTCGGGGGGGCCTGCTGGATTCTCGCCCTGTCCACCCTGAACTCGGTGTACCAGCTGTCCCTGCCCCGGTGGATCAAGGCCCGCGGCATGTCCTACTACCTGGTGGTGTTCCAGGGCGGCGGCGCCATCGGCAGCGCCGTGATGGGCATCACGGCCGGGTACGCCGGGCTGCGGGTGACCCTGGCCATCGCCGCGGCGGGGCTGGCCCTCGGTCCGCTCGCCGCGCTGGCCTGGCGGTTCCAGGCCATCCCGCCCGAGGAACTGCTGCCCGCCGGCGACTGGCCCGCGCCGCATCTCGCCGCGGGCACCGAGCCGGCTGAGGGCACCGGGTCAGCGGGCACCGGGTCAGCGGGCACCGGGTCAGCGGGCACCGGGTCAGCGGGCACCGGGTCAGTGAGCGCCGAGCCGGCCGGGCCGGTGCTCGTCACCGTCGACTACGTGGCGCGGGCCGGGCAAGCAGGGGAGCTGATGGCGGCCCTGGAGGAGACGAGGTTCAGCCGTCGGCGCACCGGCGCGATCTCGTGGCGGGCCTGGCAGGACGCCAGTGACGAGAACCGGATCCTCGAGCAGTTCGTGGTCGCGTCCTGGGCCGAGCACCTCCGCCAGCACGAACGCGTGACCAAGCGGGACCAGGACCGGCTCGACAAGGTCCGCGCCCTAGCCGACCCGGACCAGCCGGTGACGGTCACGCACTGGCTGGCGCCGCATCCGTGACGGAGCGCAGTGCCCGCCAGACCCGCTGCGGGGTGGCGGGCATGTCGATGTGCCGGACGCCGAGGTGCGCGAGCGCGTCGATGATGGCGTTCTGCACGGCCGGCGTCGCGCCGATCGTGCCCGCCTCCCCGATGCCCTTGGCGCCGAGCGGGTTATAGCTGGTCGGCGTCTGCATGTCGGCCAGCTCGAAGCTCGGGACCTCGGTCGCGGTCAGGAAGGCATAGTCGGCGAAACTCGAGGTCAGCGGGTTGCCGTCGGAGTCGTAGACGACCTCCTCGAGGAACGCCTGCGCGGCGCCCTGGGCGATGCCGCCGTGCCGCTGGCCCTCGGCGAGCAGCGGGTTGACGATGGTGCCCGCGTCGTCGACGGTGACCACCCGCCGCAGCGTCGTCTTGCCGGTCTCGGTGTCCACCTCGACGACGGCCACGTGCGCGCCGAACGGGAAGGTCGCGCCCGGCGCGCTGAACACCGCCCGCACGAACAACCGGTCCCGCTCGGCGAGATGGGCCAGCGAGACCGCGACGTCCGGGTCGCCGGCCACCGCGAACGTGCTGCGCGCGGCGTCGAAGACCAGGTCGGCCGGGTTGGCTTCGAGTTCGTCGGCCGCGCGCTGCCGGGCCACGTCGACGAGCTCACGTGAGGCCTGCTGGACCGCCGCGCCGCCCTGCTGCAGGCTGCGCGAGCCGCCGGTGCCACCGCCCTGGGGGATCAGGTCGGTGTCGCCCCATTTCACGGTGATCTTGTCGATACCGATGCCGAGCTCCTGGCTGGCCAGCATCGCCCACACCGTCTCGTGCCCCTGCCCGTGCGGCGACGTCCCGGTCAAGATGGTGGCGCTGCCGTCGGGATGGACCTCCACCGTGGCGTTCTCACTGGGGTTACCCGATTCGGCGCCGGCCCCGGTGATCTCCACGTAGCAGGACAGGCCGATGCCAAGCTGGGTCACGTCCCGGTCGGCCCGCCGCTTGGCCTGTTCTTCCCGCAGGTCCGGGTAGCCGGCCGCGGCCAGCGCCGTGTCTAGCGCCACGACGTAATCGCCGCTGTCGTACACCGCGCCGAAGGCGGTCTGGTGCGGTTCGGTGAACATGGGCAGCAGGTTGATCCGGCGCACCTCGGCCGGGTCCCGGCCGATCTCGGCGGCGAACAGGTCGATGGCCCGCTCTACCGCGGCGGTAGCCTCGGGCCGGCCGGCGCCGCGGTAGGCGCCGACCGGCGTGGTGTTGGTCACCACCGATGTCGCCACCGCCTCGGCCCGGCCGATCGCGTACGGCCCGGGCGCCATCAAGATGGTCAGGAAGGGCAGGAAGGCGCCGAACC
>Ga0302325_10015403_pt1 | contig 16252 bp, 14 predicted proteins | sample Palsa_T0_2_FD_201948 | JGI IMG/M metagenome (GOLD analysis project Ga0302325, IMG submission 201948) | Peat permafrost microbial communities from Stordalen Mire near Abisko, Sweden - Palsa_T0_2 | ecosystem: Environmental > Terrestrial > Soil > Palsa > Peat permafrost | place: Sweden: Abisko... | reverse complement strand
ACATGGCGTCGAACCTGTCTCACGCTGAGCACCTACGCCTTGGTGTGACGGCGACTCCGGCCGCGGAAGCCCTACCGGCGTGAGCGCGACCACGCCAGCCCTATTCGCGGCGGCAGCCGGTGTCGGCCTGGGGCATGCGATTCTGCCCGACCACTGGGTGCCGCTGGCAGTGCTCGGCCGCGCGCGGCGCTACCCGCTGTCCAAAGTCGCCCGCCTCTCCGGATTGGCCGGCGTCGCGCACGTCCTGCTCTCGATCGTGCTCGGCGCGGTCATCATCGCGATCGGACTGCAGTTCCGCTCGGCGATCGAAAACGCGCAGGACACCATCATCGGCGGCCTGCTCATCGCCACGGGCATTGGCTTCATCGTGTTTGAACTGACGGGGCACGGACACAGCCACGGTGGCGAGGGGCACGGACACGGCCACGGCGGGGAGGATCACGAAGGCAGCCAGGATCACGGCGATCACGGGCTCCCGGTTGACCACCACGACCACGGTGATCGGGCGCTCGCAGCTCCCGCCCACCGCGTTCATGGGCCAGCCGCGCACGAGCACCCCGACGAGAATCTGCACGAACGCCGGGGGCTCCGCGGCGTGGCCGCCGTCATGATCCCGTTCGGGGCGGCCGCCTCACCGGATCTGACGATCCTCCCGGTCTTCCTGGCCGCTGCTGCTGTCGGCGTCGTGACGGCCATCGGCTCGCTGGTGATCTTCGCCGCGGTCACGATCGGCACGATCGTCGGGCTGACACTCACGGCCACCCAGGGTGGCTACCAGATCCGCGGTCAGTGGCTCGAGCGCTGGGGCAACGCCATCACCGCCATCGTGCTGGTCCTCATCGGCGCCCTGGTTCTCACCGGCACGATCTGATCGCCGGCGGCTGTCAGTCCCGTTCGAGCAGCATGGCGATGCCCTGGCCGCCGCCGATGCACAGGCTGACCAGTCCGAGCTTGTAATCGTGGCGTTCCATCTCGGCCAGGATCTTGGTCGTGATGATCGCGCCGGTGGCGGCAATCGGATGGCCAAGCGCGATCGCTCCGCCGTTCGGGTTGACCTTCGCGAGGTCGAACTCGAGATCCTGGCAGACCGCCAGCGATTGGGCCGCGAATGCCTCGTTGAGTTCAATCACGTCGACGTCATCGAGCGTCTTGCCGGCCCGCTTCAGCGCCTCGCGCACGGCCGGGACGGGCCCGATGCCCATCGTCCTGGGCTCGACGCCGCACACGGCATAGGACAGGATGCGAGCTCGCACCGGGGCATCCAGCTCCGCTGCCCGGTCGGCTGACATGACCACCACCGCGGCGGCCGCGTCGTTGACGCCCGAGGCATTGCCCGCCGTGACCGTGCCGTCCGGCTTGAAGGCCGGCTTCAGCTTCGCGAATGTCTCGATCGTCGCGTCGCGGCGGACGTGCTCATCGACGCTGAATTCGACCGTGCCCTTGCGCGCTTTGATCTCGATCGGCACGACCTCCGCGTCGAACCGGCCTGCGTCAATCGCCGCCTGCGCGCGGCGATGGGATTCGAGGGCGAACTCGTCCTGTGCGTCGCGAGAGATCCCGTGGGACTCGGCCAGGTTTTCCGCTGTCACTCCCATGTGGATCTCATTGAACGGATCGGTCAGGCAACCGACAACCGCGTCGGTCAGCGACGTGTCGCCCATGCGCGCACCCCAGCGGCTGTTGTTGAGCCAGTACGCGCCTCGGCTCATCGACTCCGCGCCTCCGGCGAGCACGACCGCCGCATCGCCGGTCTGGATCGCTTGGGCGGCCGAGACGATCGCCTGGACACCGCTGCCGCACAAGCGGTTGACCGTAAAGGCCGGCGCTTCCTTGGGAATGCCGGCCCTGATGCCGACCACTCGCGCCATGTACATGTCCTCGGGGGCAGTGTGGATGACGTTGGCAAACACCACCTGGTCAACCTGGTCTGACTCAAGGCCTGCGCGCTCGATCGCTACTCGGGCGACGGTGGCCCCAAGCTCGGACGGGGGGACGTCACGCAGGCTACGTCCGAACGAGCCGATGGCGGTTCGGGCCGCCGAAGCAATCACGACATCGGTCACGGCAACTTCCTTTCAGGATACGTGTCAGCCCAGCCGGAATTGATCGGACTGCACGATGAACGGCGCCACCCACGTTACGCAGATCGCCCCCCCGGCGCAAGCCGGGCGGATCGACCGGCGACGGTGTGCCGGGGTGTTCGCTGACCGGTCCACGGGCAACGGTGCGATCGACAGCGATTCGGGTACGATCGATGGACTGGGTTCTGTGACGAGCGACAGGACCCTGCGAAAGGTGGCAACGTGGCTGAGGGAGCCGTGGCGAAGAGCATCACGAATGGAACAGCGGCGTCGGCCGAGCTGGCGCGCTCGGCGGTGAGTGCGTTGGCGCCAGAGGCCGGCGCAGTCATCGACCTTGACCCGGCGCTGTTCGGGCGCGCGCTGGCCGACGCGATGGCGGCTGCGGCGCAGCATCCGGCGGCGGTGGCGCAGGCAGGCATCAACTGCGCCGTCGATCTGACTCGTGCCACGCTGGCCACCGCGTCGCGCGCGCTCGGTCAGAGCACGCCTGGGCCGGTGCCCCCGGCAGGCGCGGATCGCCGGTTCGCCGACCCCGCGTGGGAGGAGAATCCGAGCTTCTTCTGGCTCTGGCAGTCCTATCTGGTACTCCGCCGATTCGCTGAGGACGTTGTCGCCGCGGGCCAGCTTGACGAGGCGACCCGGGCCAAGGCGGAATTCGCGGTGAGTTTCCTCGCCGATGCGCTGGCGCCAACGAATCTGCTGCTGACCAACCCGGCGGCGCTCAAGCGAGCGTTTGAGACTGGGGGCCGGAGCGTGCTCGTCGGAGCCCGCAACTTCCTCGACGACCTCCGTCACAACGGAGGCCGGCCACGGCAGGTCGACACGAGCCCGTTTGAGCTCGGCAAGAACATGGCGGCGACGCCGAGCAAGGTCGTGTTTCGCAATGACCTGATCGAGCTACTGCAGTACCTGCCTCAGACCGACGAGGTGCACGCCGTCCCACTGCTGGCCAGTCCGCCGTGGATCAACAAGTACTACATCATGGATCTCGCGCCCGGCCGTAGCCTGATCGAGTGGGCAGTCCAGCACGGCCGCACGGTGTTCGGCATCAGCTACCGCAACCCGGACGCTTCCATGTCCAAGCTCACGATGGGCGACTACTCCACGCTTGGTGTGCGCGCCGCGCTCGATGCGGTGAGTGAGATCACGGGCTCAGAAACCGTCGATATCCTGGCGGTCTGCCTCGGGGGGGCGCTGGCAGCAATGACGGCCGCGCAGCTCGCGGGCAGCGGCGAGGACCGGATCGGCACACTGACGCTGATCAACACGCTGCTCGACTACAGCGAGCCGGGCCTCCTCGGCTGCTTTGTCGACGAAGGCACGGTCAGCAAGCTCGAGCAACGCATGGCGCGCAAGGGCTACCTCGATGGCGCCGACATGGCGGGAACGTTCAACGCCCTGCGCGCCAACGACCTCATCTTCTCCTACGTGGCGTCCAACTGGCTGATGGGCAAGGAGCCACCCGCGTTCGACCTCCTGGCTTGGAACGCCGATACGACCCGGATGCCGGCAGCCATGCATTCCGAGTACCTACGCTCGCTCTACATCGAAAACCAACTGGCGAATGGGACGATGGAGCTCGGCGGTCAGCGGCTCGACCTCGGTGCCGTCACCTCAGACACCTATGTGGTCGCCGCCGAGCGCGACCACATCGTGCCCTGGCGCTCGTCCTACCGGACCACCGGACTGTTAGGCGGGGAGGTGCGCTACGTCCTCGTCAGTGGTGGGCACATCGCCGGGATCGTGAGTCCACCCGAGCCGAAGGCTTGGGTGATGACCTCCGACGAATACCCTCCGACCGCTGATGAATGGCGGGAACAGGCGACCCGCCAGGCCGAATCCTGGTGGGAGGATTGGGCGCTCTGGATGGCGGAGCGCGCAGGTCCGCTGGGGAAGCCACCGCGGGTGGGGGGCCGACGCCATTCGGTTCTGACGGACGGCCCCGGCGACTACGTACTGGGTTAAGCAGCACACACTGGCCTCGCGCCGCCGCCGCTGGCGCCCGAGGTTGACGGTCATCGATAGAGGCACCGAGAGGATCCGAGGGAGACGTGATGCACGAGACTTCGAGGGCTGGCGCCTACGAGGAGACCTATGGCCGCTGGCGACGGGACCCGGCAGGGTTTTGGCGCGAGTTGGCGGCGGACATCGAGTGGGTGCGTGAGCCGGAGGTGGTACTGGATGACAGCCGCGCCCCTCTCTACCGGTGGTTCGCCGGTGGGCAGCTGAATACCTGCTTCAACATGCTTGATCGGCATGTTCGCGATGGGCGGGCCGACCAGCTGGCACTCGTCTACGACAGCCCGGTCACCAACCAGGTGCGCACTTACACCTACCGCGACCTGCTGGATCGGACGGCGCGGGTGGCCGGGGCGCTGAGGCGCGAGGGAGTCCGCAAGGGCGACCGAGTGATCATCTACATGCCAATGGTTCCCGAGGCTGTCATGGCCATGATGGCCTGCGCCCGGATCGGGGCAATCCACTCCGTCGTCTTCGGCGGCTTTGCGGCCCAGGAGCTGGCCACGCGGATTGAGGACTGCCAGGCCAAGCTGGTGATCTCTGCGTCGTGCGGGATCGAGCCGACGCGGATCGTCGAGTACAAGCCGCTGCTGGACCGCGCGCTGACCATGCTTGATGTCGAGCCCCCGCGATGCATCATCTTGCAGCGGCCGGAGCGTGAGGCCTCGATGGTGCAGGGACGCGACGTGTCGTGGGTGCAGGCGCTCGACGGCGTCGAGCCGGCCGACTGCGTCACTGTGGAGGCCAGCGATCCGCTCTACATCCTCTATACGTCGGGAACGACCGGTCTGCCCAAGGGCATTGTTCGTGATCACGGAGGCCACGCCGTCGCGCTCAAATGGTCGATGAACGCCGTCTACGGAGCCGATCCGGGCGACGTCTTCTGGGCCGCCTCAGATATCGGGTGGGTGGTGGGGCACTCCTACATCGTCTACGCGCCGCTGCTCCACGGTTGCACGAGCATCCTGTACGAGGGCAAGCCGGTGGGCACACCCGACCCGGGCGCCTTCTGGCGGGTGTGCGCCGATCACGGCGTCAACGTGATGTTCACCGCGCCCACCGCGATCCGGGCGATCAAGCGCGAGAGCACCGGCGTCGAGCACCTCAAGGGCCATGATCTGTCGAAATTGCGGACACTGTTCCTGGCCGGGGAGCGCTGTGATCCCGACACCCTGCACTGGGCCGAGGACATCTTGCAACGTCCCGTCATCGATCACTGGTGGCAGACCGAGACCGGCTGGGCGATCGCCGCCAATTGCGTGGGGATAGAGCAGCTTCCGGTCAAGCCGGGGTCACCGACTCGGGCTGTGCCTGGGTATGACGTGCAGATACTCGACGAGCAGGGCGAGTCGGTCGGCGCTGGCGAGACCGAGGCGATCTGCATCAAGCTGCCGCTGCCGCCGGGGTGCAGCATGACTCTGTGGGGAAGCGACGAGCGCTGGATCGAAACGTACCTGTCGCGGTTTCCTGGTTATTACCTCACCGGCGACGCGGGCTACCTCGATCAGGACGGCTATCTGTTCGTCATGAGCCGCATCGACGACGTCATCAACGTCGCCGGCCACCGGCTGTCGACGGGAGCGATGGAGGAGGTATTGGCCAATCACCCCGACGTCGCCGAGTGCGCGGCCGTCGGCATAGCCGACCAGCTCAAGGGCCAGGTGCCGGTCGGTTTTGTCGTCCTGAAGCTTGGCGTCGAGCGGGATCACGACACGATCGCCGCCGAGCTGGTGGCGCTGGTGCGCGATGAAATCGGCCCGGTGGCCTTTTTCAAGGACGCCCGGATTGTCAGGGCCTTGCCCAAGACCCGCTCGGGCAAGGTTCTCCGCGGCACGATCAGCAAGATGGCGGACGGCGAGCCGTGGCGAATGCCGGCGACGATCGAGGACGCCAGCGTGCTCGATGACTTCAAACAGACCCTGACGAACATGGGCCGGAAGCCGTCGGACGCAGCATAGAACTAAGAACCTGTATGGTGGACGTGGGCACGCGGGGCGAAGGAGCGGCCATCAAGGGGGCGGGGACATGTCGCGTATGTGGCAACGGCAGTCGATTCGGGCGCGGCCCCGGTCGCCGGGCGACGGTCAGTGGCGTGCGGCGCTGATGATCGGGGTGTGCGGGGCAACGCTGCTGGTGCCGGCGGTTGCCGGCGCGAGTGCGGCCACCCCCGGGGGAGTCCTGTATGCCTTCGGCGCCAATCGTTCCGGCGAGCTGGGCACTGCCACCAATACCGGCACCGCCAACGCGAATCCGACGCCGACGCCGGTCGCCTTACCCGCAGGTGTCGGTGCGGTCACGGAGATCGCCGCTGGGGTATCGCCCGAGTCGACGGGCTACAGCCTCGCGGTCAGCGCTAGCGGCTGGCTCTATGCCTTTGGCGATAACCAATACGGCGAGCTCGGCATCGCGACCAACAGCGGCTCAGACCTACCGAATCCGACGCCCACTCTGGTCACCCTGCCGGGGCAGGATGGTGCGGTGACCCAGGTGGCTGCCGGAGGGGGCTACAGCCTCGCGCTCACCGCCACCGATCAGCTCTACGGGTTCGGCAACAACGACTCCGGGGAGCTGGGCAGCACGGTCAACAACGGCACCTTCAACGCGAATCCCACGCCGACGCTGGTCGTCCTGCCGGAACAGGATGGTGCGGTCACGCAGATCGCGGCCGGATACGACCACAGTCTTGTGGTCACGTCCAGCGGCCAGCTCTACGCCTTCGGCTACAACGGCGACGGTGACCTTGGCAATGCCACCAACGACGGTGCGGACGTCGCAAATCCGACGCCGACATTGGTCAGCTTGCCCGACCAAGCAGGCCCAGTCACGCACGTCGCCGCCGGTGGGTTCCAAAGCCTCGTGATCACCGCCAGCGGGCAGCTCTACGCCTTCGGACAGAACGAGTATGGTGAGCTGGGCCTGGCTGCCAACAGCGGCACCTACGACGCGAACCCGACCCCGACGCTGGTCACGCTCCCGGGAGCAAGCGGTACGGTCGCGCAGGTTGCCACGGGGTACAGCCATAGCCTCGCCGTGACCTCAACGGGTCAGCTGTACGCCTTCGGTGACAATGACTACGGTCAGCTTGGCAACGACACCGGCAATGGCACGACGAACGCGAATGCGACGCCGACGCAGGTCACCCTGCCGGGCCAGAACGGTGCGATCACGCAGATCGCCGCTGGTTATTTTCACAGTCTGGCGGTGACCGCCAGCGGTCAGCTCTATGCGTTCGGCGACAACGACGACGGTCAGCTCGGCAATGACACCGACAACGGCTCGGATAACGCGAACCCAACGCCCACGCTGGTCAGCTTCCCGCCAGGCATGACGGTCGACAGCGTCGCCGAGGGTGCCACGGCCGCTCACACACTGGCGATCGTGTCCGGACCCGCCACGGCCCCAGTTCCAGCCCCTCCGCTGGGCCCGCAGCCGCCTGGCACCCCGAACGGCTCGGAGCCGGTGGCCCCGACCCCGAATGGTTCGGAGCCGGTGGCCGCCGCTGTGCCGCTGACGCTCTCGCGCGTGAGCCAGTCACACGCGCGCTGGCGAGAAGGCGATCGGGCAGCAACGACAGCCCTGGGAGGCAGACCGCCGGTGGGTACGACGTTTGCCCTGACGGTGACTCAGCCAGCACGGGTCAGCTTCGCCTTCACGCAATGGCTCGGTGGGCGCCGAGTCATGGGGCGCTGTGTTGACGAGACCGGGCACAACCGCCACGACTCCGCGTGTGGGCGCACCGTCACCCGGGCGACGCTCTCGTTCACTGCCCGCAGCGGCCCAAACACGGTCGCCTTCTCAGGGCGGGTGTCGGCGGCGATGACGCTGAGGCCGGGCCGCTACACGGTGATCGTCACCGCCGCGAACTCGCGTGAGCAGCGCTCACAGCCCCACTCGCTGACCTTTACCATCGTCTCCTGAGCTCCGGCGCAGGTATGAGATCCCGAATCGTGCCGGCCGGCCGCGACCGCGAGCACGCCCGAGAATCCGGCTACTCGCGGCCTGAGCGTCGGCGTCGGCCCTAGCGCAGGGTGACCGCGCAGGCCCCGCTGCTGTCCTGCTTCTCGAAGAACTGCTGGTGGTACTCCTCGGCACGGTAAAACGTCGGCGCCGCGGTGATCTCGGTCACGATTGGACTGCTCAGCGACCGCTGTTCATCCTCGCGCGAGGAGATCGCGAGCGCCTGCTGATCGGAGTCGTGACAGAAGATCGCCGAGCGGTACTGGTCGCCCACATCCCAGCCCTGGCGATTGGGAGTAGTCGGGTTGTGAATCCGCCAGAAGGTCTGAAGCAGCTCTGCGTACGTCACCTTGGCGGGGTCGAACCACACCTCGACGGCCTCCGCATGGCCTGTACCGTGGTGACACACCAGCTCGTAGGTGGGGTCGGGAACGTCCCCACCGATGTATCCGACGCTGGTTTCGAGCACTCCGTCGATCTCACGGAACGCGGCCTCGACGCCCCAGAAGCATCCGGCCGCCAACGTGGCCCGCTGGGCTGACTCGAGGCGATGATGGTCCGAGTGCGCCGCGGGCGCCGCGGGCTCGGTCGGAAAGCTGGAGCGCGAAAACGAGAGCATGTCTGGTCCTTCCTGGTCAGGGAACATGTGGGCCACAGCGACCCACAGTGAGATAGACCCGGTCGCGGGCAAAACGGTTCATGCCGTGAAGCAGGCGCGGGCGCGCCCGTGCCCGTGCCCGTGCCCGAACCGGGTCAGCTCGGCATGACGACCGGCTCGGTCGCAGCGATCGCTCCGGCGGTCATGATCAGTCCAAAGGCCAGGAATCCGTCCTCGCCGCCCTCCACGATCAGGCTTTCGGCACCTGCGAGCAGAGCGTCGATGCGCTCCAGCACCGGTCCCACCACACCAGGATCGGGATCACGGCAGACCGCTCGGGCCAGCGCAATCCCGGGCAACGCTCGTGTTGCGTCGGGAGGCCGTCCACCGCTCATGACCGCGGAAAACGCCATCACCAGATACGCGCCGACCCGCGCGAGCCGCCCGCTCGTGGGTCGGATCTGGGAGACCCGCGGCGGTTGAGCCTGGGGCAGCGGACGACGTTCGAGCAGGGCGGTCATCGTTCCACCGGCGAGAGCCGTGCGCTCGCTGATGTCGAGCCCGGCATACATCGCGGCACGCAAGGCAAGAAACAGGCCCCCGACGGGTCGCCCATAAGGGACGTCGGAGGCAAACACAATTCGCTCCGCGGGGACGCGAGCAAACAACTCGACCACGTCGACCCCTGAGAAGCAGGATGTGTCGTACACGACCGTCGGATGGTCAGCCATTCGCGACGCGAACATTCCCTGATCAGCGATTGCCGCATGCGCAAGCACGAGCGGCACCTCCGGATAGCGAAGCGCCAGGTCAGCCAGCGGGGCCATCGACGGCATCCCGCGGCCCGCATGGATCAGAATCGGCACACCAGCGTCACGCGCAACCTCAAAGATCGACGCGGCGGCGGCGTTGGCAAAGCCGAACGCCTGCGCCCGCGGGTGCAACTTGATTCCTCGAGCGCCCAACGCCAGGCAGCGTCGCGCCTCCTGGACGGGCTCGTCTGAGGGATCCAGGCGGCAATAGGGAAACAACCTGCCGCCGGACTGTCGCGCCCATTCCAGGACGCGGTCGTTGGGCACCCGATACGCGGGCTGCCGCTCGGGGTCGTGAAACGGGAACACGCAGGCCCTCGCTGCTCCGTCGACCTGATCGAGGTGCTCGAGCAGTCCCTCCAGGTCAAGCGATTGCCCGTCCTCGTCGGCACCCAAGTGTGTATGGGCATCGACAACCGCAGCGCGGTTGGGCAGCAGTTCGTCTAACTCGGCGGCGACCGGTGCGTACACCGAGTGGAAAGACACAGCCACCGGCGCATCGTCGCACCTCAGGCCGACCGCCGCGTTGTCGGCTGCCGGGCTGCTCAGGTCCGGACTGACACCACCTGATCACGGCGAAGGCTCGGCGCCACCTGATTGCCCGGGCTGACGCGAGCAGCTAGCGTGTGGGTTCGTGGCACCCGTGTTCCGCATGGTCTGCAGTCCCGCGGCGCTCGCCGGCGCCCCCAAGGCCTGGGCGGTCGAGACCCTGCGCGACGGCGACGTCGCGCTGCTGGTCGACGACGGCGGGTTGGAGGCGATCAACGCGGCCGCGCACGCGCTCGATCTCGTGACGGTCTCGATCGTGCGCAGCGAGGAGAGCGCAGTGCTGCAGCGCCAGACGGTGGTGGCGTTTGCGGGATCGATGCCGCTCGTCTGGGTCGGCGCGGAATTCAGCGATTCGGTTCGGGCCTGGGCCCGCGAGCGTCGGCCGATGACCTTGCTTGTCGAGGCCGACGGCGCTCTCCCCGATGACGAACGCGTCCGCATCGGACGCTTCCTCGCGCTGCTCGGGCGCCAGACGGAATAGCTGCCAGGCCGGCATCACCCCATGTCTCATGGCCCTGCGGGCGACTCCGACGGAGGAAAAGATTGATTTTCTGACGCAGTCCAGCCAGCCGGCGCGGTTCGTGCATTGATGCAGCTAGCGGGCGATCCGCGCGAGCAGCGCCCGCAGCTCGTCGCGCTCGCTGGACGTGAGATCGCCCAGGAGCTCGTCGTGACTGCCGCTGGCGAGCCGTTCGGCGGCGCGCAGCGCCGCCTGTCCCGACGGCGTAACCTCGAGTGAGTGAACGCGCCGGTCGGCGGAGTTGTGCCCACGTGTGACGTAACCGCTGTGCTCCAATTCGTCCACGACGGCGACGATCGTCGTGCGATCGACGCGCAGCGTCTCACCCAACGCCGCCTGGCTGAGCGGCCCGCGCTCCGTGATCACCGACAGAGCCCCGAAGCTCTTAGGTGTGAGCTCGAGCGGCGCGAGCGCGGCTTGGAACAGCCCGTGGGCGCGGTGGTGCGCTCGGGCCAGCAAGAAGCCGGTCCAACGCGCCAGTCCCGCCGGGACGATCCATGCTGTGTCTTCGTTCATCAGTGCAGCTGATTATCAGTCTACTCGATCGTCATGTAGACTGAGCTGCGAATCGCGAATCAAGGAGGTCAAGTGATGGACCGGAAGTGGTGGACCCTGGTCACGGTTTGTGTCGGCACGTTCATGTTGTTGCTGGACGTCACGATCGTGAACGTTGCGCTGCCGAAGATCCAGACTGGCCTCAACGCGAGTTTCACCGAACTGCAATGGGTCATCGACGCCTACGCGCTGACGCTCGCCGCCTTGTTGCTCACGGCCGGGTCGCTCGCCGACCTGCTCGGGCGCCGCCGGATATTCGCGATCGGGCTCGTGATGTTCGCCTCGGCTTCGCTGCTCTGCGGGGTCGCGCAGTCGGCACTGATGCTCGACATTTCGCGTGGTGTACAGGGCATCGGCGGCGCGATGATGTTCGCCACCTCGCTGGCCTTGCTCGGAAACGCCTACCGCGGCCGCGATCGCGGTGTCGCATTCGGTGTCTGGGGTGCGGTGACCGGTGCGGCGGTGTCAATCGGGCCGGTGATCGGCGGCGCCCTTACGCAGGCATTGAGTTGGCGTTGGATCTTTCTGGTCAACGTTCCGATCGGGGTCCTGGCGCTCGTTCTGACGATGTCGAAGGTCGAGGAGTCGCGTGACCCGGAGGGCGCCAGCCTTGACATTCCGGGCTTCGTCAGCTTCAGCGGTGCACTCGGAGCGCTTGTGTTCGCGCTGATCGAGTCCAGCCAGAAAGGATGGGGCAGCACCCTGGTCGAGGCGTGCCTGATCGCGAGCGTCGTCCTGATCGTGGTGTTTGTGATCGTCGAGCGCCGCAATCGCAAGCCGATGCTCGATCTCTCGTTGTTTCGCCGGCCCGCGTTCAACGGCGCGTCGATCGTCGCTTTCGCACTGTCAGCGTCGATCTTCGCGATGTTCCTCTACATCACGCTGTACCTACAGGACATTCTGGGCTTCTCACCGCTCGGCGCGGGCGTGCGTCTGGTCGCACTGTCTGGGGCCATTCTCATCACGGCGGCCATCGCCGGACGCCTGACGACGGTCGTGCCGGTACGGTTGCTGATGGGCGCAGGCCTCGCCCTGGTCGGCGTGAGCCTGCTCTTGATGCGGGGGTTGACGGTGTCCTCCGATTGGACGCATCTGCTGGCCGGGTTCGTGGTCGGCGGTGTGGGCGTTGGCCTGATCAACCCTCCGCTCGCCTCGACGGCGATCGCCGTCGTGCCACCCCGCCAAGCCGGCATGGGGTCGGGGATCAACAGCACCTTCCGCCAGGTCGGCATCGCCACCGGTATCGCCGGGCTGGGATCGATCTTCACCAGCGAGGTGCGCTCACACGTGAGCTCCGGACTCCGGGCCGCGCATCAGGGTGGGGCCCACGCGATTGCGACGGCGATCTCGAACGGACAGACGCGGCAAGCGATCGCGCACGTGCCGCTGCAGGCCCGCGCGGCCGTCGCTGAAGTGGCACGTTCGAGCTTTGTCGCCGGGCTCAACGAGATCTTCCTCGTCTCAGCGATCGTCGCCCTCATCGGCGCGGTGGCCGCTTTCTCGTTGATTCGATCGAGCGACTTCGTCGCTCAGACCGAGGCACCACCAGATCAACGGCCCAGCGAAGCGCGCGAGCCGGCGCCCGCGTGAGCGGCGTTCGCTCTCGCCTCGTCGCCGTCGAGTCGGCTGCCAATCGACGCCCGTCGTCAGTCACGACACGAGACCACTTAGCGAAGGATGTTCACGGCTCGCGCAGCCACCAACAGGACCGTCGTCGCCGAGATCGCTGACTCCGTCAGCATCATCGTCTTCGCCCGCCGGCTGAGCGGCATCGAATCCGTGGGGCTGAAGGCAATCGCGTTGGTATACGAGATGTAGACATAGTCGACCAGCCGCGGAAGCCAGTTGGGCTCGGCGAAGGGGGGGTTCTCGTCCTGTGGGAACTGGAAATCGCGCGGCGGGGGATCGGCCGATTGCCGGCGAATCGGCCCGCCTCGGTCGACCTCCCAGAACAGGAGCCCGAACGTGATCACGTTCGTGCTCCAGATCGTGGCGCCCTTGAGCAGCAACTCTCCGCCGCTCTTTTCCTCGGCGCTGAGCAGTGACGCGATCAGGGCGATGAGCGCCAGCGCGTTTGCGGCGGTGATCAAGCCCACGAGCGCGAGTGCGACGGTGCGGCGCAGACCCATCTGCGCCAGGCGATGCCGGGGTGCCGAGAACGCGAGCGGCAGCAACAGGACCGCCTCGGAACCGCCGGAATCAGCCAGACCCACCCGGGGAGGCCGATCAGCTTCCACCCATGCGCCAGGCTGAACACTGCGAGCGTAACCTGCAGCGCGATCACCAGCGCGACGGCGAAGGTCGCCTCGTACCGCGACTCGATCTCCTCCTCGCGCAGCTCCCCGGTGCTCACCTCATGACCAGGGGAGGCTGAGCGGTCGCCACCGTGCGTGCGCCGGAGACAACTTAGCTGGCCGGTGGTGACGATCTGCTCGGGGGAATCTCGTCCGGGTCGAGGAGGTCGGTGGGCGCGAGAACGAACACCTCGCACATCATGTCTGGCTGCTGCTGGTTGCCGCTCATGAAGCCGGTCACGCGGCGACCGGTCGCATTCTCGATCACGGCCTCGAAGCGCTCGCGCATCAGCTCTTGAAACTCCATCCGCTGCTGGATCACGGTCGCGCCGCGTCCGCCTTCGAGCAGTGTCTGCTCCACCCGGGAGAAGCCGCCCCGGAGCACGCAGACGACGAGATCGTCCTCGTAGTAGGACTTGGTGCGCGTCGGCCCGCGACCGTAGAACTCCTTCAGCAGGGCGACCATACCGTCTGAAATTGCGGTCAACACGTCGCCGTGCGTGCGGGGCGTACGGCTGACGTCTGGTGGGCTCACGGTGAGGCCTGATGTGCTCGAGATGTGCTGACACGCCGATCGTAACGAAAGCGGCGCTACAGTGGATGGTCGATCGCTCGTTGGGTCATCGCCCTTCCCTCGCGCGCGAGTCCCGCTCCGGAGGACGAGAGAGAAGGCCGCCGTGTCGGCCCCCAACATGCCATTGGTCGGTGATGCGCTGCTTGTCGCGGTAACAGACGCGATGGTTGCCTTGCACGAGCGCTACCACCACCGTGCGCCGGTGTCGGCCAAGACGCTGCTGCTTGACGACGAGCTGCTCGTGTGCGTCCTCGGAGGCGTCTACACCGATGTCGAGAAGACGATCATCGAGATCCAACGCGCCCCGATCGTCCAGGAAACGCGCAGCGCCTTCCAGTCAGCGATGCAGAACAAGTTCATTGCCGCGGTAGAGCGGCTGTCGGGTCGCCACGTGCTGACGTTCATCTCAAACCATCACGTCGGCCCCGACCTCGAGGTCGAGGTGTTCATTCTCGCCCCGCTGCCCACTGAGAGCTCCCGCACCCTGGCCGCCTAGCGGCGTCGCTTTCCGGCCCCGTTGTGCTCAAGCCGTGGTCGTCGTCTGACGATAGCTACGGTGAGGACCCGCTGGCTGATGAACCCGAACGTCACCCCGAACGCGTCACAGCGTGGCCCGCCGCGTGCGGCCGCGGGGCGGCTCTTGGGTCGTGTCCGATCGGCCCTGATCGCGGTGTTGATCGTCGTGGTGGGCGCCACCGTGTCGGCCCTCCTGGCGGCTGAATGGCGGGCCGGCCAGCTGAGCGCAAACCGGACGGCCTTCGGGTCCACGGCCGCGGCCCTCAGCAGCAGCCTCGGTTCCAAGCTGGACGCGAACTTCGCGCTGACACGCACAATGCGCGCGATTGCGACGATGGAGCCCACAGCGGGCGACACGCGGTTCGTGCAGTGGTATCACGAGTTGCAGCGCGGCGCCCCCGCCTCGCCTGGCGTGGTCGCTGTCTTGATTGAGCCCGTGCGCGCGCCAGCACTTGCGGCCTTCCGCCGCCAGGCCGAGGCTGACCCGACGTTTCGCAGGCTGATCCGCGGACGGTTTCAGATCGTGCCGTCGGGCCGCCGAGCGCTCTACTGCCTGACGCGAGCCATCGTGGGTACCGACACCACGACGACAAGCCTGTACCCCCCGTTGCTGGACTACTGCGCGCCGGTGCTCCCGGTCATCGGCCGGTCACCGTACGCCGCCTTAATCCGCACCGGGACCGACACCGGTTCATTCCTCGTTACGTCCCTGCCCGGTGTCGATGGCTCCGTGGTGGCGATCGGCGCTGCCGTGTACCGGCGCGGGGCGCCGTTGGCCAGCGTTGGGGCACGCCGGGCCGCACTGATCGGCTTCATCGGGACGTCGTTCAACAGCGCGGAGTTGCTCCGATCGGTGCTGGTCGGCCATCGATCGCTGAGCATTGCGCTGTATCACGAGAACGCCGGTGGGCCGCTACAGCTGATCGCTCGCGTCGGCGCGAATCAGAACCATGAAGCCGGCTACTCCAACCGCAAGCAGCTGCCAGACGGCTGGTTGGCCGAGGTGAGTGGGACGGCCGAGGGCTCGGTCTCCGCTGAGGCACAAGGCATCGTCGTGCTCGGCTTGGGCTTCGTGATCACGCTCCTCGTACTGTTGCTCTACGTCGCGCAGTCACGCTCCCGACAGGTGGCCTGGAGCCTCGTCCGCGAGAAGACCCAGGAGCTGGAATTCCGTGCTCTGCACGATCCGCTGACGGGTCTCCCGAACCGGACCTTGGTCCTCGACCGGGCCGAACAAATGCTCGCGCGAGGGCGACGGCAGCACGTTCCGGCCATTGCGCTGTTCTTGGACATCGACAACTTCAAGCAAATCAATGACCGGTTCGGCCACTGGGCCGGGGACGAGGTCCTGCGGCGAATGGCGGCGCGACTGGGCAGCGTGTTGCGAGCGACCGACACCGTCGGTCGCCTGGGTGGAGACGAGTTCGTAATCCTGGTTGACTCAGCGGCGCTGGACACGACCCCGGAGCTGATCGCCGATCGCATCTTGGCGCTCCTGCGCGAGCCGATGGTTCTGCCCGAGCCCGTGAGTTCGTCGGTGTTGGTCAGCGCGAGCATCGGGATCGCGCTCGGACTACCGGCCTCGGCCGAGGATCTGATCGCAGATGCGGACCTCGCGCTGTATAGCGCCAAGGCCGTGGGCAAGAACGGTCACGTCCGATTCGAGCCTGCGATGCGATCCGCCGCCCGAGACCGTATGCACCTGGAGTTTGCCCTGGTGCACGCACACGAGCAGAAGCAAACTCCCTAACCGGGTTGCGCTGCGCAACTCCCCAAA
>Ga0302325_10015402_pt1 | contig 16252 bp, 12 predicted proteins | sample Palsa_T0_2_FD_201948 | JGI IMG/M metagenome (GOLD analysis project Ga0302325, IMG submission 201948) | Peat permafrost microbial communities from Stordalen Mire near Abisko, Sweden - Palsa_T0_2 | ecosystem: Environmental > Terrestrial > Soil > Palsa > Peat permafrost | place: Sweden: Abisko... | reverse complement strand
AGATTACTGCCCCGGCGCTGTCACTGACCGACTCCATTTTCTTCATCAATTCTCGGCGTTTCGAAATGTTTGAGGTCGACGTCGGTAACGTGTCCTTACTCGCGTCCGGTCCTGAAAGCGGAGGTGAAGTTGGGTTCCTCTGCCCGGGATAGATTCCGCCGGCGCTCCAGGGTTTCGGGTTGTTGGCAGCGTCCGGACTATCCGAGGGATTTGGATTCATCATCACAGCCGCAGGGTAATACCAGGCCGTCAAATATAGCTTTGGCGTGAGCGGAATCACGGTAGGAGTGGCGCCATTTTTCCATTGCACAGAATCCATTCGAATCGCAAGGCGCGAGGGGTCGGCGGCCGACTTAGCTGCGGACTCTATGACTTCTCCGGAGAGAAGGGCGTCCTGCGGGATCACCACCCCAGCGAACAGGGTGGCTACTGCCAATTTCGCCTGGACCTTGGTGCCCACTGGAGTTTTGCCTGCAATCACTTTCTGCTGCAGGACTACGGGGAACTCGAGAGCAGCCGCAGATGATGGAATCTCGGGCCTGTTCTGGCTGGAACTGGTTTGATTGGGAGTTGTTTGATTAAGACCAGCCTGACCGAGACTGGTTTGGTCGAACGCCGCAGTTGCGGCAATGACTCCAACCAGGAACGCACGTCGCATGTTGGCAGACTTAAACGTCGGTGAGTTGCTCGCTTTCGAAAACATGGCCTTCGAGAAGATCTGTAGATTCTTATTGTACTCGTGGTCCCGGATCGGTTGCTTGCAGCACATCCACGGCGTAGAGCGCACCTTCGGGCGTTTCTTCGTGCTTGAAATACGCGTAGACGTCGCGGTTGGCGTCAAGATGCTGCCGTAAGCGCGAGATCATTTTTTGCCGCTCGTCAGCACTGTAGGTCGGCTTGCGGTAGCGGTAGTAAGCGTAGTCTGCGGTGACGACGTCGGGAGTGTCGCGTTCTTCAGTTTCGGCCACGCACAGCGCCATATTGCGGTCGCCAAGCGTTCGCCAAGTTGCCTCGTGGAACCATGATTCGTTGCGAAACTCAAAGGCGGCGCGCACGGTTCGCGGCAGGCACAGGAGAAACTCGGCGAGCACCGCCTGATCCGCCTTGAAGTTCGGCGGGAGTTGAAAGAGCAGCGGGCCGAGTCTTCGGGCACGTTCCAAGGCTTCCAATGTGGAAAGAAAACGCCGGAGGAATTCGTCCGCGTTCTTCAGGCGTTTGATGTGCGTCAGCACCTGGTGGGCTTTGATCGTGAAACGAAAATGGTCAGGTGTTTCCGCGATCCAGTTCTGAACGGTGGTCTCTTTCACCAATTGGCGGAAGGTGTAGTTGACCTCCACCGCATTCAATTTCGAGGCGTAGAAATTTAGAAATTTCTTCTGCGCGAGTTTCTCCGGATAGAAAGCGGGTTTCCAGGTCGGGTAAGCCCATCCGGACGTTCCAACGTAGAGAGGCGCCATATGAGTCGCGATTATACTTTGCGACGCTTGGCTGAAGCTGACTTCACCTTCGTTGTCGTCTTGCTCCTGGCGACGCGTGGCGGCCGCGCATCAGCGCGAGCCGCGGGGCTTGCACTTTCCCCCGTAGTCTCCGATGTAGCGCCAAGCCCCTTCAACTGTGGCAACGTCTGCTCCAGATTCCGGACGGGGTCAAACAGGTCGCCCATTTTCTCCACGCGCCCGAGCACGTCGATCGCTTCAAACACCAGCCGTGCCGCATCCTTCTTCTTCAGCGCATCCTCAACTTCTCCCCAGGTCACGGGCGTCGATACGGTCGGATGCTCGCGCGCTCGCAGGGAATAAACCGATATCGTCGTCTTATGCTGGTCGTTCTGGCTCCAGTCGACGAACACCCTGTTCGTGCGCACAGCCTTTTTCATATCGGAGACCACCAGGTCGGGATGCGTCTGCTCCAGCAAACGAGCCACAGCGTGGGCGAACGGTTTCGTCTGCTCGTAGCTGGTTTTGCTGTGGAGCGGGATGTAGATCTGCAGCCCCTTCGACCCGGAAGTCTTCGGAAAACTTCGCAAGCCGAAGTGATCGAAAATCTCACGCACCCATAGCCCCACCTGGCAGCACTGCAGGATATTCGCGGGCGGTCCGGGATCGAGATCGAAAACAATCATGGTTGGCGTGGCAATGTCGGACGCCAACGAGAGTGACGGATGAAGCTCGATCGAGGCGAGGTTCGCGATCCAGACCAGCGTGGGCAAATCGTTGGCCAGAATGTAGTCCATGGCGCGGTTGTTGCCTTCGCTCCATACGGGCGCGGTTTTTACCCAGTCCGGCCGATGTTTGGGCGCATTCTTTTCGAAGAAAAATTCCTGATCGTCGCCCACGCCTCCGGGATAACGCTTCATGGTGAGCGGACGTCCCGCCAGATGCGGGACCAGCACGGGCGCAATGCGGGCATAATAATCCACCACTTGCCCCTTGGTGAAGCCGGTCTTGGGATAAAGGATTTTGTCGAGATTCGTGAGCTTGAGCTTGCGACCCTCGACCTCGACCATGGTGGGAGTGGACATGAGCGCTGCGAACTCCGATCGCAAAACGGCTTCCAGTATAGTTGCCCCCACGCCTGAAAGGGATGGTTGATTTGGTCAGTGTGTTTGATGGGAGACTTGGCTACCTTTTGCACGTCTGGAACGTCTTAAACTCTTCACTCTTCGCGAGGCGGCAGTTTGCTATCGTCAAAGTGACCCGTTAATTCTCAAATTGAGGTAAATATGCGAGCTCGCATTCTTTGCGTTTTTTCTTTGCTGTTCAGCGCTGTCCTCGGTTCGATTGGAAGTTTGGGTCAAAGTTCGGCTCAGACCAGCCCGGCTTCCTCGACGCCGCAAGAGATCCCCATCTTTGACCTGAACGCCATCGATAAGGCCATCGACCCATGCGTGGATTTCTACCAATACTCCTGCGGAAACTGGATGAAAAATAATCCGATTCCTCCGGACCAGTCGCGGTGGGGACGATTCAACGAGCTCTTTGAGCACAATCTCTATATCTTGCGCGACATTCTGACCGACGCGCAGCTTCCGGGGCAACACTCGGCCGCGGAGACCATGGTTGGCACTTTTTATAACGCCTGCATGGACGAGAGCGCGATCGAGAAAAGAGGGATCGCTCCGCTCACTCCGGAACTGGATCGGATCAACGGCATCAAGACGAAGGCGGATCTCATTCGGCAGGTTGCCGACATGCATCGCAATTCAACTTCAGCACTGTTTGCTTTCAACTCGCAGCCTGACATGCACGATTCGGCCGAAACTGTTGCGGACCTCGATCAGGGCGGAATCACGCTGCCCGATCGCGACTACTACATAAAGAGTGATCCGAAGTCGGTGGAGACGCGGCAGAAATATGTGGAGCATGTGCAGAAGCTTTTCGAACTTGCCGGCGACAGGCTCGAAGTGGCGGCGGCTGAGGCCAAGACCGTGTTAACCGTGGAGACGGGCCTGGCGCAGGCCTCTATGGACCGCACCGCTCGGCGTGACCCCAAGACTCGCGATCACAAGATGTCAGTCGCGGGAATCGAGGCCGCGGCTCCCAATCTCGATCTTACTTTATATTTTGCCGACAATGGCTCGCCGAAGTTCACCTCCCTAAACGTGGGCAACCCCGATTTCTTCAAGCAAGTCGACCAGCAGCTCGACACCGTGCCTCTCGATGACTGGAAGGTCTACATGCGCTGGAAGACGATCAACGACTACGCTCCGCTGCTGACCCAAGCTTTCGTCAAAGAGGATTTTCTATTCAATGGCCGATACATGTCAGGGCAGAAAGAGATGGGGCCGCGCTGGAAGCGCTGCGTGAAAGCCACCGATTCGAACCTGGGCATGGCGCTCGGCAAGCTCTACGTCGACCGCACTTTCGGCGCCGAAGGCAAAGCGCGCACGTTGAAGATGGTGCAGGGGATCGAAACTGCTATGCGTCAGGACATCGGCCAATTGACCTGGATGTCGGAGACGACGAAAAAGCAGGCCTATGAGAAGCTCGACACCATAATCAATAACATTGGCTATCCCGAAAACTGGCGCGATTACGGCAGCATTGTGATCAAGTCCGACGATTATGTCGGGAATACGATGCGGGCCGGCGCGTTCGAGGTGCATCGTCTCTATCGCAAGATTGGCCAGCCGACCGACCGTAAGGACTGGTCGATGACTCCTCCGACAGTAAATGCGTACTACCGGCCTTCGATGAACGATATCAATTTTCCGGCCGGCATTTTGCAGCCACCTTTTTACGGAAAGCTCATGGACGACGCCGTGAACTACGGCGGCATCGGCGTGGTCATCGGACATGAGTTGACGCACGGCTTCGACGATCAGGGGCGCAAGTACGACCCGGAGGGAAACCTGCGCGATTGGTGGACGGCGGAGGACGCCAAGGAATTTGAGCAGCGCGTCGATTGCACAGCCAAAGAGTATTCGAACTTTGTCTCGGTGAAAGACGACAAGCGAGAGGTCAAGCTGAACGGCAGGTTGACGCTCGGTGAAAACACCGCCGACAACGGAGGACTGAAATTGGCCTACATGGCGCTGATGTCCATCATCGGCGATACTCCTGTGAAGCCGATCGATGGATATACTCCGGCGCAACGATACTTTCTTGCCTATGGGCAGATCTGGTGCCAGAACGTGACTGATCAGGAGGCGCGTAAGCGTGCCCTGACCGACCCCCATTCTCCGGGACGCTGGCGGGTCAACGGTGCGGTGCAGAACTCAGCCGCCTTCGAGCGGGCCTTTGGTTGCAAGACAGGCCAGCCCATGGCTCCGGAGAATGCCTGCCGCGTGTGGTAAAGATGCTAGCGGCCACTAGGAAGGCGACAGCACCCTGAAACCACCAAGGGCACGAAGTCTCACGAGGGAAAGACCTGAATCCAGCCTTCGTGGAACTTCGTGCCCTTGGTGGTTGTTGGTTTTCGAAAATTGGGTCACTACCCTGAGTTTGACAATCTTCACTGCCTCCACGTAACTTCGAATTTTTGGAGTTGTGTTGTGGAGGCAGGATGAAATTCCGCTTAACTTCTACGTCAGCTATACGAACAGTCGTCGTGTGTCTTGTGCTTTGCTCGTTGGCTCTGTCCCAGGATGTTCGGTCTTTCGAGAAGCGCACGACCGTCAAGAAGCTGACCAACGGTCTCACCGTCATCATTTGCGAACGGCCGGAGGCTCCCGTCTTTTCGTTCTACACGCACGTCGATGCGGGCTCGGTGCAGGATCCAATGAACAAGACGGGCCTGGCGCACATGTTCGAGCACATGGCGTTCAAGGGAACGAATACGATTGGCACCCGCGACGATCCCGGCGAAAAAGTGGCCCTCGAGAAAGTCGAGGTTGATTACGCCGCGTACATTGCCGAGCGCGACAAGCCGGTCGATCGTGACGAAGCGAAATTGAAAGGACTCGAACAAGCCTGGAAAGACGCGATTGCCGCAGCCGACAAATTCTCGAAACCCTACAACAACGAGTTTGGCAAGATTGTCGAAAGCGAAGGCGGCGAGGGCATGAACGCCTCCACCGATTACGATGAGACGGAGTATCACTACTCGTTCCCGGTAAACCGGTTGGAGTTGTGGGCCTATCTCGAATCAGAGCGTTTCATTCATCCCGTCATGCGGCAGTTCTACGACGAGCGCAACGTGGTGATCGAAGAACGGCGCATGCGGGTCGACAGCAATCCCATCGGGCGATTGCTCGAACAATTCACCGAAGAGGCGTTCGCAGCGCATCCTTATCACCGGCCGACGATCGGTTGGATCTCCGACCTGAATTCTTTTTCGGCCACCGACGCTCAGAATTTTTTTGATAAGTATTACGTGCCATCCAATATGGTTGTCGCTGTGGTTGGCGACATACAAGCGTCAGAAGCGATGCCGATTGTAGAGAAATATTTCTCGCGAATTCCGGCGCGACCTAAGCCTGACACAGCAACGACCGTCGAACCTCCGCAGGGTTCCGAGCGCACGGTGGTGTTGCACCAGCAATCGCAGCCGCTCTATCTCGAAGGCTATCACCGGCCCGATTATCGCAGCCCCGACGATCAGGTCTACGACGCGATTGCCGACTTGATGTCGAATGGGCGCACGTCTCGCCTTTACCGCGCTCTGGTCCGCGACAAGCAGATCGCTTCTGACTCAGAGGGGTTCACCGGGCTGCCGGGCAGCAAGTATCCGCAGCTCTTTGCCTTCTACGCGTTTCCGATTCCCGGCCACACGCCGAAAGAAATGGCCGATGCAATCCATGTCGAGATTGACAGGCTGAAGAAAGAAGATATCTCGGATGAAGAATTGAAGATGATAAAGACGCGCGCCAAGGCAAATCTGATCCGCTCGCTCGGCTCGAATGAAGGGTTGGCGTCCGAGTTGGGGATTTATCAGGCGCGTTATGACGATTGGCGGGAATTGTTTCGCTCAGTCGACCGCATCGAAAAAGTTACCAAGGCCGATATCAGGCGCGTGGCCAACGAGACGTTTACATCCGAGAACCGGACAGTGGGGATCATAGAGTTTGCCGGCGGGCCTCCGGGTGCGGGCGCGGATGCGGCGCCTCCGGGAGGTGGACAGTGAAGCGCCGCCGGTGGGCCGTCCCTACGGGACTGGAATCGCTTCTTCAACGTTTCCCAGCGCTGAAGCGCTGGGCTAAGCTCGTTCGCCCCTCTCGGGCTGGGTTGTCGTGCGCGCTCGTTGTTTTCTTGTTTTCCTTCGTCTCCGTTGTTGCCTTGGTCGGGCTCATGGAGAGCGGCACGCAGCTGTGGGCGCAGGCGCGGCAGACTTCTCCTCAGCCGTGGCAGCAGATCCCGATTCCCAAACTGCCGGCGTTTCATCCCGCGCAGCCCAAGCGCATTGAGTTGCCAAATGGCATGGTGATTTTTCTTCAGGAAGACCACGAGTTGCCGACCATTGACGGCGTAGCTCGCATTCGCGGTGGCGAGCGCTCGGTTGCGGCGAATCAAAGCGGGCTGACTTATATTTATGGAGAAGTGTGGCGCACGGGCGGCACCAAGTCCCGGACCGGCGATCAACTCGATGACTATCTGGAGCAGCGCGCAGCAAAGGTTGAGACCGGCGGAAGCATCGACTCGACGAGCTTGAGCTGGTCTTGTTTGAAGGAAGACTTTGACGATGTATTTCGCGTGTTCGACGATCTGTTGAGAAATCCGGAATTCCGCGCCGAAAAAATTGAAATCGCGCAAAAGGGAATGTACGACAGCATTTCGCGCCGCAACGACGATCCTGGACAAATCGCCGGACGTGAAGCAGCGCAGCTCGCGTATGGCGCGAACAATCCCTATGCGCGCGTGCCCGAGTATGCGACTGTGGCCGCAGTCACGCGGCAGGATCTGGTCGACTGGCACGGAAAATACGTGCATCCGAATAACATTATCCTTGGCGTGGTCGGCGATTTTGATTCCGCCAAGATGGAGGCTCGCTTGCGCGAGGCTTTTACGGCGTGGCCGAAAGGTCCTGCGGCGAGCGATCCCGAGATCAAACCGAATCCCGCTAAGCCGGGCTATTACGAAGTCGATAAAACCGACGTGAATCAAAGCGACATTCAAATGGTGGCGCTCGGTATTACGCGCAAGAGTTCCGATTATTTCGCCGCGTCTGTATTCAACGAAGCCTTCGGCGGAGGATTTTCGTCGCGCCTGTTTAACGACATTCGTACCACGAAAGGCCTTGCCTATGCCGTCGGAGGCGGCGTGGGCGCGGGATGGGATCATCCTGGCGTTTTGCGGATGATGGTGCGCACCAAGAGCAAGACCACTGTCGAATCCATTAAGGCGCTCGATGAAGAGATGGCCGACTTGCCCAAGCGTCCCATCGACGATGAGGAAATCAAGCGCGCCAAGGACGCGATTCTCAATTCGTTTGTCTTCCGCTTCGATTCGCCGGAGAAAGTTTTGCAGGAACAGATGGCCTATGAGTTTTACGGCTATCCGTCGGATTTTCTGGAAACTTTTCAGAAGCAAATCGAAAAGGTTACAAAAGAAGACGTAGCGCGCGTGGCGGCGAAGTACATCCACGCGGATCAGATGGCCGTGCTGGTGGTCGGCAACGCCGGCGAATTCGACAAGCCGTTGTCGTCGCTCGGTGCGTTTACGAAACTCGATATTACGATTCCGGCGGCGCCTCCGGGACTGATGCCGGAGCATGGCGAGCATCCGTAACCCTACGCCCGTCGTCTCCACTTCCTCGCTGCTTCTGGCCGATGATCCTCTGTCGCCGTACAATAGCGTCATGACGGACTCATTCATTATCGCTGGCCGGCAATTCCGTTCCCGTTTGATCGTTGGGACCGGCAAATACAAATCTTTCCAGGAAACAGCCCGCGCGCTCGAGGCAAGCGGTGCGGACATGGTGACCGTCGCCGTGCGCCGTGTGAATCTTGACCGCAGCAAGGAATCGCTGCTCGACTACATCGACGTCAACAAATACTTCCTGCTTCCGAATACCGCCGGTTGTTATACGGCCGATGACACGATCCGAACCGCCCGTCTGGCGCGCGAGGTCGGGCTCTCCGACTGGATCAAGCTGGAAGTGATTGGCGATCAGGCTACGTTGTATCCCGATGTGCAGGCGACTCTCGAGGCCACAGGCGTGCTGGCGAAAGAGGGATTCACGGTGCTGGCTTATACGTCTGACGACATCGTCTTTGCCAAGCGTCTTGTTGATGCTGGGGCTTCAGCGGTGATGCCTCTGGGCGCGCCTATCGGCAGCGGGCTGGGTATTCAGAACGCCGCCAACCTGCGAATTCTTCGCGAGCTCATCACGGGAGTGCCGCTGGTTGTGGACGCGGGCGTGGGAACGGCTTCAGACGCGGCTATTGCCATGGAACTGGGCTACGATGCAGTGCTCATGAATACCGGCATCGCCGGCGCCTTGGAGCCCGTGCTCATGGCGGAAGCGATGAAGCACGCGGTGATCGCAGGACGGCAAGCGTATCTCGCGGGACGAATGCCGCGCAAGCTGTATGCGACCGCGAGTTCTCCGCTGGAGGGCGTGGTGCGATAGAGGCGGCGTGGTGGGGACTTAGGCTGAAAATCTGAAAATCTAAAGATTCTGTCTATTGGAATCCATGGCTTATTGAATCATTGGCTTAGGCAAAATTGGCGCCAAATCCTTGAGCTTGCATGACTTATTCGCAAAATATTGCGGAATAATGACTTAACTGCAAAATCCCCGCTGTCCATTGGTCGGGTGGACGGGCGAGGTCGCCCATCGTTCCATCGTTCCGATTTTGAACCTTGAGCGATTGCTCTAAGCCAGCAGCTTACTTACTCACGTCCTTCTGGGCGCGGCTAGTGGGCGGAGCCGGCTTCTGCGAAGGTTCGGGACTCACCAGGATAACTTCTCCCGGGCGGGTGTAGTGCAGTTGCTCGCGTGCTTCTTTCTCGATCGCGGCAGGGTCGGTCTTCAGCGCTTTGATCTGGTCGAGGTGTTCATTGTTTTCCTTCTGCAGGCGCTCGACTTCGATCCGCAACGCCTGCAACTCGCCCCGCTTCTGCCGGTAAATTACCATGCCGTTGGCTCCAAACATGGCATGCAACAGCAATCCAACAATGAGAACGATGGCGGCCAGAGTTCCCAGCCGACGCCACTCCAACGCCAGCCACGACCAGGCTGGACGCGTGCGCTCAATCCAACGCGCGGCCGCAGCTTCAGCCTTCGGGACCTGATGTTTGGCATGATTGGCGGCATGATTGGCATGATTTTTGGATTGAGATATGGCCTGAGTTACGGCTTGATCCACTGCCTGGCTAAGCGTCGCGCGCAATCCTTCCTCTCCGCGTGGAAGGATGCGGATTCGCCATGGTTCTTTCGATCCTAGCGCTCCTAATTTAAAACCCATGCTTTCGCCGTTACCTTCGATTTTGTGAGGCTTCCTGTCAGGCTACGAAAAAGTGGTCATCGCAGCGGTAAACCGTTCCGCCACCCACAAACAAGCGCAAACCCGACTCTTTCCGCGGCCTGCCAGAGACGCAGGATTCCGTCGGCGCGCGGACGAGTGTAAACCCGTCGGTCCTCTTCCCTGGCAACTTTAGTGCCATGGAATTCCACCAGATCGCCACGTAACCTCTCAGTAAACTTCGCTTTAACTTCCGGCGTCAAGCGGAAGTTCTCCGTTAAAGGATAGTAGGAACCAACTTTGGCAAATGCTAGGTAGTGGGTCAGTTGGAAAGACTCATTCCTTTGGCGGCTCAACAGTCTGCTGAAAAACTCGGCTCTCGGTGCCAGCCCCTAAGGGCCACCTGAATTCAGAGAAGTTACGGCATCGCTAAGGCGATGCCCTGATACGAAGCTTGAGTTTTTCAGCAATCGCTAAAACCGCGATTGATTTTGCCGTCGCTTGCGGCGCGGCTGAAGCCGCGCCCTTGCCAGACAAATTCAAACTGACCTGCTGCCAGATGCTTGCGCCAATGGTTTCGGCGTCAACACTTTTGCCTCTCAGTCCGGTATATGGAGGTGCCGAATCTGATTTGCGTTGCCATCGATTGCCCTCGTATGCTTCCACTGGAAAGCTGAGATGCTCGATATATGACCGACAAAAGACTGGTGCTTACGACCTGCGGCTCGCTCGAAGAGGCGCGCAGCATCGCCCGTGCGCTGGTTGAGCGCGAGTTGGCCGCCTGCGTCAACATCGTTCCTCAGGTCGAATCGATCTATCGGTGGCAAGGCGAGGTGGAGACGGCGACCGAGCACCTGCTCGTGATCAAAACGACGGTAGCGGTTCTCGATCGCCTGCGCGAGGCTCTGAGCGAATTGCATTCCTACGAGCTTCCGGAATGTATCGAGATTGTCATCGAGGACGGGAGCGCAGCTTACCTGGAGTGGATTGGAGAGTCAGTGCGCTGACGACGAGTGATGGAGCGCCGGGCGTCCTCGCCCGGCCCGCAAAAATCCTGGACGGGCGAGACGCCCGTCCCTCCACGAACCGCTAGATCGCGGCCAGCGCCTGGTCCAGGTCGGCGATGATGTCATCCACTTCCTCGATGCCTACCGAGATCCGGACCATGCCATCGGTGATGCCTATTTTTCGGCGGCCTTCTTCGCCTATGCCTGCGTGCGTCATGGTCGCGGGATGCGAAATCAGGGTCTCGACTCCTCCTAGAGACTCGGCCAAGCAACAAACACGCACCTTGCGCAGCATTGTATTGGCGTTCGCCAGCGATCCGGTTTCGAAGGCGATCATGGAGCCGAAGCCGGACATCTGCCGTTTGGCCAGTTGGTGCTGCGGATGGTCCGGTAATCCGGGATAGAAAACCTTCTGCACTTTTTTATGTTTTGAAAGATAGTCGGCGACTTTGCGGCCGCTGCGATCGTGCTGTTCCATGCGCACGGCGAGCGTCTTGACGCCGCGCAGAATCAGCCAGCACTCGAAAGGCGACAGGATGGCTCCCGCACATTTCTGAAGAAAAGCAAGCTTCTCTGCCTGCTCAGGCCTGGTGCAAACGACGACTCCGCCCAGTCCGTCGCTGTGTCCATTAAGAAATTTCGTAGTGGAGTGAACGACCATGTCAGCGCCGAACTCAATCGGACGCTGGAAATACGGCGACATGAATGTATTGTCGACGACGACCTCAACGCCGTGCTGGTGGCTGAGTTCGCTGATGGCGCGGAGATCACTGAGCTCCATCAGCGGGTTGGTCGGAGTTTCCAGAAAAAGCAGTCGGGTATTCTTCTGGAATGCGCGCTCCACGCTCTTGAGGTCGGATGTATCGACGTAGCTAAAGGTCAGACCGAAGTTGACGAGGATCTGATCGAACAGTCGCGGCGTGCCTCCGTAGAGATTATGGCCGGCGACGACGTGATCGCCCGCTCTGAGCATCGTAGCAATGGCGTTGATTGCCGCCATTCCGCTGCCGAAAACGCGCGAGGCTGTTCCGCCCTCCAGCGCAGCGAGGTTCGTCTCCAGCCGATCGCGCGTGGGATTCGATACGCGCGCGTATTCGTAGCCTTTGTTCTTTCCGATTTCTTCTTGAACGTAGGTGGAGGTTGGGTAGATGGGAGCGCTGACCGCGCCGGTGAGGGGATCGGGTTCCTGTCCGGTGTGGATGGCGCGAGTAGCAAAACCGGGTTGCTTATTGCTCAAGAGAAAACCCCTGGCTGACGGCTCGTGAAACATTCGGCATTATAAATTCGATTTTCACCCATGCCCCTGTTTTACTCAACTCGAGCCCTATTCGGCCCTTGGATTAGCTCCAGTTTGCCAGCGGCGAGGGCCAGACGCCGGCGCTAGGGTCGCGGGCGGTCGTCAGATTCCGCCTTCAAAAATTTTCTTGGAGAGATAGCGTTCTGCGGAGTCTGGAATCAGCGTTACTACTCGCTTTCCTGCCCCGAGGCGTTTTGCGATCTGCACGGCTGCGTAGACGTTCGCGCCGGAGCTTGATCCGCCGAGAACGCCTTCGCGGGCGGCTAATTCTTTCACCATTCCGAAGGCTTGATCGTCAGTCACCATCATCACTTCGTCGCAGACCGAACGGTCAAAATTTCCCGGGATAAAGTTGTTGCCGATGCCTTCCACTTTGTGGGGTCCGGGCTTGCCTCCACCCAGAATCGAACCTTGCGTCTCAACGGCTACGGTGTGCACATTCGCCAAACGCTCTTTCAGAAATCGGGCGACTCCCGTGAAGGTGCCAGCGGTTCCGCAGCCTACCGTGATGGCGTCGACGCGGCCCTCCATCTGTTCAAAGATCTCGCGGGCGGTGGTTTCGTAGTGATAGTCGGTGTTGGCGGGGTTATCAAACTGCGCGGCCATGAAGGCCCCGTGATCGGTGGCCAGCAAGTCTTTGGCGCGCTGGATTGCGCCTTGCATGCCCTCGGCCTCCGGGGTGCGTGTCACCTCGGCGCCGAGGGCGCGCATGATCATGACCTTCTCCTCAGAAAATTTTTCCGGGACGAACAGACGTACTCTGTAGCCGCGGCTCACGCCGATCAGGGCGAGGCCTATGCCGGTATTTCCGGCCGTGGCTTCGATGACTGTGCCGCCCGGCTTTAGCTTGCCCTCGTTCTCGGCGCGCTCGATCAAACCGATGGCGGCGCGGTCTTTCACGCTGCCGCCAGGATTCAGGTATTCGAGTTTGGCGAAGATATCGGCCGATCCCGGAGGAGCCAGTTTCTTCATTTGCAGCATCGGCGTTTCGCCGACGAGCTTCGAGACGTCGTCGCTGACCCTGAGGCGCGAACTTATCACTGTGGAAGGCACACTCCAGAGTAAGGAACGGGAAGGGGAAGCGTCAATGCAGCGATCGTTAATTTTGCAATTTGGTAACTTGGTAATCTCGAGTCCGATTCCTGTCAGCAGGCTCGCGGAAGCGCTTCAGATTGTTGTGATCCCGAGCGAGGCGACGGAACCCTACTCCCGGTACGCATTTCGAGGCAGTGGCTGTCCCTCGCTTCGCGAGGAGTGACACTCTCTGCATAAAGGCTTCGCTCGGGATGACAATCCTAGGAAAGCTGGTCTGGGGTGGTCATAAGGCCTACTGGGCTCCGGAAGCGGGTTCGCCTCCGGCGTAATAGCCGCTTTTTGTGCGGACGCTCAATTTGCCGTAGCCGTGGGCGTGCGCTTCAACCTTCACCTGCCGGTAACCGCCCGCATCTTTCGGCGTCGTCGGTTTATATCCAATGGTGTATTGCGTGCGAATGTCGTGGGCAACGGTGCGGCTGATGGCATCGACTTCATCCAGCGTTTGAGGAAAGAAAGCGATGCCGCCAGTCCTCTCCGACATGATTTGCAGCGCACGTTTGGCGTGTTTCGGGTGCTCTTCTTTCTCCAGGATGCCAATGGCATACACAGTGGGCCCTCCTTCAGCCTGCAGACGGCGCACCGCCTGCTCCAAAGTTTCAGAGCTCTCGTTGTCCTCGCCGTCGGTCACCACGAGAATGACTTTTTTCTCCCGCTTCGCGTCTTTTTTCAAGTGATCGGCCGACGCCACTACCGCATCGTAGAGTGCTGTGCCTCCGCGAGCTTCAATTTTTTCCAACCCTTCTCTGAGCTTGTTGATATTAGAAGTGAAATCCTGGTCAAGGTAATACTCGTCGTTGAAGTTGACGATAAACACCTCATCATTCGGGTTCGAAGACCGCACCAGGTTCAGGGCGGCGGCGTTCACCTTCTGCCGCTTCTCGCGCATGGAGCCGGAATTATCCACGACGATGCCCATCGCCACCGGAATGTCTTCGTGCCGGAATGACGAAATAGTTTGCGGACGCCCATCCTCGAAAACATTGAAGTCGCCTTTATCGAGATTCGTAACGATGTGTTGCTTGTCGTCGACCACGGTGGCATGCAGCAAGACCTCTTCGACCTGCTTGTGGAAAACAAAGACGCCGTTGTCGGTATCGTCCGGACTCTGAGCAGGAGCGGAGCCTGAAGCGGGCGCACTTTGGGTATTGCCCGGTTGTGCCTCGGGTGGTGCAGCTTGCGCGGGCGATGTTGGCGCCGGCGAGGTTGGCGAGGCGACCTGGGAATTCGCCAGCGATTGAGAACCTGCGGAAGCAAAGAAAAGCGCTGTCGGGAGGAAAAAAATCAGCAGAGAAACTTTATTCCGTCGGCGCATAGTAACCCGTCTTGGCGTAGACCTTGAGCGGCGGCAGTCCTTTGGGTGGCAAGAGTTTGACCTTTATTTTACGCCATTTGCCATCATGTGCCGGATTCTTAGGACGGTATCCGATGACATATTGGTTGCGCAACTCGATGCCAATCTTTGTGGAAACATCCGCCAGGTCGTTCGGGTTATCAATGGTAAAGGCGCGGCCACCGGTCAGTTCAGTGACATCGCTGAGCAGAGCCGGCCCCAGCCGCTCTTCTTCAGTCGGGAAATAGTGATCGTAGATGCCAATCGCATAGATAAGCACGTCGGCTTCCTTGACCATAGAATGGATCTCGCCCTCGGTATAGCGGCTATGGTTATCGCCGCCGTCGGAGATAATCAGTAAAGCCTTTTTCGGATACTTGGCTTGCCGCATCTTGGTTATGCCCAGGTAAATGGCATCGAGAAGCGCGGTGCGGCCTTGGGGTATGGTATAGAGCAGACGGCCCTGTATGTCATCGACCGAGCTGGTGAAATCGGCGATCTGTTCCGGCTTATCGGCGAACGTGATCATGAAAAATTCGTCCTGCGGGTTGGCGGTCTTGAAGAATTGGACCACCGCCTCGCGGGCGCGTTCGATCTTGCTGCTCATGCTTCCGCTCATGTCGAAAATTACGCCGATTGACACGGGAGCGTCTTCACTGGAGAAAGTTTTGATCTCCTGCTGCTCTTTGCCTTCAAAAAGGTTGAAGTTGTCGCGGTCGAGTCCGGTGACGAGCCGGTTCAGAGGATCGGTGATGGTGACCGACACCAACACCATGTCCACGTCCACTTTGTAGGGCTTGGACTGCGCCTTGAGTGCCGGATCGATGGCCGGCTCCTTCGGAGCCGGGAGTTGAATCCTAGGCTGTATGTGAACGTCGTCGGTCGAAACCTGGGCCCACAGCCGGAGAGTGCTGCAGGCAGCAAACAACAGGAGTGCAGCGCAGCAGACGCGAGCCGAGAACTGTTTGCCGGACAACATAGGCCCCACTAAATCCGCGTCGTAGAGAGAGGGTACGATCAACCCAAAAGCAGGCCAGAACTACCTCTATGAGCCGGATAGTAGCATAATCTCGAAAAAGTGTTGTCACTTTTTCGTGGCGGGTTTTAGATTCTCTGCCGGGTCAAAAGGTGGCGTGCTAATCTGTGCATATTTTTTCTGTTGACCGGGTTTCGCCTCACACCGGACCGGCCGAACCTTCCCTGCTACAATTCTGCGTTCTCCTTTTATGGCAATTATTTCCCCATTTAGAGCGTGGCGCTACGATCCGGACCGGGCCTCGATCCAGAAGGCGGTCACCCAGCCCTACGACAAGATCACGACTGCCATGCAGGCAGCCTATTATCAAGCAAGCCCGTACAATCTCGTACGAATCATCCTTGGCCAACGCCTGTCAGGGGACAACGAGGCCGAAAACGTCTATACCCGGGCAGCGGGTTCGTTCGAGAACTGGCGCCGGACCGGCATTTTGCGACAGGATCGCGAGCCCTCCATCTACCGCTACACCCAAAGGTTTGAGGTTCCGGGGCGAGTATCGGGTCCATCTTCAGCCAGCGGCAAGCAAGCCGAGCGCCAAGGTTTCATCGCCGTCGGGCGGATCGAGAACTATTCCGCCGGGGTGGTGTTCCGGCACGAGCAGACTCTGGCCAAGCCCAAGGCAGACCGGCTGGACCTTCTGCGC